>Ga0164290_1000643_pt1 | contig 98010 bp, 107 predicted proteins | sample Micstemetagenome_FD_108782 | JGI IMG/M metagenome (GOLD analysis project Ga0164290, IMG submission 108782) | Contaminated culture microbial community from soil near Moab, Utah, USA - Microcoleus steenstrupii SON62 (Illumina Assembly) | ecosystem: Environmental > Terrestrial > Soil > Soil crust...
AGGTGACGGCGTCGGTGCTGAGCTCGGCGAGGCGGTTGAGCGTCTCGAGGACGCTGCGTCCGCCGACGAAGAACTGGCTGACCGCCGCGACGCTCTGGTCGAACGATGCTGCTGCGTCGGATCCCGACATGGTGCGCGCTCCCCGGCGTGGACCGGGGAACCCTGAGCTCTCAAGGACGGCGAACGCACCCCCACCGTACGCTCCCCGAACGCCCGTTGTCACCCCGAACGGGTGAAGTCGCTCCTCCGCTGGGCGCGTGCAGGCCGCAGCAGGTTCAGTGGTCGTGCGTGCGCGCTTCAACAGGGAGGCGCACATGAACTGATCGTCCGGTGCTGCAGCACCGGCACGATCGGGTGTGCAGCCGGTTGCGACCAGCTCGCAGGGGGTAGAGCGGGCCGTGACGTCGTTGCGCACGGCTCGAGAGCGTGGCGGGCACCGTGCGCCGGGCCGCCAGCGTGCGATCAGGTCGCAGCGGCCGATCTGGGCGGCGCCGACCGTGGCCGCAGCCGCCGGGCTGCTGCTCGCGGCCGCGCTCCGCGACGTGCGCACGGCCGCCGGAGTCGAGCGCCTGTGGCGCGGCGACACGTCCGCGGCGCAGAGCCTCCTGCAGGTGGTCGTCACGTCGGTGACGGCGGCGACCTCGCTGACGTTCAGCCTGACCATCGTCGCCGTGCAGCTCGCGTCGCAGCAGTTCTCGCCGCGCCTGCTCCGCGGGTTCGCACGGGATGCGGTGACGAAGCGCGTCCTCGTCATCCTGCTCTTCACGACGACGTTCGCATTGACGTTGATGAGCACGCTCGCCGCGGAACGTCCCCTGCCACGGCCGGCACTCGTCATCGCGCTCGCGGCAGGCGTCCTGTCGCTCGTGACGTTGCTCGTGTTCATCTCGCACCTGCTCCGCACGTTGCGCGTGGACACGATGATGCTCCACGCCCACGGCGCGGCGCTGGCGGCGATCACGACCTTCTACCCCGCGCACGGCGACGAGTCGCGCTCGGACGGCAGCGAGCTGCGCCTCGACGCCGGCTTCGCACATGTCGCGCTCGCGACCCGAAGCGGCTTCGTGCAGCGGACCGACGTCGCGCAGCTGCTCCAGGTCGTCGAGCGGCACGATCTCCTCGTGCGCGTCGAGGTCCGGGCGGGAGATCACGTCGTCAGAGGCACCCCTGTCGCATCGATCTGGCGATCCGACGGGGCGAGGTCGGACGCCTCCCCCACCGGCGAGGTGCTCCGCGCCGTCAAGATCCACGACGAGCGCACGCTCGACCAAGATGCTGCGTTCGGGTTCCGGCAGCTGGAGGACATCGCGGTCAAGGCCATGTCACCTGCGGTCAACGATCCGGTCACCGCGGTGACGGTGATCGGGCACATGGCCGATCTGCTCGTCGAGCTCACGACCTGCCGCTTGGGCGCGATCTTGCACCGTCCGTCGACCGGGGGAGCCGGTGCCATCGTCCCTGACCGGGACCTCCGCTACTACCTCGATCTCTCCTGCGAGCAGCTCGCGCGCACCGCGAGCTCAGAACCGACCGTGCTCCAGGCGCTGCTGGGGATGCTCCGTGACGTCGCGATCGCGTGCCGCGACGACGAGCAGCGGGCCGAGGTCGAGCGGGCGGCGTGTCGTGTCGCGTCGAGGTGGGAGCAGCGACCGCATCGAGACGACGACGGCGGCGTCGACGACATGCTGCGCCGCGTCCGCCTCGCCCTCACGGGCCGACTGGATCTCGCCTACGCCGACCGCGCCGGCGAGGCGCGCTCCATCTGATCGCTCCGCGTCGTGATGCCGCCGCTCGCGGGACCGCCCCCCACGGCGCACGCGCGCCGCACCGGCACGACTGGCGGAGGTGGACGGGAATCGAACCCGCCGGACGAGGATCGCTCGTCCCGACCGCTTTGAAGGCGGCGGAGCCCACCAGGTGCCCAGACACCTCCGTCGCCGATGCTAGCCAGGCGGGGCCGCCGGACCGGCGGCCGGCTCGTGGCCGCGTCCCGGTCCTCTCGCTACGGTCACGCCCGTGACACGGCCGGTCCTGCTCTGCTCGCCCACCGCCTGGGAGCGCGACGCTCCCGCACCGGAGCTCGCGCAGGCGGTGGAGCTGCTGCCGTTCGTCGCTGGCCATCCGCTCGACGGCCCCGACCTGGCGCGGGTGGAGCTCGCCCACTTCTCCGCCGACCTGTACCCCGCCACGTCGCTCGCGTTCCTGCGGTCGTGCATCGACGCGCCGAACCTCCGGTGGCTCCACCTGTTCAACGCCGGGGTCGACCACCCGATCTTCACCTCGTTCCTGGACCGCGGCGTGCGGCTGACGACGTCGTCCGGTGCGTCGGCGACGCCGATCGCGCACCACGTCGCGATGTGCCTGCTCGCGCTGGCGCGCGACCTGCCGGGCAGCCTGCGGCGCCAGGCGGCGCACGACTGGGAGCCCCGGCGCGCGGACGACGTGGAGGGGCGCACCGTCGGCATCGTCGGGATGGGCCCGATCGGCTGCGAGACGGCACGGCTCGCCGACGCGCTCGGGATGCGTGCCGTCGGGGTGCGCCGAACGGTGCGGGGCGACGAGCCGTGCGAGACGTGGACGCTCGACCGGCTCCCCGAGCTGCTCCCGATCGTCGACGACCTCGTCCTCGCGCTCCCGCTCACGGACGGCACGCGCGGGCTCGTCGGGGCCGCCGAGCTCGGGCGGCTGCGACGGGGCGCGCGGCTCGTGAACGTCGGGCGGGGCGAGCTGGTGGACGAGGACGCGCTGGTGGACGCGCTGCGCAGCGGGCACCTCGGCGGCGCCGCGCTGGACGTGTTCCGCACGGAGCCGCTGCCGGCGACGAGCCCGTTGTGGGACCTGCCGAACGTGATCGTCTCGCCGCACTCGTCGGGTGACACGCCGCTGACCGAGATCCGCGCGGGTCAGGCCTTCGTCGACAACCTCGGCCGCTGGGTGCGGGGCGAGAGGTTGCGCAACGAGGTGGTGCGCTGAGGCGCCCGCCTCGCGTTGGCGCCGTCGCACCCCCTCGGTAGGGTGCCGCCGTCCGCTCGGCGCCGTCCGCACGCACCGCTCGGACGATCGTCCCCGCCACCTTCCCCCGGTCCGAGGCCTCGCCTCGTTCGCCGATCCCGGGGGTCGTCTCGTGTCCACACTCTGCTGGTCCGTCAAGGGCGGGAGCGGTACCACCGTCATCGCCTGCTCGCTCGCGCTGCTGTCCGCACGCGCTCGCCAGACGCTGCTCGTCGACCTCGCCGGCGACGTCGCCGCGGCGCTCGGGGTCGACGTCGGCGGGGCGCCCGGCGTGGTCGACTGGCTCGGCGCGCCGCACGCCGACGCGCGGGCGCTCGCGCACCTCGGCGTGCCCGTCGTCGACGGGCTGGAGCTCGTGCCGCTCGGCGGGTCCGACCGGCCGGCGCCCCAGGACGCGTCGGCGTGGGACCGCCTCGGCGCGGCCGTCCGCGACCTCGGCGCCGCCACCGTCGTCGACGGCGGCTCGACCGGGCCGGACCCGAGGATGCCGCGCTGGCCGGGGACGTCGCTGCTGGTGCTGCGACCGTGCTACCTCGCGCTGCGGCGGGCGGCCCACGCCGTCACCGCCGTCGACGGGATCGTCACGGTGCGCGAGCCGGGTCGCAGCCTCGGCCCGGACGACGTGGCCCGGGTCGTCGGCGCGCCGGTGGTGGCGGAGGTGGCGTGGGATCCGGCCGTCGCCCGTGCCGTCGACGCCGGCCTCATGGCCGCGCGCCTCCCCCAGGCCCTCGCCCGCGCGCTGCGCGCCGTCGGCTCACACGCCGGAGCGCCGTCGTGAGCGCGCTGATCGGCCTCGGGCCGCTCGACGGGTGGTTGCACGACGACGAGGTGAGCGAGGTGCTCGTCAACGCCGGCACGCAGATCTGGGTCGAGCGGCGTGCGGCGCCGGGCGCACCCGCAGGACCGCGGCACGTGGGGGAGCTGCCGGAGGGGCTGATCGAGGTCGTGATCGAGCGGATCCTCGCCCCCCTCGGCCGGCGCGTCGACCGGTCGTCGCCGATCGTCGACGCGCGGCTGCCGGACGGGTCCAGGGTGTGCGCGGTGCTCCCGCCGATCGCCGTCGACGGCCCGTGCCTCAGCGTGCGGCGGTTCAGGACCGCGCCGCTGGCCCTCTCCGAGTTCGCCGCGCCGGCGGTCGAGCGGCTGCTGCGCGAGGTCGTCGCGGCCCGCTGCAACGTGCTCGTCAGCGGCGCCACCTCCTCCGGCAAGACGACGTTGCTCAACGCGCTCGCGGGGGCGTGCGATGGGCACGAGCGGATCGTCACGCTCGAGGACACAGCGGAGCTGCGGCTCGCGAGCGAGCACGTCCTACGCCTCGAGGCACGACCCGCCACGCCGGACGGCCCGCCGGAGGTGGGCCTCGCCGAGCTGCTCCGCGCCGCGCTCCGCCTGCGTCCCGACCGCCTGGTGGTCGGCGAGATCCGCGGCGGCGAGGCGCTCCACCTCGTGCAGGCGCTCAACACCGGTCACGACGGCTCGCTCGCCACGATCCACGCGAACGGCGCGATCGACGCGCTCGCACGGCTCGAGTCGCTCGTGCTGCGCGAGAGCCCGGCCTGGCCCGCCGCGGCCGTGCGCGAGCAGGTGCGGCGCTCGATCGACGTCGTGGTCCACGTGGCGCGCGACGAGGCGCTGCGCCGCCACGTCGCCCAGGTCGTCGAGGTCGCTCGACCGCCCGGTGGTGAGGCGGGAGATGCCGTGCGCCTGCTCGCGGACGCCGGTCGGGTCGTCGGTGAGCTCCGCCGCCGCCGAGGGGATGGTGCGTCGTGCTGATCGGCGTCACGGGTGCCGCAGCCGTGGTGCTCGTCGCGGCGTCGCTCGCGCGGCGGCCGCCCCGGACGCCGTGGCCCCGTTCGCGGCGCGAGGCGGCCGGCGGCACCACCCCCGAGCTCGAGGCGCCGGTCGCCGTGCTGGACGACATCGGTCGCGAGCTGCGCGCCGGCGCCAGCCTCGTCGCGGCGACCACCTCCGCCCTGGCCCGCCGCCCCGGCGTGCTGCCCGACGTGCACCGGGCCCTCGCCCGCGGCGCGCCGCTGTCGGCGGCGCTCGCTCGCGCCGCCGGGCCCGGCACGGACGAGCTCGTCCTGCTGCAGGCGCTGCGCGCGAGCGTCGCGGCGGGCGGACCGTCGTCCCTCGCGCTCGAGCGCGCGGCCATGGTCCTGCGCGAGCGGTCGGCGTGGCGGGCGGAGCGCCGTGCGCAGAGCGCGCAGGCGCGCCTGAGCGCGACGTTGCTCACGCTCGTGCCGCTGGCCGTCGCTGCGTGGGCGGCCGCGTCCAGCTCACGGGTGCGGGCCGCCTACCTGACGATGCCGGTCACGTGGTTCGCCACGGCTGCCGGCGTCGCGTGCAACGTGCTCGGCTGGTGGTGGATGCGCCGGGCCGTCGGCGGTGGGCGATGAGCGCCCTGGTCGTGGGGGTGGCGGCGGCGTCGGCCGTCACGGTCGTGGGCGGCGCCGTGCGGCCACGGGAGGCCGCACGCCGCCCATCGCACCCGTTGCCCGGCCCGGCACGGGTCGGGCGCAGCCCGGCGGCTCCGGTCGCCGCCGCCCTCCTCCTCGTCGTCGCGCTGCTCGGCGGCTGGGTCGCCGTCGCCGCGGTGGCCGTCGCGGCCGTGGGCGTGCGCCCGCTCGCCAGGCGCCGGCGGCGCACGGCGCGCGCGCGTGCGATCGAGCTGGCGCTGCCCGACACCCTCGACCTGCTCGTCGTGACGGTGCAGGCGGGGCACCTCCCGCTCGCGGCGCTGCGCGTCCTCGGCCCCTCGCTGGACGGCCCCGTCGCCGACGCGATCGGCGCGGTCGTCGACCGGGTCGAGCGCGGCGAGCGGTTCGCCGATGCGCTCCGGGCGCTGGTGGAGCAGCTCGGCGTCGGCGCCGTCCCGCTCGTCGACACGCTCGTCCAGCACCAGCGGGCGGGGCTCCCGCTCGCGCCGACGCTCGACCGGTTGGCGAGCGAGGCGCGCGACCACCGCCGCCGTGCCGCCGAGTCAGCGGCGCGCGAGCTCCCGATCCGGCTGTCGCTGCCGCTCGTGCTGTGCACCCTCCCGTCGTTCGTGCTCGTCGCGATCGTCCCGTTGCTCCTCGGAGCCCTCTCGTCGCTCGCGACCACCTGAGCCACGACCCTGGGAGCCCGACATGCACCACCTCTCGATCCGGATCCACCTCGCCGTCCTCGCGGTCCTCGCGACGGTGGTGCGCCCAGCGGCCCGGGGCGAACGCCGCGACGCCGGCCAGGCCACCACCGAGTACGCCCTCGTCATGCTGGGCGCCGCGGTCATCGCGCTGCTCGTCGTCACCTGGGCCACCTCGGGGGGCGGCGCCGGCAAGATCGGACGTCTCTTCGACCGGGTCATCGATGCCGTCGGCGACAAGATCTGAGCCGCGCGACCGCGGGCAGGCGACGCTCGAGCTGGCCCTGTGCCTGCCGCTGCTCTGCCTGCTCGTGCTGGGCATCGTGCAGGTGGTCGTCGTGGTGCGCGCCCAGCTCGTGGTCGAGCTGGCCGCGCGCGACGCGGCGCGCGCCGCCAGCGTCGCCGCCGACCCCGCGGCGGCCGCTCGGCGGGCGGCGTCGGCCCCAGGCCTCCGCGCCGTCGACGTGCGCGTCAGCGCGTCCGCCGGCGACGTCACCGCGAGCGCGAGCACGCTCGTCACCACCGACCTGCCGCTCGTCGGAGCGCTCCTCCCCGACGTCGGCCTGCGCGCCGAGGTCACGATGGCCCGGGAGCCGCCGTGACCGGGGGATAGCGTGCCGCGGGTGGACGTCCGCTGCCGCACCGCCGTCGTCGGGCAGGTCCCCGTGCTGATGGTCAGCGGCGAGATCGACCTCGCCTCGGTCCCCACGTTGCGGGGCGCGCTCGTCCGCCTGGTCGGCGATGCGCCGGGCAGCGTCGTCGCCGTCGACCTCGACGGCGTCACGGTCGTCGACGACACCGGCCTCGGCGTGCTCCTGGGGGGCGCCGCGCACGCCCGCCGCACCGGCGGGGACCTGGTCGTCGTGTGCCGGGCCGGGGCGGTGCGCGACCTGCTCGAGCTGTCAGGGCTCGCACGTGCGATCGAGGTGCGCGACCGCCTCGTCGCCTGACGGGCGCGCGGAGCGACAAGGCTCGGCGAGCGCGTTCACCGAGGGCGCTGGCGGCGGACGCCCCGGCGGTCCATCGCGCGCTCCTGTGCCCGCTGCTCCTCCTCGAGCACCAGCTCCTCCGCGACCAGCCGCTTCATCGCGTCGAGTCGGCGCGGGTCGAGCCGACCGTCGTCGACCGCCGCGCGCACGGCGCAACCGGGCTCGCCCTCGTGCTTGCAGTCCCGGAACCTGCACCCGTCGGCCAGGTCGAACACGTCGGCGAAGGCGCGCTCGATCCCGCGGCCGCTGCTCCACAGGCTGACCGCGCGCACCCCGGGCGTGTCGATCAGCCACGCCGGCGGGGCGCTGCGCCCGGCGGGCAGCGCCACGAGCTGCGACGCCGTCGTGGTGTGCCGGCCGCGCTGGTCGCCCTCGCGCACCTCCGTGGTCGCGAGCGCCTCGTCGCCCACGAGCGCGTTGATCAGCGTGCTCTTGCCGACGCCGCTCGCCCCGAGGAGCGCCATGGTGCCGTGCGGGCGGACCAAGGCGCGGAGCTCGTCGAGGCCCTCGCCGCTGATGCCGCTCGCGAGCATGACGGGCACGCCGGGCGCGACGGCCTCGAGCGAGGCGACGGCGGTCGGGACGTCGCCGACGAGGTCGCGCTTCGTGAGGACGACCACCGGCTGCGCGCCGCTGTCGAAGGCGAGCACGAGCTCGCGCTCGAGCCGGCGCTGGTTGGGCGGCGAGGTCAGGGCGTGCACGAGCCCGACGACGTCGATGTTCGCCGCGATGGTGTGCGCCACCGCCCGGTTCCCCTCGAACGAGGCGCGGCGGGTGAACGCGGAGGACCGCTCGACGACGTGCTCGACGCGATCACCCGCCTCGTCGAGGAGCACCCAGTCGCCCACGGCCACGTCCGCACCGATGTTCCGCACGCGCGTGACCGGCGCCTCCGGCTCGAGGAGGGTGCTGCTCCACCCGCGGTCGAGCCGCGCCACCCGCGCCGCCGGCCGCGCCACGCCCAGCGCCACCCACGCCGCCTGCAGCGCTTCGTCCCACCCGAGACGGACGTCGCCGCCACGAGGGGCGGTGGGCGTGCTGGGATCGGAGCGGAGCGCGATCGTCCGAACGTAGCCTCCGCACCCCTCGCCGCCGATCGAGGTGGAGGGCCGTCACGGCGCCCCTCGTCCGGGTCCGACGCAGCGAGGCCATGGGGCGATCGAGGACGACGGCGAGCGCGAACCCGAGCTCCGCCGACCGCCGGGGCTCCCGATCGCGCGCCTTGACAACCCGCCACCGCGTGCCGTAGCGATACGCGCCATGGCCCGCCCCCTCGTCATCGTCGAGTCGCCCGCGAAGGCGAAGACGATCTCCAAGTTCCTGGGGGGCACCTTCGACGTCCGGGCCTCCGTCGGCCACGTGGCGGACCTGCCCAGCAAGGGCCTGTCGATCGACGTCGACAACGGCTTCAAGCCCACCTACGAGCTGACCGAGCGGGGCAAGCAGGTGGTCAAGGAGCTCCGTGCGCTGCTGAAGGACGCGAGCGAGCTGTACCTCGCGACGGACGAGGACCGCGAGGGCGAGGCGATCAGCTGGCACCTGCTCGAGCACCTGAAGCCGAAGGTGCCGGTGCGGCGGATGGTCTTCCACGAGATCACCAAGTCCGCGATCGACCACGCGGTCGCGAACCCCCGCCAGATCGACTACGGACTGGTCGACGCGGCCGAGACGCGTCGCCTGCTCGACCGGCTGTACGGCTACGAGGTCTCCCCCGTGCTCTGGCGGCGCGTGAACCGCGGCCTGTCGGCCGGTCGGGTCCAGAGCCCGTCGATCCGCCTCGTGGTCGAGCGCGAGCGCGAGCGGATCGCGTTCGTGACCGCGGGCTACTGGGATCTCGACCTGCTCACCGCGACGGCGCCGTCGTTCACCGCCACGCTCGTCGCGCTCGACGGCCGGCGGGTGGCGACCGGACGGGACTTCTCCTCCACGGGCGCACCCCGCGCCGACGTGGTCGTCGTGGACGAGGTGCAGGCGAGGTCGCTCGCCGCCGCGCTCGAGGGCGCCCCGGTCAGCGTGCGCAGCGTCGAGGAGCGGCCCTACCGCAGCTCGCCGCGCGCCCCGTTCATGACGTCCACCCTGCAGCAGGAGGGAGGCCGCAAGCTGCGGCTGAGCTCGTCGCAGGTGATGCGCGTCGCGCAGGGGCTCTACGAGCGGGGCTACATCACCTACATGCGCACCGACAACGTCGTGCTCAGCGACGAGGCCTTGAGGGCCGTCCGCGCCGAGATCGCCCGCAGCTACGGCTCGTCGTTCCTGTCCCCGTCGCCCAAGCAGTACTCGAGCAAGATCAAGAACGCGCAGGAGGCGCACGAGGCGATCCGCCCGACGACGCCGCTGCGGTCGCCCGACGCGCTCGCCGGCGAGCTGAACGGCCAGGAGCTGTCCCTGTACCGGATGATCTGGCAGCGGACGCTCGCCTCGCAGATGGCGGATGCGACGGGCACGACGGTGAGCGTGCGACTCGGTGCCGTCGCGTCGCTGGCGAGCGGCGAGCGCCGCGACGCGGAGTTCGCGGCGAGCGGCACGACGATCACGTTCCCGGGGCACCGGCAGGTCTACGTGGAGTCGGTCGACGACAGCGAGTTCGTCGAGGAGCGCGAGGCGCTGCTCCCGCCGCTCGTCGTCGGAGCCGCGGTGCCGGTCGAGTCCATCACCCCGAACGGCCACGTGACCAGCCCGCCCGCCCGCTACACCGAGGCCTCGCTCGTCAAGCGCCTCGAGGAGCTGGGCATCGGGCGGCCGTCCACCTGGGCGTCGATCATCCAGACGATCCAGGACCGGGGCTACGTGTGGAAGAAGGGGCAGGCGCTCGTGCCGACGTGGACGGCCTTCGCCGTGGTCGGGTTGATGGAGAAGCACTTCGAGGGCCTGGTGGACTACGCGTTCACGGCTCGCGTCGAGGAGGACCTCGACTCGATCGCCCGCAACGAGCGGCAGAAGGAGACGTGGCTCGCGCAGTTCTACTTCGGCGACGGTGACGACGGCGACGGGCTGCCGGGGTTGAAGCGCCTGGTCGAGGAGAACCTCGACGAGATCGACGCGGCCGAGATCAACACCTTCCCGATCGGCGTCGACCCCGACGGCCACGAGGTGGTCGTGAAGCCGGGCAAGTACGGGCCCTACGTCAAGCGCGGCGAGGACACGGCGAGCGTGCCGGACGACCTGGCGCCCGACGAGCTGACGCTCGACGTGGCGCTCGCGCTCCTCGCGATGCCGAAGAGCGACGAGCCGATCGGCGAGCTCGACGGGTTCCCGGTCTTCGCGAAGAGCGGTCGGTACGGGCCCTACGTGCAGTGGGGCAGCCCGGACGACCTGCCGCCCGGGCTCGAGAAGCCGAAGATGGCCAGCCTGTTCAAGACGATGACGCTGGAGCGGATCACCGTCGCCGACGCGCAGCAGCTCCTGCAGCTGCCCCGCACCCTCGGCACGGATCCGGCCGACGGGGTCGAGATCGTCGCGAACAACGGCCGGTACGGGCCGTACGTGCAGAAGGGCAAGGACTACCGCAACATCACCAACGAGGAGCAGCTCCTCACGATCACGCTGGACGAGGCCGTCGAGATCTTCCGCCAGCCGAAGGTGTTCCGCCGCGGCGGCGCCAACCTCGGCGCCAAGGGCCCCCTCCGCGAGTTCGGCAACGACCCCGTGAGCGGCCGCCCGGTCGTCGCGAAGGACGGCAAGTTCGGCGTCTACGTGACCGACGGCGAGACGAACGCCTCGTTGTCGAAGGGCGACCGTCTCGAGGCGATGCCGCCCGAGCGGGCGTACGAGCTCCTCGCGGTCCGGCGCGAGCAGATCATCGAAAAGGGCGGTCCGGCGGCGACGCGAGCGCGGGCGACGAAGAAGGCGGCGACGAAGAAGGCGGCACCGGCGAAGAAGGCCGCGCCGGCGAAGCGCGCCGCGCCGGCCAAGCGCGCCGCGCGTGCCCGCACCGACGGCGGCGGCTGACCGCCCCTCATCCCGCCAGCACCGCCCCGACCACGCCGGCGAGCACGAGCGCGCTGGCGGCCAGCTGGGCACGCGAGTGCCGGTCGTGCAGCCAGCGGTGGGACACCGCGAAGGCGAGCAGGAGCTCGACCTGGCCGAGGGTGCGCACCCGCGCCGCGTGCTCGAGGGCCAGCGCGATCGCCCAGCAGGCCGAGCCGGTCACGCTGAGCAGCCCGACGAGCGAGCTCGAACGGCGGTGCACCACGGCCAGCCGCAGTTGAGCCGGGTCGCGCACGAGCAGGTACCCGCCGTGCACGATCGTCTGGATCGTGTTCATCACCGCCAGCGTCACGAGCGCTCGCGTGACGGCGCCGCCGCCGTCCAGCGCCTGTGTCGCACCACGGATGCCGATCGCCGCAGCACCGAAGAGACCGCCCGCCGCCAGCCCCGCCCGCGCGGCGGGTCGCCGCAGCGCCCGGACCGTCAGGCGCGAGCCGGACGAGGCGAGCAGGACGACGCCGGCCGTGCAGGCGCAGGCCGCGAGCCAGCCGACGACGCCGAGCGGCTCGCCGAGGACGAGGGCCGACAGCAGCGCAACCTGCACCACCTCGGTCTTCGCGAGGACGGTGCCGACGGCGAAGTCGCTCGCGTCGAAGGCGCGGATGAGGCACACGGTCCCGAGGATCTGCGCGAGCCCGGCGGCCGTGACCACCGGCCAGAAGCCGACCTCCGGCACCGGCATCTGCGCCCCGGCGACCGCCGCCGCGACGACGGCGGCGGCCGACAGCGGCGCGCCGTAGACGTAGCGCACGAACCCGGCACCGCTGACGGACATCAGCGCGCGGAGTCGGTGCTGCAGCGCGGTCCGCGCGACCTGGAGCGCCGCCGCCGCGAGCGTGACCGGGATCCACCACCCCACATCCGCCTCCTCCGTCGCCGTCATGTCAGCCCTGGTCCCACATCCTGGGATCGTCGTCCCACGATGCTACACGACGGCGCGGGTATCGTTCCCCGCCGATGGACCCGCCCGCCGCCCGCTACGTCGCGCTGGAGGGGGCCGAGGGGTGCGGGAAGAGCACCCACGCCGCCCGGTTGGCGGCCACGCTGGGGGCGGTGCTCACCCGCGAGACCGGCGGCACCGGGATCGGTCGCCGGATCCGGGAGATCCTGCACGACACCGCGGTCGACGGGCTGTCGCCGCGCGCCGAGGCGCTGCTCACGGCGGCCGATCGCGCGCAGCACCTCGACGAGGTCGTCCTCCCCGCGCTCGCCGCGGGCCGCCACGTCGTCAGCGACCGCAGCGTGTGGTCGGCCCTCGCGTACCAGGGCTTCGGGCGCGCGCTCCCGGTCGAGCAGGTCCGCGAGCTGAACCGCTGGGCGATCCGCGACCGCTGGCCCGACCTGGTCGTCCTGCTCGACGCAGCACCCGGCGTGCTCGCGGCCCGGATGCGCGGCCGCGAGCTCGACCGCTTCGAGCGCGAGGGTGACGGCTTCCACACCCGCGTGCGCACCGGCTTCGCGCGCCTCGCCATGGACGATCCGCAGCGGTGGGTGGTCGTGTCCGCCGAGGGCGACGAGGAGGAGGTCGCCGCAGCCATCCGCTCCGCCGTCCGGGATCGGTTGGGCGTGTGACCGGGAACCCGACGGCGCGCAGCGTCTGGGACGGCGTCGTCGGCCAGGACGCCGCCATCCGGCGCCTGAGCGCGAGCGCCGGTGATCCCGTGCACGCCTACCTGTTCGTCGGACCGCCCGGGTCGACGAAGGACGCGGCGGCGAGGGCGTTCGCCGCGCTGGTGCTCGCCGGCGGAGACCACCCCGAGAACCGGCACGCCCGCCTCGCCCTGCGCGGTGAGCACCCGGACGTGCGCGAGGTCCGCCGGGCGGGCCCGGCGATCTCCGCCGAGCAGATCGACGACGTCGTCCGGGCCGCCTCGCTGGCTCCGATGGAGGCGTCGAGGACGGTGGTGATCCTCGAGGAGCTGCACCTGCTCGCGGCGAACGGCGCGGCCCGGCTGCTCAAGACCATCGAGGAGCCGCCGCCCAGCACGATGTTCGTGGTCCTCGCCGATCACGTCACCGCCGAGCTGGTCACGATCGCGTCCCGCTGCGTCCGCGTCGACTTCGCCCCGCTGACGGAGCCGTCGATCCGGGAGCGGCTGATCGCCGAGGGCTGCGAACCCGAGGCGGCGGGCCGTGCGGCCGCGGCCGCAGGAGGTGACCTGGATCGAGCGCGCGTGCTCGTCGCGGACGCCGGCCTCGTCCGCCGGCGCGAAGCGTTCGCGAGCGTCCCCCGCCGGATCGACGGGACGGGCGCCAACGTCGTCGCGCTCTGCGACGAGCTGGTCACGCTGGTCGACGAGGCGGCCGCGTCGCTCGCGCCCCTCCACGCCGCGGCGAGCGCGGCGCTCGAGGAGCGGGTCGCCGCGGTGGGCGAGCGCGGCAGCGGCCGCAAGGCGCTGGAGGACCGCCACAAGCGCGAGGTCCGGCGCCACCGGACCGACGAGCTGCGCAGCGGCCTCGTCGTGCTCGCGGCGACCTACCGGGACGCGCTCGCGGAGCCGGACGCCCCGAGGGCACGCACCGAGGCCGCGATCCGGGCCGTCGGCAGGGTGCACGAGGCGCTCGAGGCGCTGGAGCGCAACCCGAACGAGCCGCTGCTGCTCCAGGCGCTGCTGCTCGACCTGCCCGCCCTGTGAGCCGGGTGTCGCCGCCCGGGACGAGCGGGTAGCATCGCTCGCTGCGCCCAGGTAGCTCAGTCGGTAGAGCAACGCACTCGTAATGCGTAGGTCGCGGGTTCGATTCCCGCCTTGGGCTCCACGCGCGACCCGAGCTGTCGCGGTGCCGAGCGCTCGGGCGCGAACGGCCCCGGCTCGTCTGGCGCCCGTTCGTCGTGGGTACGCACCCGGTCGACAACCGGGGCGGGAACGACCGACCGTGCGCACGCGCACCCGAGTTGGGAGGAACCCTCGATGCAGGATCCCGAGGAACTGCACATGCCCGGCGCCGAGACGGCGAGCTTCACGGGCCACGACGTCGTCGACGAGGCCGGCAACAGGCTCGGCACCGTCGAAGACCTGATCTCCGACAGCAGCACCCTCGAGCCGCGCTGGATGGTGGTCGGCACCGGGAAGCTCAAGGCGTCCCACTTCGTGCCGGTCGCCGGCTCGTACCGCAGCGCCGAGGGGGACATCGTCGTGCCCTTCACCGACGAGATGGTGAAGCACTCGCCGAAGGCGACGCGCGACCACGTCCTCAGCCCCGAGACGGACCGGGAGCTGCGGGACTACTACCACCTCGCCAGCTGAGCTCCGGCGGCACCGGCAGGGCCCGGTCGCGCGCTCACCGCTAGGGTTGCCGTCCCACCTGCCGTTGGAGATCGCGATGAGCATCGAGGAGCCGACGGTCGACGACGCTGCCCTGGGCCGTGCGCTGGCCGCCATCCACCAGGCGGCCGACGCGGTGCCCCCCGCCTCGGTCGCGCAGGTCGTGACGGTGCTGTGCGACATCGTGGGCGCGCGGCGCGGCCGGCTGCTCGTCGCCGACTACGGCTTGCGCACGGTGCGCGAGCTCGGCCCGGACGGACCGATCGGGCCGCCGGTGGCGCTCGAGGGCACCATCGCGGGGCGGGTGTTCTCCGACGGCGAGATGATGGCGAGCGGCACGGATCCCACCGTGCTGCGGGTCCCCTTGACCGAGGGCACCGAGCGGATCGGCATCCTCGAGCTGGACTTCGACCGGTGGGACGGCGTGCCGGCGGTGCTCCCGGCCGTGATGTTCGTGCTGGTCTCGGTGCTCCTGACGAAGGGCCGCCACGCCGACGCCTGGGTGCGCTGCCGGCGCGCCACGCCGCTGTCGCCTGCTGCCGAGGCGCAGTGGGAGCTGCTGCCGGCGCTCTCGGCGTCCACCGACGCCGTCGCTGTCGCGGGCATCCTCGAGCCGGCGTACAACATCGGTGGGGACTCGTTCGACTACGCGGTGAACGCGGAGCGGTTGCAGTTCGCGATCGTGGACGCGATGGGGCACGGGATGTCGGCCGTCCTCATGTCGGCGGCAGCGATCAACGGCCTCCGCAACATCCGCCGCGAAGGCGGTCACCTCGTCGACGGCTACGCGGAGGTCGACCGGATCCTGTCCACCCAGTTCGGCGACTCCCGCTACGTGACCGGCCAGTTCGGATCGGTCGACTACGAGACCGGCACGATGCACTGGATCAACGCCGGGCATCCCCTGCCGCTCCTGGTCCGCAACGGCAGCTTCGTCGGGCTGCTGCCGTGCCGACCGTCGGTGCCGATGGGGCTCGGCGGCGAGGTGGTGCAGATCGCCGAGGAGCGGTTGCAGGCGGGCGACCGCGTGCTCTTCTACACCGACGGGATCACCGAGTCGCAGTCGCCGGACCGGCAGCCCTTCGGCGTCGACCGCCTCGCGGACTACCTCGTCCGCGCGACGCTGGAGCGGGTTCCGGTCGCCGAGACCGTCCGGCGCCTCTCGGCCAACGTCCTGGCGTTCGTGCGCGAGGGCCTGAAGGACGACGCCACGATGTTCCTGGTCGAGTACCGCTCCAGCGAGCTGGGGCCCGGCGACCGCTGAGGACGTCGCGACGCCGCCCGCCGGCCGTCGTCAGTCGATCAGGCCGTCGGCGCGCGCCTTGACCACGGCCTCGAGGCGCGAGCGCGCCCCGAGCTTGCCGAGGATGCGCTGGATGTGGTTCCGGGTGGTGTTGAACGAGATGATCAGCTCGTCCGCGATCTCCTGCACCCCCTTGCCCTCGGCCAGGAGCCGCAGGACGCCGAGCTCGCGTGAGGTCAACGGCCCCCCGCCCGTGCCGGCCAGCTCGCGCAGCACGCCGGAGAGCATCGTCGGGCTGATCGGCGTCTCGCCGCGGGCGGCGGCACGCACGGACTGGACGACGACGTCGAGCGGCTCGTCCTTGACGAGGTAGCCGGCTGCCCCGGCCTCGAGCGCGCGCGCGGCGCTGCGGCGGTCGCCGTTGCCGGTCAGGACCACGACCGCCGGTGGGTGCGGCAGCGCCGCGAAGGACGCGATGTCGGGCACGGTCTCCTGCCCCTCGAGGCGCAGATCGAGCAGCACGACGTCCGCCGGGCTGCCGCGGAGCTTCGCGAGCGCCGTCGCGACGTCACCTGCCTGCCCGACGACCTCCACGCCCTCCTGCGCGTCCAGCGCGGGGACGAGCGTGTCGACGAGGATCCGGTGGTCGTCCACGACGAACACCCGCGTCGGCGGTCCGCTCACCTGGGTTACGCTACCCACCGAGTGGCCGCCGGGAACCGAGCTCACGGCAGGAGCCTGCGGTTCCGCCTCCGGGTCGCGTTCGGCGTCGTCGTCCTCGCGAGCGTGCTGGTCGTCGTGGTCAGCCTGGCCACCCAGCGCGAGTCCCGCGAGAGCGAGCTCGAGCTCGCCCGCAGGTGGCGTCCCGCCAGCGGCCTCGTCGCTCGCGTCGCCGTAAGCGTCGTCGACCAGGAGACGGGCGTTCGCGGGTACGTGATCACGGCCGACGAGGAGTTCCTCGAACCGTACGAGGCGGGCCGCCCCGCCACGGCCGCGGCCATCGAAGATCTCCGGCGCGTGCTGCGCGACCGCCCCGCGCTGTTGCAGCGGATCGACGACGTGGAGGCCGCCATCGACGCCTGGTACCTGCAGGCCGCCGAGCCGGAGATCGCGCTCGTGCGCGCCGGTGACGTGGAGGGTGCGCGCTCGCTGGTCGACGCACGCACCGGCAAGGTGCTGTTCGACGCGATCCGGGAGCGCGTCGAGGAGCTCTCCACCGAGATCGAGGCGGAACGGACCGGGGCGAACGAGGACGTCACCCGCGCCATCGATCGCAGCACCCTGGTCGTGGTGCTGGGGCTGTCGGGCGTCGCGCTGCTCGCGGTGGCGCTGTGGGCGGCGATCACCAGGTGGATCACGCAGCCGCTCTTGCGCGTGTCGGCCGAGGTCGAGCAGGTCGCCGGCGGCGACCTCGGACGGGCCGTGCCGGCGATGGGGCCGCGCGAGATCGCCGCGGTCGCCGCGGGTGTCGACCGGATGCGGCTCCGGTTGCTCGACGAGCTCGAGGGCGCGGCACGGCTGCGGGCGCTCGAGGCGGAGCGCAGCGAGCGACGGCGGATCGCCGCCGAGCTGCACGACGACCCGGTGCAGGCGATCTACGCCGCGCAGCTCCGGATGGACGTCCTCCGCCAGGACCTCGGACCGGAGCAGGCGGCCCAGGCGGCCCAGGCGGCGCGCATCGCGGACGACCTCCGCGCAGTGCAGGTGCGGCTGCGATCGCTGATGTTCCGCCTCCACCCCCCGTCGCTCGAGGAGGAGGGGCTGCGCGTCTCGCTCGAGGACCTGCTCGCCGAGGTCTTCGCGTCGGCGACCGCGCCCGGCGCGACCGGACCGGCCGACGACGTCGTCACGTCGGTTCAGGTCGCGGACGACGTGGGCGTCGGGCCCGCGGTGGAGGCGCTCCTCTACCGGGTCGCCGCCGAGGCGGTCCGCAACGCGGCGAAGCACGCCCACCCCAGCCGCGTGACGGTGGAGGTCCGTGCCGACGCGACGGGGTGCTGGTTGCAGGTCACCGACGACGGTGCGGGCTTCTCCGTCGCGGACCGGCCCGATCAGCGCTCCGGGCACCACGGCCTGGCCATCGTGGGCGACCTGGTGGAGGCGGCCGCTGGCACGCTGCACGTCGACTCGACCCCCGGCCGGGGCACGCAGGTGCGCGTGTGGCTGCCCTACCGCCCGGTGGGCCGGGTGCGGCCGAGGGACGGCGCCGGCGGTCGGGATCCCGGCCGCGAGCCCCGCGACTGATGCAGCTGCACCACGGGTCGGGGGACGGCCGCATCTGTCGAGGGCCGACACGGCCCTGCAGGATGGACCGATGGATCCGGCGGCGGGCGGCGCATGCGGCTGATCGTCGCCGACGACGACCAGCTGGTGCTCGACGGGCTCGCGGCGCGCCTGCGGGCGGCGGGGCACGACGTGGTCGCCGCGGTCGCGGACGGGCCGACGGTGCTCCTGGTCCTCGAGCGCACCGGCGCGGCGGGCCACCGCGTCGACGCGGTGATCCTCGACACGGTCATGCCCGGCGGCGGCCCCGAGCTCGTCCGTGCCGTCTGCGCTCGTCCGGAGGCACCTGCCGTGGTGGCGATCTCGGGTTCGTCCCCGCCCTCCACCCGACGCGCGCTGCTGGCCGCCGGTGCCGCGGCGTTCGTGCACAAGGGCGTCGACGACGTCGTGTCGACCCTCGAGCGCCTCGCGTCCGCCTGACGCCCGTCAGGGCCGCGGCGAGCCGTCGAGGCCGAGCACGGGGGGCAGCCACCGCTCGAGCTCCTCGTGGATCACGTCGCCGCTGCGCTCGAGCAGGTGGCCGTCGCCGGGGAGGGCGATCAGCTCGCCGCTCCCCGCGATCATCCGGACCATCTCGCTCGCGTGGAACGGGAGGATCTCGTCCCGCTCGCCGTGGAACAGGAGCAGCGGTCGCCCGGCGAGGCCGCCCGCCACCTCGCACCCGGCGGACTGCGTGGTGAACGTGACGACCCCTGCGACCACGTCGCGCAGCCCCACCCCGACCCGGACCGCGACGGCGCCGCCGAAGCTGTGGCCCATCACGACGACCCGCTCGGCCCCCGCACCGCCGACCGCCAGCTGCACCGCCGCGGCCACGTCGAGGCAGCAGGCGTCGAGGTCGTTCGGCCGCCGGTACGACACCCGCAGCACCGGGACGCCGCGCGCCGCCCACTCGACGCCGAGGCGGTGGTACAGGCCTCCGGCCGGGCCCAGCAGCCCGCCCATCGCGCCTCCGCACAGCACGAGCGCCGCAGGTGCAGCGGGACCATCCGGTTCGTGCCAGAGCAGGGTGAGCAGGCCGCGCATCGTGTAGAGCTCGACGTGGCGCAGCTGCGGCGTGACGAGGACGTCCTGGCTGGCGATCACCTCGAGCGAGTCGAGCGGCGTCGCGCCGGCGGCGGCCGGGTCGGCGGACTCACCGGGCATCGCCAGTACCCTAGCCAGCGCATGTCCGGAGCCGATCAGGTGGATCTCGACCACCCCGAGCAGCACCAGCTCGCCGTGCGGATCGGTCTGGCCTGGATCGAGATCCGGCGTGGCGCGGCCATGAGCGCCGTCCGCGACCACCTCTTCGGCAGCGGCGACACCGCGCTCGAGCAGGGCCAGATGGACACCCTCGACCTGCTCGCCAAGCAGCGCTCCTGGCGCATGAGCGACCTCGCCGACGCGCTGCGGGTCGATCCGTCGACGGCCACGCGAGCCGTGCAGCGGTTGGTGAACGCCGGCCTCGCCGATCGACGCGCGAGCGACGAGGACGGCCGGGTCGTGATGGTCGAGATCACGCCGGCGGGGTGCCGCCGCCACGCGGCGGTGGCGTTGAAGCGTGCGGAGCTCATGCGTCACCTCCTGGGCGCGTTCGACCCCGACGAGCGGGTCCTGCTCGCGGACCTGCTCGAGCGCTTCGTGGGCGCGGTCGACGACTTCGCGAGCGAGGTCGTGGTCCGCGGCTGACCCGGACGCCGTGGGGACCGCCGGGTAGGGTCGCCGTCCATGGCCGACCGTGCCGCGTTCGCCGCGGAGGCGATGCAGTACGCGCCGCAGCTCTACGGCGCGGCGCTGCGGATGACGCGCAACCAGGCCGACGCCGAGGACCTCGTGCAGGAGACGTTCCTGCGCGGCTACCGCAGCTACGGCACGTTCGAGGCCGGTACGAACCTGCGCGCCTGGCTGTTCCGCATCCTGACCAACACGTTCATCAACACCTACCGGGCGAAGCAGCGGCGCCCGCAGGAGACCGAGCTCAACGACGTCGAGGACCTGTACATGTACCGGCGCATCGGCGGCCTCGACCAGGCGAGCCGCAGCGCGGAGGACCAGCTGTTCGACGTGTTCACCGACGACGAGGTCAAGCGGGCCCTCGAGGAGCTGCCGGAGCGCTACCGGCTCCCGGTGCTGCTCGCCGACGTGCAGGACTTCTCGTACAAGGACATCGCCGAGATCCTCGACATCCCGATCGGCACGGTCATGTCCCGCCTGCACCGCGGAAGAAAGGGGATGCAGAAGGCGTTGGTCGACTACGCGCGGGCCCGCGGCCTGCTGCCACCCGACGATCCCGATCCCGCTCCGGCCGCTGCCGAGGGCGACGAGCAGCCCGAGGTGCCCGCCCATGGACGACGCTGATGCCTGACTGCAACCAGACGCTGCGCGAGCTCGAGACGTTCCTCGACGGCGAGCTGTCGGCGGAGGCGCGCGACGCGATCCAGGGGCACCTCGGCGGGTGCGTGGACTGCCACCAGGCCTTCGACTTCCACGCCGAGCTGAAGCTGGTCATCGCCCGCAAGTGCCGCGAGGAGGCGATCCCGCCGAGCCTGCTCGCGCGCATCGAGCGCTGCCTGGACGAGGACCTCGACGGCGACGGGAACGTCGGCTGAGCGGCCGCTGGGGGCGAGCGGGAATGGTCTGATGCCGACGGCCCCTGGCTACCATTCCCGGCATGCTCGCTGCGAACATCTGGCACTGGTGGATCGGCGTGGTCCTCACCCTGGTGGGTGTGCTGTCGGTCGCCGGGCTGGTGGGCGGCTACCTGAAGAACGTGACCTCGCAGCAGTACCCCGGCAAGCGTCAGCGACGAGACGACTGAGGCGCCCGTGACGGCCGGGGGCGCGCCCGTCGACTGGCGGCGCGCGGAGCAGGTGGCGCTGCGGGTCGCGGCTCGCGCACCGGCGGTGGCGCCGACCTTCGACGCCTCGGCACTGCCCGGGATGGCGGAGCTGGCCGAGCGACGGGTCGAGGCGGTCACGGGGCTCCGTGCTCCGACGCCCGCCACGGCCGACGGCGTGATCCGGCTGATCGACCGGGGCGACTGGATCCGGGCCAACATCGCGTCGTTCCAGGCGCTGCTGCAGCCGCTCGTCGACCGTTGGGCGGAGCGGACCGGCGGCCCGGGGGGCGGGCGCGGCGCCTCGCTGCGGGTGACCAGCCAGATCGCGGGTGCCGAGGTGGGCGTGCTGCTCGGCTGGATGAGCACGAGGGTCCTCGGCCAGTACGACCTGCTCGTCGGGCGTGACGCCGGCGGCGACGCGGTCTACCTCGTCGCGCCGAACCTCGCGACGCTCGAGCAGGCCTACGGGTTCGACAGCGCCGACTTCCACCTCTGGGTGCTCCTGCACGAGCTGACGCACCGCGCGCAGTTCACGGGCGTCGCGTGGATGCGGCCGCACTTCACCGGGCTCGTGGAGCAGGCGGTGGCCTCGGCCGACCCCGATCCGGCGGCGCTGCTGCGCGCGCTGCGCGAGGCCGCCGCCGACCGCGCCGCCGCGCGCGAGCGGGTGCGCGAGGGCGGGCTCGTCGGCCTCGTCGCCTCACCCGAGCAGCGTGCGGTCCTCGAGCGCGTCGGCGGTCTCATGTCGCTGCTCGAGGGCCACGGCGACGTCACGATGGATCGCGCCGGCGAGGGCATCGTCCGCGGCGCGACGCGCTTCGGGCGGGTCCTGCGGGAACGCCGGCGGCGGGCGAACCCGCTCGCGAAGGTGGTCCAGCGCCTCGTCGGCCTGGAGGCGAAGCTCGAGCAGTACGCCGCCGGGGCCCGCTTCATCGCCGAGGTCGAGCGTGAGCGGGGCGAGCGGGGCATCGAGCGGTGCTGGGAGTCGCCCTCGGAGCTCCCCTCGCTCGAGGAGATCCGGCGGCCCCAGCTGTGGCTCGACCGGACGGCTCGCGAGGCGGCGTGACCGCCCGGTGAGCGGGGAGCTCGTGGCGGCGCTGCTCGGCCGGTGCACGTTCCCCGACCCGGCCGCCGGGCCGCTGCACTGCGCGGTGTCCGGGGGCGCGGACTCGACCGCGCTGCTCGCGCTGGCCGCCGCGACGGACTCCGAGGTCACCGCGCACCACGTCGACCACGGGCTCCGACCCGGATCCGCCGACGAGGCGCTCGTCGTGCGCGAGCACGCCGCACGACTCGGGACCGCCTTCGTCGGGCACCGCGTGCGGCTCGCCGACGGCCCCGACCTGGAGGCTCGGGCGCGTGCCGCGCGCCGCGAGGTCCTGCCGGCGGGCGTGTGCACCGGCCACACGGCGGACGACCAGGCCGAGACCGTGCTGCTCAACCTCCTGCGCGGCTCCGGCACCGCCGGGCTCGCCGGCATGCGCGCCGGGCTCGACGCGTCGGGCCGGGGCGCACGTCACCCGATCCTCGGGCTGCGCCGCAGCGAGACCGAGGCGCTGTGCCGCGCGCTGGGGCTCGTCGTGGTGCACGACCCGTCGAACGGCAGCTCGCGGTTCACGCGCAACCGGATCCGGCACGAGGCGCTGCCGTTGCTGCGGGACATCGCCGCCCGGGACGTGACGCCGATCCTCGTGCGCCACGCTCGGCTCGCACGGGAGGACGAGGACCTGCTCGGCTCGCTCGCGGCGGGCATCGACCCCACCGATGCCCGTGCGCTCGCCGCCGCGCCGCCGGCGCTGGCTCGCCGCTCCGTGCGGCGGTGGCTCGCAGCGGCGGATCCGGACGGGTACCCGCCGGACGAGGCGGGCGTCGAGCGGGTGCTGCAGGTGGCGCGCGGCGCGAGCCGGGCGTGCGAGCTGGCGGGCGGCCTGCGGGTGCACCGGCGGGGGCAGGTCCTGTCGCTGCGCCCCGCCGACGGCCGGCGGACCCCCGTCCGCGGGGTCGTGCGCGGATCTCCGGCGCAGCGGGGGGCGGCTCGGCAGGAGGGGCAGCAGGTGGGGTAGCCTGACCGGCCGATGTCGCCGCACCGAGAGCCCCGCTGATGCCCCCGCGGCTGCGCGGGAAGTGGGCGCTCGGCATCACGCCGCGCAACTTCACCTGGATCATGAAGGACAAGCTCGCCATCTGCGAGCGGCCCGGCGGCTACGGCGACAACCACCGCCGGGTCCGGCGCCAGGAGGAGATCATCTGGCTGCGCGAGAACGGCTTCGGCTGCCTCGTGAGCATCATCCCCGCGCCCCACAACCTGCACAACTACGACGAGCTCGGCCTGCCGTACCGGCACCGGCCGTTCACCGGCGTGGACGACCTGGGCGAGTGGCTGCGCTCGTTCTACACCGAGCTGCACACGCTGCTCGACGGTGGCACGAAGGTCATCGTGCACAACGAGAGCGTCGACGACCGGCTCGTCGGGATCATGGGCGGCTACATCCGCTGGAGCGGCCTCGTCGACGACCCGTCGCAGGCGATCACGATCATCGAGCGCATCGCCGGCCGCCAGCTCGATCCGTTCGGGCGCGACGTGATGCTGATGGTCCACGAGCTGCGCTGAGGACCTCGGCGCGACCGGCCCCTCCCCGTACAGTGGCGCCCATGAGCACCACCCCGGCCAACTGGTACCCGGATCCGATGGGTCGCCATCAGCTGCGCTACTGGGACGGCACCCGTTGGACCGACGACGTCAGCACCGACGGCCGCCAGGGCATCGACCCGCTGCACCCGAAGGGCCTCGACCGCCTCGACAGCGCCCTCACGGTGGGCAACGAGGGAGATGCGTCGAGGATCCAGCAGCAGCTGCACGGCGAGGGCAAGCACCGCAGCGCGCAGGTCGGCGAGGCCGCGTTCGCCGGTGGCGGCTCGATCTTCACCGAGCCGATCCTGGTCGTGAACCAGAAGGCGAAGCTGATCGAGCTGAACAACCAGTACGGCGTGTTCGACCAGTCGGGGCGTCAGGTCGCCGCCGTCAACCAGGTGGGCCAGAGCAAGGCGAAGAAGGTGCTCCGGCTGGTGAGCAACCTCGACCAGTACCTCACGCACAAGCTCGAGATCACCGATCCGGCCGGCGCCGTGCTGCTGCGGCTCACCCGTCCGGCGAAGGTGGTGAAGAGCACGGTCATCGTCAGCGACGCCGCCGACCACGAGATCGGGCGGATCGTGCAGGACAACGTGTTCGGCAAGATCCATTTCACCCTGCAGGCGGGCGAGCACACCTACGGCAGCATCAAGGCCGAGAACTGGCGCGCGTGGAACTTCCGCATCGAGGACCACACGGGTGTCGAGGTGGCGCGGATCACGAAGACGTTCGAGGGCGTCGCCAAGACGCTGTTCACCACCGCCGACAACTACGTGGTGCAGATCCACGCGCAGCTGCCCCAGCCGCTCAACACCCTCGTCGTCGCGTCCGCCCTCTCCGTCGACACCGCGCTGAAGCAGGACTCCCGCGGCCTCGGCTGACGGGCGCCGGCGTCAGCGCGACGCCGGCTGGAACAGCTCGACGAGGTTGCCCGCCGGATCAACGACCAGGATCTGCGTGCCACCCGGGCCCTGGACGGCGTCGTTGCGGAACGGGACGCCGGCCTCGCGCAGGCGGGAGACCTCGGAGGTGAGGTCGTCGACGACCAGGTGGATCCGGTTCCACCCGCCGGGACACGGCGTCGCACCGTCGTCCATCGGGCGGCCCGCCGAGCTCGTCGGCCCGCTCAGCAGGAGCCGCAGCGGGCCCCGGGTGACGTCGGCGAACGCCGGCGGGAACGCGGTCGCCACGGTGAAGCCGAGGTGCCGGGTGTAGAAGTCGAGCGCCGCCCGGACGTCGTCGACCAGGTACCGCACGCTCGCCACTGCGTGGACGTCGGCCATGTGTGTCCTCCTCGGGTCATGTGGTGGTCGCGGCGCCGCCGGCGGCCAGCTCGACGAGCAGGAACCCGATGCGGGTGTCCAGGTCGTCGGCCATCCGCCGGAGCGCCGGGGCCAGGTCGTCGCCGCCGCTGCCGGCCGCCGGGTCGGGGATGCTCCAGTGCGCCGTCAGCGGGCGGCCGGGGAGCTCGGGGCACACCTGGCGGACGCGGTCGCAGAGCGTGATCACGCGGTCGAAGCGGTCGCGGGCGACCTCGTCGAGGTGCGTCGAGCGCCGGCCGGCCAGATCGATCCCGTCCCGCTCGCGCATCACCCGCACGACCTGCGGGTGCACCGGCTTCGGCGCGCTCCCGGCGCTGCGGGCCTCGATCGCGCCTCCGGAGCGGGCGACGGTCAGCGCCTCGGCCACGGGCGAGCGTGCGCTGTTCCCGGTGCAGAGGAAGAGGACCCGCTGGCGGCGGGCCCACGAGGCGGGGGTCGGGCCGGCGCCCAGCGCGGGGTGCAGGTCCGCTCCCGCTGCCGTCAACGCGTCCCGGACGCAGGTCAGGTCGAGCGAGTAGTACGTGTCGCGCCGGTCGGCGGAGCTGCGCCGCCCCGACACGAGGTGCGCATCGCGCAGCTTGCCGAGGTGGTACGAGACCACGTTCTGAGGCTCGCGGACCAGGTCGCACAGCTCGTGGACGCGCCGGTCGCCCCGGGCGAGCACCCACATGATCTGCCAGCGGAGCGGGTGTGCGGCCAGCTGCAGCAGCGCCGGTGGCGCCGGCGGTGGTGCTGGCAGGGGCGTCGTCACCTCACCGACGATACATCACGTCGATCCGATGCATCAAGCACGTTTGATGGATGCCGGCACAGTGGCGCCGGGTCACCCGGCGGCGACGACGTCGACGATGACGTCGACCGGCTCGATCGCCGAGAGGCAGACCCAGCCGTCGGCGAGCGCGACGGGGACGATGGCGGTGATGATCCGCCGCGGCGCGCTGGCGGTGACCACGCCGTCGCTGCGGCCTCGTGAGCAGGGGACGGCGAACACGATCCCCGGCTTGTCGCCGCTGACGGTCGAGAAGGCAAGCACGGCGGTCGTCGCCGACCACGGCACGCCGCCCTGACCTGCGACCGCCACGGCGACGGGCTCCTGGCCGACGCGCACGCCCGTCGTGCGCGAGTCGAACAGGCGCGCCGGGTCGAGCGGCACGGGCGACGGCGCGCCGCCCGCCCACACGGCGGTCACGTCGACGACGACGTCCATCGGCACGGTGCTGGTGACGCACCAGCCGGTGGGGCTGACGCGCATCGCGATCGAGAACGACCAGATCGCGTCCGTCCCCACGGGCACGTTCCAGCCCCCCGACCCGCAGAAGCCGATCGACAGGGTGCCCGACGCGGCGGGGGAGACGACGGTGATGGTCGCCGAGAGCGCCTGGGCGCCGCCGGAGGCGCCGAGGGACGCGTTCGGGATGGTTGCCGTCACGCCGCGACCGAGCCGCTGGCTCGTGCGGGTGTCGAGCGCGCGCAGGCTCGGGATCGACCGCATCCCCGCGCCGGCCGTCGAACGGTGTGCGATCACCTCGAGCTTGAGCCCAACCGCGACGTTGGCGGAGACGCAGATCGTGCCCGCGACCACCTCGACCATCGCGCTGCCGACCGCCGACGTCGAGGGCGAGAAGCTGAGGGTCGCGGTGCCCGGCGGGCCGCCGTCACACGGGTGGACGACCAGGAACCCGGACGCGGCGGCGCTGCGCGTCACGAGGCGCACCATCACGCCCGGCGTCGTCGCGGGCACGCCCTTCAGGCCGTCGACCCGGATCACCTGCTTCTTCAGGCCGCCCGGGACGCGCGTCCCCGTCCACGAGGTGTCGAGCGCGGTCACGGGCGGGACGAACTGCCACCCGCCGCCGGTCTGCGAGGAGACGCCGTTGGTCGGCGGCGCCGCGGGCGTGGTCGCGGTGGGGCCGGCGGGCGCCGTGGGGCCGGGCGCCGCGGCGCCGCCCGGCTGCGGCAGCGGCGCGGTGGTGGCGCACCCGTCGACCGCCTTCACCGACGGCGTCGGGTTGATCGCCGAACCACCGCCGGGATGGATCTCGAAGTGGAGGTGCGGCGTGGCGGCGCTGCCGGTCATCCCGATGTAGCCGATGATCTGCCCCGCCTTCACGGGCGACCCGACGCCGAGGTCGGGCGCGAAGCCGGAGAGGTGGCCGTAGAAGAAGTACGTCCCGTCGGCGGCCGTGAGCCACCACGCGTTGCCCGACAGCTGACCCGGCTTGTCGTGCGCCTGCTTCGTCAGCTTGCCGTCGCGCACCGCGTACACGAACTGGCCCGTCTTGGCGATGATGTCCACGCCCTCGTGGCGGCGCCCGCCCGAGCGGACGGCGCCCCAGGTGTCGATGAACCCGCACGGGCCCTGGACGGGGAACGCGGCGAGGGGGACGACCGTGCCGCCACCGCCACCGCCGGTCGGCGGTGTCGTCGTCGGGGTCGTGGGCGTCGTCACCGGGGCCGTCGCGCCCTCGGGCAGGCACAGGACCGTGCCGGGGAAGAGCGCGGTGCTCGTGGTGGCCTCGTTGGCGGCCAGCAGCGCGGCGAGCGTGGTGGAGGCCTTCTTCGCGATGCCGATCCAGTAGTCGCCGCTGACGACGGTGTACGTCGTCGCGCAGGCGATCTTCGCGGGCGCGGCCGCGGCCGGTTCCCCGGCGCCGCCCACGTGCGCGAGCGGCAGCGCGAGCAGGGACGTGACCGCGATCAGCGTCAGGCGGCGACGTCGTGTCGGCGCCTCGGCAGGCGTCGGTGTGGGCATGGGGGAACTCCTCGCGATGGCGCGCGCCATCGTCTCTGGTTCCGCCCAGCAGCCGGGGGTCACCGTACCCGCCCCGCAGGGCCCTGTCCAGCGCGCACGGCAGGCCCCGGACGGGTGGAGCCGCTACCGTGTCGGAGATGCCTGATCGGCGTGTCGCAGCGGCGGGCAGGCGGGTGCTCGTGAGCGGGATGGGCGGCGAGCTCGCCTCGCTCGTGGCGACGATGCTCGAGGCGCAACCGTGGGTGGACCGGTTGCTGGGGATCGACGTCGACCCGCCGCGCCGCCGACTGCGGCGGGCGGAGTTCCACCGGGTCGAACCGAGCGATCGGGACCGCATCGTCGACCTCGTCACCCGCTTCGACCCCCACGTCCTCGTCCACGTGGCGGTGTGGGAACCGGACTCCCGCGCCAGCACCGCCAAGGCACGGCAGCTGACCGACGCCGCCGCCGTCTCGTTCCTGGGCGCGGCCGCCGAGTGCCGGTCGCTCGAGTCCATCGTCGTGCGCAGCGGGATCGAGATCTACGGCCGTGGCCGCGGCTCGTTGACGCGCCCCGACGAGACCACCCCGGTGGCGCCGACGTCGGAGTACGGACGGATGCTCGAGCGGATCGAGTCGCGGGCGCGCGACGTGGGCGCCCGGGCCGGGGTGCCGGTCTGCGCGCTCCGTCACGCGACGTTCCTCGGCCCGCACGTCGCGAGCCCGCTCGGGCGGTTGCTGCGCCAGCCGGTGGTCCCGTTCAGCGCGCTGGCGGACCCGCCGTTCGCCGTCGTCGACGAGGCGGACCTGGGGCGTGCGTTCGTGGCGGCGGCCGGACGCCGCCACGACGGACCCGTCAACGTGGTGGCCCGCGGGGCGATCACCGTGCTGCAGGCGATCCTGCGCGGCCGCCGCGTGCCGTTGCCGCTGGTCGGACCGGAGTGGGTCGTCGTGCGGCGCCTGAGCCACCTCCACGGCGCGCCCATCCCCGACCACGTGGTCGAGCTCATGCACCGCGGCCGGCTGGCCGACGGGGCCGCCGCGGGCGAGGTGCTCGGGATGGGGCCGGGGTCCACGACGGCCGAGATCATCGACCGCCTGCACGCGTGGCCGAGCATCGTGCGCGTGCCACCCCCGGCCCGGCGCGACGGGGCGGTGGCGTGATGGCCCAGGTGCTCCGCCTCCCCGGCCGCGTCGAGTCCCAGGCGGAGTCGCCCGCCACCGCACCAGCGCCGCCGGCGTGGGCCCGCGGCACCGTCGACGGGTGGGGCAGGGACGACCAGCTCGTCCGGGCGCTGTCGCCGTTGCTGCGCGCCCGCTGGGCGGTGAGCGTCGGAGGTGAGCGGCACGTGCCGGCCGCCGGGGGCGGGCTGCTCGTCACCAACACGCGGCGCCTGTCGCTGTCCGCGGTGTACGTCGCCTGGGCGCTCGGCGAGGCCGTGGGGCGCCCCGTCCGCTTCGCCGGGCGACCGGACGTCGCTCCCGTCGGGCCCCTGCTCCGGCGCCTCGGCGGGCTGCTGGACGACCCACGTGAGGTGCGCTGCGCGCTGCGTGACGGGGAGCTGGTCGTCGCGACGGCGTCGGCCACCGCCCACCCCCGCCACGCCGGGGCCGTGCACCACGACCTGATCGGCGCGGCGCTGGCGGCCGGCGTCCAGGTCCTGCCCGTCGCCTCCACGAGCGCGGCGTTCGCCCGCGGAGCGCGGGTGGAGGTCGGCGCGCCGGTCCGGCTGCGGCGCGCCCGCCGCGGGCCCCTCGCCGAGGTCGAACTGGCCCTCGCCGTGCAGCGGGCGCTGCAGACGATGCTGGACGAGCTCGGAGGCGTGGGCGCGGGCGTGAGCGCGATCGACTGGCTCGGGGAGGGCTGAGGTGCCGTACGCGCGGGCGTCGGACGGGGTGCGGCTCCACTACGAGGCGTTCGGGCGCCGCGACCGCCCGGCGGTGCTGATGATCCAGGGCCTCGGCGCCGACAAGCACGGGTGGGACATGCAGCGCTACGTGCTCGCGGCGCGCTACCGGGTGATCGCGCTCGACAACCGCGGTGCCGGCCGCAGCGACAAGCCGTTCGGGCAGTACACGCTCGAGCAGATGGCGCAGGACGCGCTCGCGGTGCTCGACGCGGAGGGCGTCGGGGCCGCGCACGTCGTCGGCGCCTCGATGGGCGGGGCGATCGCGCAGATCATCGCACTGGGCCATCCGGAGCGCGTGCGCTCGCTCACGCTCGCGTGCACCGCCTGCCGCAACCACCCGTGGCGCCGAGAGCTGCTCGAGTCGTGGGCGGCCCACGCGACCGAGCGCGGGATGGGGGCGATGTCGCGTGAGGCCGCTCGCTGGGTGATCGGCCCCCGCTCGTTCCGCCGGCTCGTGCCCGCGATCGGCTGGCTCGGTCCGCTCGCGATGAGCCGCTCGTCGCACGCGTTCGTCGCCCAGGTGAAGGCGATCCTCGCCACCGACGACTCCGCGGCGGAGCAGCTCGGCTCGGTGTCGGTGCCGAGCCTGGTGATGGTCGGCAACCAGGACATCCTGACGCCCCGCGGGGACAGCGAGGAGCTCGCCGAGCGCCTCGGCGACGCGGAGCTCGTGGTGATCTCGGGTGCGGCCCACGGCTTCATGGTCGAGCACGCGACGACCTTCAACCGCGTGCTCCTCGAGTTCCTCGGACGCGTCTCGCGCGACGAGCAGCGCCGGGACGACGAGCCGCTGGCGCCGGCGTCGTGACGCCGTGAGGGTCTCGATCGTCGGCGCGGGCCTCGCCGGCCTGAGCGCCGCACGTGCCCTCGCCGACCGCGGCCACGAGGTGACGCTGTTCGACAAGGGACGGTCCGTCGGCGGTCGGCTGGCGACGCGGCGGATCGGCGGCGCGCGGGTCGACCACGGCGCCCAGTTCTTCACGGTTCGCACCGACCGCTTCGCGGCGCAGGTGGCGGCGTGGGAGCGCGACGGGATCGTGCACGAGTGGTGCCGCGGGTTCGGGCGATCGCCCGACGGCCACCCGCGCTACGCCGTGCGTGGCGGCATGAACGCGCTCGCGAAGCACCTCGCGCGCGGCCTCGACGTGCGGTGCTCGTCGCTGGTGTTCGGGATCCACCGTGGTGGGGACGGGGGTGCCCGCTGGGAGACCCGCTTGGACGACGCGTCGGTGCACGCGTCCGACACGGTCGTGGTGACCTGCCCGCTGCCGCAGTCGTTCTCGCTGCTCGTCACCGCCGAGGTCGCCATGCCGGAGGCGCTCTGGCGCACCGACTACGACCGGACGCTGTCGCTCCTGGTCGTGCTCGACGGTCCCGGTGCCGTGCCGCCGCCGGGCGGTGTCCAGGACGCGGCGGGCTTCACGTTCGTCGGCGACAACGCGGCGAAGGGGGCGAGCGACGTGCCCGCGCTCACCCTGCACGCCGACCCGGACTGGAGCGACCGGCACTGGGACGATCCGGCGGAGGACGCCCACGCGGCGCTGCTCGGCCTCGCCGCGCCGTGGATCGGGCAGGCGGGCGTGGTGACGAGCCAGCTGAAGCGGTGGCGGTTCGCGACGCCCCGCTCGATCTGGCCGGAGCGCTGCTGGGCGCCCGACGACGTGGGCGGCCTCGCGGTCGCGGGCGACGCCTTCGACGGCCCGCGGGTGGAGGGCGCCTTCCTCAGCGGCCTCGCCGCAGCCGAGCGCATCACCTGATCGCGCCCCGCTCGGCGGGAGCGCTTCGACGTCAGCTGCGCCGGAGGTACTCGTCCTTGGCCGACCCGAGGTCCTGGCCGATCGCCTCGATCGCCTGCGCCTCGCCGAGCGTCGTGAACACGGCCTCGGCCTCGGCGCGCACGCGACCGCGCCCGTCGAGGACCGCGCCCGTGGTGCGCATCTGCTCGTCGGTGGACGACACCACCCGGGCCTCGACGCGGTACGGCTTGCCGATCAGCACGCTGCCGAGGAACCGGGTGGTGGTCTCGGTGGTGACGGCCCACCGGTGCCCGATCGCGATGCACGCCCACGCCATCGCCTCGTCGAGGATCGCGAGGGTCACACCGCCGTGCACGAACGAGGGCGCCCCGCTGAAGTCACGCGACAGCTCGAACTCGGCGAAGACGACGTCGGCGTCCGTGTCGTGGAAGAAGGGGATGCGCAGGCCGTGGCCGTTCGTCGGCTCGCAGACGAAGCAGTTGGTCTCGAAGCCCCAGTCCTCGTTGTGGATCGCGATGACGGTCACGCTCCGCCACCGTACGCCAGACTGACGACCCGTGGGTCACTCGCACATGCACGGCGCGCACCGCCCGCGCCGTGCCGACGAGCCGGACGGCACCGGCGCGCCGCCCGACCCGCCGACCTCCGCGCGGGTCGAGCGCGTGCTGCGCGTGGTCGTGGCGCTCTGCGCGGCGCTCACCGTCGTGGGGTTCGTGGCGCTGTGGCCGGACCGCGGCGGTGACGGGCGCGACCCGGCGCTGCTCGAGGCCGATCCGGTCGACGCGAAGGTGCTGTCGGTGGCGGTGGGGCCCTGCTCGTACGACCCGACCGCGGAGTGCCGCAGCGCGACGATCCAGGTCACCGGTGGCGAGCGCAGCGGCGAGGTGACGGTGCAGGAGCTGGCAGCGGGCGGCGGCGGCCGCCAGCTCGGCGCCGGCGACCCGATCCAGCTGCTCGCGGACGTGGCACCGGACGGCACCGTGTCGTACTCGTTCTACGAGTACCGCCGCTCGACGCCGATGCTGCTGCTCCTGCTGCTGTTCGTCGCGGCCATCGTCGGTCTCGGTCGCTGGCGTGGCGTGGGCGCGCTGGCCGGTCTCGCGCTCAGCCTCCTGGTGCTCGTCGGGTTCACGCTGCCCGCGCTGCTCGACGGGTCGAGCGCGATCCCCGTGGCCCTCGTGTCCGCATCCGTCATCGCCGTGGCCGCGCTGTACCTCGCGCACGGGGTGGGCCTCGCCACCACCGTCGCGCTCGTGTCCACGTTCGCGTCGCTGGTCGTGACGGGCGTGCTGTCGTGGGTGTTCGTGCACGCCACGCGCTTCACCGGCTACACGGACGAGAGCACGCAGTTCCTCGACGCGCTCGCGGTGCCGGTCGATCCACGGGGGATCCTGCTGGCCGGCATCGTGATCGGATCGCTCGGCGTGCTCGACGACGTCACCGTCACGCAGGTGTCGGCGGTGTGGGAGCTGCGCCTCGCGCGTCCGGACCTCGCGGCGGCAGAGCTCTACCGCAGCGCCGTCCGCATCGGCCGCGACCACATCTCCTCCACGGTGAACACGCTCTTCCTCGCGTACGCCGGCGCGGCGCTGCCGCTCCTGCTGCTGTTCACGGAGGCGGACCAGGGCATCGGCCAGATCGCGACGCGCGAGGTGGTGGCCGTCGAGGTCGTGCGCGCGCTGGTGGGCTCCATCGGCCTCGTGTCGGCGGTGCCGATCTCGACGTGGTTGGCTGCACAGGTGCTGCGAGCGCCCGACTCCCCCACCGGCTCGGCTCCCGCCGCGTGATCGCGTTCGACGACACGCTGCGGGCCCGGCTCGTGGCAAACCTCGACCGCCACGAGGTGCGCGCCGTCGCGCAGGACGACCGGCGCCGTGCGGCCGTCGCGATCGTCGTCGTCGACAGCGAGGCGGGGACCGACGGCGACGATCCGTACGACGTCTCGCCCGACGAGCTGGCGGTGCTCCCCGGTGGCGGCGCGGGGCTCGACGGGCGGATGACGGGGGTCGCCGGCGGCGCCGCCTTCCTGCTGTGCCGGCGCGCGAGCCGGCTGCACCGCCACGCCGCGCAGTGGGCGCTGCCCGGCGGCCGCGTCGACGCGGGCGAGACAGCGGAGGTCACCGCGCTGCGCGAGCTGCACGAGGAGCTCGGAGTGCTCCTCGACCGCGACGCGGTGCTCGGCCGGCTCGACGACTACGAGACGCGCTCGGGCTACGTGATCACGCCGGTCGTGGTGTGGGGCGGCGGCACGGGCGCGCTCCGGCCGAACCCCGACGAGGTGGCGCACGTCTACCGGATCGGGCTCCACGAGCTCCGCCGGGACGACTCGCCCCGGTTCGTGGCGATCCCCGACAGCGAGCGCCCCGTCGTGCAGGTCCCCCTCGGCGGCGACCTCGTCCACGCACCGACGGGCGCGCTGCTCGTGCAGTTCCGTTGGGTGGCGCTGGACGGCGAGGCGGGCCGGCGGGTGCACGACTTCGAGCAGCCGGTGTTCGCCTGGCGCTAGGTCACGGGGCGGATCACCGGCGACCGGAGTGACCGAACCCGCCGCCGCGATCGTCGCCGTCGAGCTCGGGGACCACCGACCACGCCACCTCCTCGACGCGCTGCACGACGAGCTGCGCCACCCGATCCCCCCGGTGCACCTGGAAGGCCTCGTGGGGATCCGTGTTGAGCAGGACCACCTGGATCTCGCCGCGGTACGCCGCGTCGATCAGGCCGGGCGCGTTCGCGAGCGTCACGCCGTGGCGCAGCGCCGACCCGCTGCGGGGCAGGACGAAGCCGGCGAACCCGACGGGGATGGCGACGGCGATGCCCGTCGGCACGAGCACCCGGCCGCCCGCCGCCGGGACCAGCGCGTCGTGCCGTGCGCGGAGGTCGAGCCCGGCGTCGCCGGGGTGGGCGTAGGCGGGCAGCGCCAGCTCCGGGTCGAGCTGGACGATCGGCACCGCGAGCATGGTCACGGGAGCCTACGCTCGGCGGCGATGAGCGCCCCACCGCGCGACCGCCCGCGCGACGCCGACCGGGCCGGAGCGCCGCCTCGCCCGCCGAGCGTCGACGCCCTCGCCCGCGGGCTGTCGCCCAGCGGCCTGCCGCACCCGATCTGCGTCGACCTCGCGCGTGCGGCGATCGCGGCGGGCGATCCCGGATCTGCGGCGGCGCGAGCCGACGCCTTCCGGCGGACGCTGCTCACCGACGTCGTCAACGCGACGGGCGTCCTGCTCCACACGAACCTCGGCCGCGCGCCGGTGGCGGTGCACCGGGCGGCCCGCCCGTCGAACTTGGAGCTCGACCTCGCCACCGGTGAGCGCGGCTCCCGCCAGCGTGCGGTGGGGGCGCTGCTCGCCCGCGCGTGCGGGGCCGAGGCGGCGATGGTGGTGAACAACGGCGCGGCGGCGGTCCTGCTCGTGCTCGCGTCGCTCGCGGCGGGGCGCGAGGTCGCGGTCAGCCGCGGCGAGAGCGTCGAGATCGGCGGCAGCTTCCGGGTGCCCGAGGTGATGGAGCAGTCGGGTGCCCGGCTGGTCGACGTCGGCACGACGAACCGCACCCGCGCCGCCGACTACGCACGCGCGATCGCTCGGCCGGGCGCGGACGTGGCGCTGGTCCTGAAGGTCCACCCGAGCAACTACCGCATCGACGGCTTCGTCGAGTCGGCCGCGGTCGAGGAGCTCGCGGGGCTGGGCGTGCCGGTGGTCGCCGACATCGGCAGCGGCCTCCTGGACGCGACCTGCCCGTGGTTGCCGTCGGGTCCGCCCGCGTGGCTCGCGGGGGAACCCGCGGCGCGCCAGGCGCTGGCGGCGGGCGCGTCGCTCGTGACGTTCAGCGGCGACAAGCTCCTCGGCGGTCCTCAGGCCGGGATCATCGCGGGCTCCGCCGACCTCGTCGCCGCCTGCGGCCGGCACCCGCTGGCCCGGGCGCTGCGCCCCGGCGGCCTCGTCCTCGCCGCGCTGCAGGCGACCGTGCTGATCTACCTGCAGCGGACGGCTGCGACCGAGATCCCCTTCTGGCGCATGGCCGCGACACCGGTCGAGGTGCTGCGGGCACGGGCGACCGCGCTGGTCGACCGGATCGGTGCGGGCGAGGCCGCCGCCCTCGAGTCGCTCCCCGGCGCCGGCTCCGCGCCCGGCGCGACGATCCCGTCGTTCGGCGTGGTGCTCGCCGGCGACCACCTGGCGCGGCTCCGGGCGTCCGACCCGCCCGTCGTCGCCCGCACCCGGGACGACCGGACGCACCTCGACCTGCGCACCGTCGAGCCGGACGACGACCGTCACCTCGTCGCGGCCGTGCGCGCCGCGCTCGCCTGAGCGCCTCGCCGTGCGGGTCGTCGCCACCGCGGGCCACGTCGACCACGGCAAGTCCTCGCTCGTGCGCGCGCTCACCGGCACGGATCCGGATCGCTTCGAGGAGGAGAAGCGCCGAGGCCTGACCATCGACCTCGGGTTCGCGCACATGGAGCTGCCGTCCGGGGCGTCGATCAGCTTCGTCGACGTCCCGGGCCACGTGCGCTTCGTCCGGAACATGCTCGCCGGCGTCGGCGGCATCGACGCCTGCGTCTTCGTCGTGGCCGCGACGGAGGGCTGGAAGCCCCAGAGCGAGGAGCACCTCCGCATCCTCCAGCTGCTGGGCCTCCGCCACGGCGTCGTCGCGCTCACGAAGGCCGATCTCGTCGACGAGGAGTGGCGCGAGCTGCAGTCGCTGGAGGTCGCCGACCACCTCGCCGGGACGTTCCTCGCGGACGCGCCGATGGTGTCCGTCAGCACCGTCAGCGGTGACGGCCTGCCGCAGCTCGTCGCCGCGCTCGACGACCTGGTGGCGCGGGCGCCCGGTGCCGCCGACGTCGGGCGGCCACGGCTGTGGGTCGACCGCACGTTCGCGGCGCGTGGCAGCGGCACCGTCGTGACCGGGACGCTCACCGGCGGAGCGCTCCACGTCGACCAGCGCGCGATCGTCCTCCCGGGCGGCCGCACCGGCGGTCGTGACGTCCGCGTGCGCGGCATCCAGCGCCACGGCCTGGCCTGCACGTCGATCGAGCCGGGTTCGCGTGCGGCGCTGAACCTGTCCGGCGTGGATCACCACGAGGTCGCGCGCGGCGACGCGCTCGTGACGGCGGAGCGGTGGCGGCCGTCGGGGCGCGTCGACGCCTCGCTCGAGGTGCTGGCGGGCCTGGACCACGAGGTGTCCCGCCGCGGCGCCTACCTCGCGTACGTCGGCTCGGGCGAGTGGCCCGTGCGCATCCGGATCCTCGGCCCCGACTCCATCGCGCCCGGCGAGCGCGGCCTGGTGCGCCTCCACCTCGCGCGCCCGCTGCCGCTCGTCGTCGGCGACCGGTTCGTGCTGCGCGAGTCGGGGCGGTCCGAGACGGTGGGCGGCGGCGAGATCCTCGACGTCGCCCCCGTGCGCCCCGCGTCGCGGGCGCGACCGGACGGCAGCACCGAGCTGCTCGTGCGCGAGCGGGGCTGGGTCGCGGCCGAGGACCTCGCGGCGATGACCGGGCGCGCCGTCGCTGCCACCGTCGGCCGGTGGGTGGTGGACCCCGCCGCACTCGCCGGCATGATCGACGAGCTCCGCGCCCGCGTCGCCGGGGCCGGCGCGCTCGGGCTGGACGTCGCGACGCTCGACGAGCGCGAGCGGGCCGCACTGGCGCTCCTCGACGGTGTCGTGGTCAGCGGCGGCCGGGCGCAGGAGGAGGCGGCCGTCGACCCGCTCGCCGACCACCCCGTCCTGGAGCGGCTGCGGGCGGGCGGCGCGGCGCCGCCGGACGTCGGCGACGTCGACCGGGCGAGCCTGCGTGAGCTCGTGCGGCGCGGCTACCTCGTCGAGCGCGACGGCGTCCACTTCCACCCCAGCGCGATCGACCGGGCCGCCGGCGTCGCGGCGAGGCTGCTGTCGACGCAGCCGGAGGGGATCACGATGTCGCAGCTGCGCGACGCGCTCGGGGTGTCGCGCAAGTACGCCCTGCCGATCGCGGCCGAGCTCGACGCCCGGGGGGTCACGCGCCGGCGGGGTGATCTGAGGGTGGCGGGTCCGCGGCTGCCGAGCGACGGCTGAGGCTGCGCACCCGCCGCACGCCGCGCCGCTCGCCGTCGGCGGCCGCCTGCTCGTCCAGGTCGCGCGCGGCCCGGGCGACGCGCAGGTCGTTGGTGATGATCTCGCCGAAGCGCTGCGGGTCGGCGATCAGCCAGCTGTGGCTGCCCTCCACGACCGTCCCCTGCACGCCGGACGCGACGCACAGCGCCTCGAAGGACTCGCGCGGGATGATCCCGTCGCGGGTCGCCCAGATGATGGTCACGGGGAGCTGCCGGTCACGGAGGGCCTCGAGCTCGGCGCGCAGGTCCGCGCGCCGCGCGATCCGTGCGACGCGGAGCGCCGCCCTGGGGTGGCGCACCACGTTCGGCAGGAGGTCCTCGGCGATCACCGGCAGCACGCGGGTCGCCTGGCGGATCGGCCACACGTCGGCGGGGGCGTGCAGGCCCCAGTCCCACAGCGGCCGGTCCGTGATCGAGCGGACCACGCCGCCGGAGCGCCAGGAGGAGCCGCCGATCGAGTTGACGAGCACGAGCGAGCGCACCCGGGCGGGCTCGTCGTGGGCGAGCCGGACGGCCACGCCACCGCCGAAGGAGTGCCCGACGAGCACGGCGCGCTCGGTGACGCCCAGCGCGTCGAGCAGCTCCGCGACCCAGTGCGCGTAGCCACGCAGCGAGCACGACGCATCGGGCAGCGACGCGGTGCCGCCGAAGCCCGGCAGCGCCGGCGCGACCACCTGGCACCCCTGCGCGGCGATCCGGGCGACGGCGTCGCGGTAGGTGCGCTGGCCGAGGCCCCACCCGTGGAGGAACACGACGGGCATCCCGGCGCCCGCCACGCCGTAGGTCGCCGGGCGGCCCTGCACCCACGTCCGCTTCTCCGTGACGACGATCGGCGGGGCGTCGCCGGCCACCAGCGCCGGCGCGACGAGCGCGCGCCCGCGCGCCGTGACCGCGGCTCCCTCACCCTCGCCCATGCGAGGACCGAGCCTGGCAGGCGCGCACGGGCCCGAGCCAGACGGCTCGTCAGCGGTCGGTGGTCGCGGCCTGCTCCGGCGCCGGACGACGCTCGCGGTAGTCGCGGGCACCACCCGCTTCGGGCTCCACCTCGAGCGTGACGCCGTCGATGCCGACGACCCGCACCGCGTCGCCGGCACGCACCGGGGTGGCGCGGTTCGTCCTCGCCCGCCAGCGTGCCCCGCCGACGACCACGACGCCGTCGGGGTCGACCTCGCTCGCCGCGCTGCCCACCTCGCCCAGCATCCACTCGCGCCCGATCGTGGGCGTCGCGAACCGGGTGCGCACCATCGACGGCATGCCGGCGATGAACGTGAGCATGATCCCCCCGATGCCGACCGCGAGCGTCAGCCAGCCGACGCGCAGGTCCGAGCCCGGGAGCGGCTCGTACAGGAACAGGCTGCCGAGCGTGACGAGGAAGATCCCGACGCCGGTCCACAGGCGCGGGATCCCGACCTGGACGTCGATCGCGAACGCCAGCATCGCGAGGACCACGAGCGCGACCGCCCACCCGCGCGCCGGCAGCGCGGCGAGGCCGTAGCAGCCGAAGAAGGCGCAGGTGGCCCCGACCAGTCCGGCGACGCCCACCCCGGCGGTGAAGAACTCGAACACGAGCAGCGCGAGGCCGATGAGCAGCATGAGGTAGGCGACCGGCGGGCTCGCCACCGTGTGCATCAGCTGGTCGAGCACCCCGAGCTTGGAGAAGCGCACGAGCGTGCTGCTGAGCTCGGCCGCCCCCTCGTCGTTGACGCGCTCGCTCACGGTGTCGAGGACGGTGCCGTCGGCCGCGACGCCGTCCATCGCGAGCACCATGCTGCGGATCGTCGGGACGCCCACGTCCGGGGTGTCGAGCCGGAGCGCGCCGAGCGCACGGGCGTCCTGGAAGCTCAGGGTCCCGTCGCGGAGGCGGTCGGCCGCCGCGCCGAAGTCGACCGACGCGCCGTCGAGCTCGAGCAGGTCGCCGGTGTGACCGATGCGGCTGCCGCTCACCATCGCGGTGACGTCGGCCACCCCCATCAGCTGCGCCGGCGTGCCGTACAGGCGAGCACTCCCGGACGGGCCGACCCAGATGCCGATGGGGATCGGCGCGGTCGCCACGCGCTGGACGAGCCCCGCGATCTCGTCGTCGTCGGCGACGGCCCCGGGCGAGTTGACCTGGAGGATGAGCGCCTGCGACCCGCGCCGGTCGGCTCGCGCGATCGCGTCGTCGACGGCGTCGATGACGATGTCGTCGAACAGGCCGGTCACCTGGAGCACGTCGACGGGCACCAACGTCTCGTCGGTGCCGGTGCCGTCGGTGGTCGTCGCGCCGTCGCCCGTCGCGTCCGTCGCGAGCACCGTCGCCACACCCGTCGTGTCGTCGGGGTCCGTGCCCGCTCCCACCTGCGCAGCGAGCGCCGGCACGGCGGCCGCCAGCAGGGGGGCCGCCAGAACGGCGATGGCTAGTCTGCGCACAAGTGCCTCCGAAGCGCCTGGATCCACGAGCGTTCCTCCGCACCACCCGGCTGGTCGTCGTGGCCGGGAAGGGTGGCGTCGGCAAGACCACGGTAACGGCAGTTCTGGCGCGAGCAGCAGCGGACGAGGGACTTCGGGTGATCGTCGTCGAGCTCGACGGGAAGCCCACGTTGAGCCGCCTGCTGCCCGATCTGCGGGTGCTGTCGCTGACGGCCTCCGCCGCGCTCGAGGAGTACCTGGAGACGCACGGGCTCAAGCGGGTGGCCCGCCGCCTGAGCAACAGCGGCGTCATCGACGTGGTGTCCACCGCCGCGCCCGGCATCGACGACATCGTCGTCCTCGGCAAGCTCAAGCAGATCGAGCGCAGCGGCGAGTACGACCTCGTGGTCGTCGACGGTCCGGCCGCGGGACACGCGATCACCTTCCTGCTCTCGGCGCAGAGCCTGCTCGAGACCGTGCGCAGCGGCCCGATCCGGACCCAGGCCCGCGACGTGCTCGAGATGCTCGCCGACCCGGACCGGGCCCAGGTGGTCCTCGTCACGACGCCCGAGACGACGCCGGTCAACGAGCTGGTCGAGACCGCGTACGCGCTGGAGGAGCGGGTCGGGGTGCAGCTCGGGCCGGTCGTCGTCAACGGCGTCGACACCGGCGGGTCGCTGGTCGCGCGTGCCGGCGCCCCGCCTGCACTGGTCGCGGCGGCCGCCTACCGGACCGCCCGGCGCGACCTGCACGCACGCGAGGTCGCGCGCCTGTCGGAGCAGCTCGCCCTCGCGCAGGTGCACCTGCCGCACGTCGTGAGCACGTCCCTGACCGCGGACCACGTGGACGCGCTGGCGCGGGGCCTCGCGTGAGCGACGTTCCAGGGCGGGCGTCGCCTCCGCCGCTCGGCGACGTCCTGCTCGCCGCCGAGGTCCTCGTGTGCTGCGGGTCCGGCGGCGTCGGCAAGACCACGACCGCGGCGACGATCGCGCTCGAGCTCGCCACGCGCGGCCGGCGGGCCGTCGTGGTCACCATCGATCCCGCCCGGCGCCTCGCGGACGCCCTCGGCCTGCCCGGCGGGCTGACGAACGAGCCGGCGCGGCTCGACCTGCCCCTCGCCGGCGGCGGCGAGCTGTGGGCCACGATGCTCGACACGGCGGCGACGTTCGACGGGCTGGTCCGCGCCGGGGCGCCGTCGGCCGAGCAGGCGGACCGCATCCTCGCCAACCCCTTCTACCGCAACATCGCGGGCGCGCTGAGCGGCACGCAGGAGTACATGGCCGCCGAGCGCCTGCACGCGCTCCACGCCGACGACCGCTTCGACGTGGTCGTCGTCGACACCCCCCCGACACGCCACGCGCTCGACTTCCTGGAGGCGCCCGGCACGCTGGCGCGCTTCCTCGACCACCCGCTGTTCCGGCTGCTGATGCTGCCCACCCGGCGGAGCCTGAAGGTGCTGAACGTCGCCGCGCAGCCCGTGCTGCGCACGATCGGCAAGGTCGTCGGGGGCGACGTGCTCGCCGACGCGATCGCCTTCTTCCAGGCCTTCGAGGGGATGGAGACCGGGTTCCGGCGGAGGGCGGACGAGGTGATGGCCCTGCTCGCCTCGCCCGTGACCCGCTTCGTGCTGGTCGCCGCGCCGCGCGAGGACACGCTGGACGAGGCGCGCTGGTTCGCCGGCCGCCTGCGCGCCGCCGACCTGGAGGTCGCCGCGCTGGTGGTCAACCGGGCGACCCCGCGCTTCGAGGTGCCGGAGGACGAGCGCTCGCCGGAGGATGCGACCCTGTGGGAGAACCTGGACGAGCTGGTCGCGGCCGCCGCGGCCGAGCAGGCCCAGCTCGAACCGCTGCTGTCGGAGGTGCCGGGCGCAGCGGTCGCCTGGGTGCCGATGCTGCCCGGTGACGTGCACGACCTCGACAGCCTCGAGGAGATCCGGCGCCTGTTGATCGACGACCGGCCAGGCTCGCGCGCGGGCTCCGGCGGCTAGCGTGCGGCCGTGCACATCCTGCTCGCCACCGACGCCGACGCCGTCCGAGAGGACGTGGTCGCCGCGCTCTCCGGACCGGAGACGTCGTTCACCGTGTGCCGCGACGGCCGGGACGTGGCCGGCGTCGTCGCGAAGCGCACGCCGGACCTCGTGATCCTCGACCTGCAGACCGGGTCGATGGGTGCGATGGCGACGACGATGGCGCTGCGGCTCGACGAGAGCTCCGGCCTGCTGCCGCGGGTGAAGGTGCTGATGCTCCTCGACCGCTCAGCCGACCTCCACCTCGCGAAGCGCAGCGCCGCCGACGGCTGGATCGTCAAGCCGCTCGACGCGCTGAAGCTGCAACGGGCGGCCGACGCCATCCTCCGCGGCGATGCCGCGGCGGGCCCGGTCGCGATCGGCGCCGGCGCGACCGAGGACCTCGTCCACGGGGATCGCACCGCCGGCGCCGCCGGGCTCGGCACCGAGCCGACGTCGTCGGAACGGGACGAGGAACCGCAGCCCGCGGCGGGGTAGCATCGGGGCTCGCACCTACGGGGTGTAGCGCAGCTTGGTTAGCGCGCCACGTTCGGGACGTGGAGGCCGGGAGTTCGAATCTCCCCACCCCGACCAGAGATTGCTTATTACAACCACCGGCCTGAACGACCTCTGCGAGTAGCGGAGGGCCGGCGGGCCTCCGGTCGTACACCGACTCCCCTGATGGGCGCGTCGCTGTCGAGACCGAGGTGGCGGTTGCGCCTGGCGCTGTGGCGCCAACGTGACGCTGCAGCTCCACCAGTTCACGCAGCGGCTCCCGTACGTCGTCGGCCGAGACCGTGTCCCGGTACACGTACAGCTTGTCGAAGATCGCCTGGTTGAGCTGACGGCGCCCCGAATCCTCAACACGCCGGTACAGCTCGTCAGGATGTTCCAGCAGGTCGATTGCGGCGTTCAGGACGGCGGACCCCGCTTCGAGTTCAACGTCGACCGACTCCATCTGCTGATGGAGCGCTTGCCGTTGCTCTTCGATCTCGAGGAGTCGGCGCCGAATCTTCTGCCGAGCCGACGGCGTCTCCGCCGCGAGGTCGATCAGGTTCGATTCCTGCGTGTCCAGCCGTTCAAGCTGCGTGCGCAGCTGCTTGTGCAGCAGCTCGACGGACTTGTTCTCACTCGCCAGGGTCTCGCCGACGTGTCGGCGCACCTCGGCGATCAGCTCGGGTGTGAAGGTCAGCGTCTCGTAGTGCTTGGCTACGGCGGCCTCGACGGCGAGCACGTTCAGGAAGGGCTCGTCACACTCGTGTTCCTGCTTGCCGCGGCAGAAGAAGTAGAAGTACTCCCCGCCGTTGCCCTTGGACCGTTGCAGGATCATGCGCCGTTCGCGCCCCTGCACGTGGCACGCACCGCACCAGAGGCTTCCCTTCAGGTAGTGGTGCCACGTGCGTTGCCGTTGACCACCGAGGCGGCGGCTCTCGAGCATCAGCTGGACGCGCTCGAACAGCTCGCGGCTGACCAGGGGTTCGTGGCGTCCGCAGTACTCCTCGCCGTTGTACATGATGATGCCGAGGTAGTACTTGTCTCGTAGCAGCGCCGATAGCTTGGCGTCCGTCATCCGGGTGCTCGGGAAGCGGCCCGGCCGGCTGCGCAGCCCGCGCTCGTAGAGGATGTCGCAGATGTCTTCGAGGGTGTGGTCGCCGGTCGCGTAGAGCTCGAATGCCTGCTGCACGAACGGTGCGCGCTCCGGGTCGGGAACGACGATGCGGACCTCCCGCCCTTCAGATCGATCGATGGTGTTGAGGTAGCCGATGGGCGCTCGCCCGATCGTGCCGCCCTTCTTCGCCTTCTCCCCCATCTTGTAGCGGATGTCGGCCCCTTCCTCGGCCGAACGGAACTCGTTGAAGGAGGCGAGGATGCCGTGCATCAGCTGCCCGACGGGCGTGTCATCGATGTTCTCAGTCGCGGAGATGAGCGTCACGCGGTGCTTTCGAAGTTCCGCCATGACGAGCGCATCATCGAGGCGGTTGCGGTTCATACGCGACAGCTTGTAGATCAGCACCACGTCCACGTCACGCTGCCTTTGGATCCGCTGCAGCATGGCTAGGAAGGCCGTCCGGTTGTGCATGCTCGTCGCCGATTTACCCGGCTCGAGGTACTCGTCGATGATCTCGACGTTGCCGAGCTGCTGCGCCTTGCGCTCACAGGCCTGGCGCTGCGCTGGCAGCGAGATGCCTTCCGGGTCGTAGTCCGTCTTCACCTGTGAAGGCGTGCTGACGCGGAGGTAGAGGACGGCGCGTAGCACTGGTGGCGATGCCGCCGACGCTTGGAATGTCGTGTCGTCAGCAGTCATGCCGCCAACCCTTCTCCTGCGTGCGAACTCATCCGGAAGTACCGGCGGCTGCCGCCGACACTCCGATCGTCGACGTCGATCACCGGCAGCGGCCTGCGGTTGTTCGACGGCCGCAGACCGAGCTGCGACAAGCGCACGCTCATCGCTCGGGGAGACACCTCGAACAACTTGGCAAGTGCCTCAACGGACTGGGTGCGCGTGCAGAAGGCCGACTTGACCCACGCCTTCGGCATGAGCACGCAGGCCGCAAAGTAGTCGGCGAGGCGTTCGGCCATGTCGTCGGCGCGGAGACCACGGTCTCCTTGGATGAGGTGGCGGGTCGGGTGGTCGATGATGTGCTTGTACTCGTGCAGCAGGCTGAAGCGCTGGCGCAGGTCATACTCGGCGGCGTTGAGCGTGATCACCCAGTGCGAGCCGTCCCAGTGCGCGGAGCCGGACACCGGCAGCTCGTAAGACCGCTCGATGCGCAGCCGCGGTTGCTCGGTGACCAGTTCGGACGGCACCGGGTAGCTACGGACGTCGTGCAGCGTCAGCAGACGGTTGGCCTGCGCCTCGGCTCGCTGCAGTGCCTCCTCGAAGGTCAAGGTCCGCTGCGGCATAAGGGCACGGAGGGAACGCAGCGTGCTGATGCTGTGCTGTGAGTGTCGATCGGTTGGTGTCATGATTCGTTCCCTCCTTTCAGTTGCTATTCGTCTTCACCCTGCGCCGGACCGGTCAGCGAGACGCCGCGCTTGCGGGCCAGCCTCGTGGCGTAACGTTCGATGGCGTTGATGTCGTCGTCGGAAAGCTCGCCGTACTTGGTGCGCAGGTACGGCTTGAAGGCCGGCAGATCCGGCACGGCGTAGCCGGCTGCGCCGTACACCTGCTCCAGCGGCAGCTCGAGAGCCGTGGCGATACGAGCAAGCTTCTCTGGTGCCGGCGTGGCGAACTCGCCCTGCTCGAAGCGGGAGATCGTGTTGTTGCGCACGCCGCTGCGCTGCTCAACCGTCCGCAGCGAGTAGCCCAACTCTGCACGACGTTGCCGGAGCAGCTGTCCGAGTGTAATCGCTTGACGCTTGTCCATCCAGGTTCCTCGTTTACGTATCTCCATCGTACCACACTCGCTCCGTGAGCGGAGCAACGATGCGCATTCCACAACGCGCCTGCATCTGGACGTGAACACCCTGTCTCGTGTTACCCAGGAACGACGACGTGAAGGCCATTGTCCGTCTGTGGTAAAATACATTCATCAAGGGTGGACTCGAGGAGTGTCAGATGATCCTGAAAGAGTTTCGTGTCCGGATGTTCAGAAATATCGTCGATTCCGGCCGAGTGGCAGTGGAAGACGTGACGTGCATCGTCGGCAAGAATGAAGCTGGCAAGTCCGCCCTGTTGCAGGCACTTCACCACCTTAATCCGGCTAAACCGCCAATGACTCTCACATTACTAGACGAATACCCACGCTGGCTGAAGAAGGAACACCAGATAAGCGGCGAGATAAGCAGCGTGATTCCCATAGAAGCAACGTTCACGCTTACGGATGATGAACTAGAGGAGATAGAAGAAGCATACGGGAGTGGCGTACTCGATCGTGATGTGACTTTCTTCCGCTCGTATGCAGAGCCCAACGATCTCCAGATTAGGGCGGAGATCAAGTTCAACCAGTTCATAAACCCATTCCTCGCAAACGTGCCGGAGCGACTTCGGAGGGCAGTGGGAACGGTGGGTACAACCACAGATCTGCGCCAGAAGCTCGATCAGGTACGCTCGGCTAAAGACGAAGATGAGGAGTCTTCCGCCGAGCTTGCCGATGACGCCGATGAAGCCATCGCCGCCCTAGACGCCGTCCTCGGGGAAGGACAAGCGTTAACATCTGCCATAAACCGCATTCTCCGTTCAAAGGTGCCGAAAACCTTCTACTTCAGCACGTACTCACAGCTCGGCGGGCGTTACCGTCTTGACGAAGTCTTCAATGCGGTGAAGAGCGGCTCGGATGACGAGTCGCTCCAAGCTGCTGCGGATTTTCTTGAGCTCGCTCGCGTGGTGCCTGAAACCGTTGAGGAATGGGACTTTGAGGCATCGAACGCGGAACTAGAGTCAATCTCGAGTCTGCTCACGAAGCGCGTGAAGGCGCACTGGAAGCAAAACGACCACCTGCGATTGAAGGTGAGTTTGGAGACGCAAAAGGAGGCCGATCCTCATGCAAGAGTGCGCGTCGAGAGGTATCTGCAGTTCCGCGTCGAAGATACGCGTCATGACTTTAGTAGCCGGCTCGATAGGCGAAGCACCGGGTTCCGATGGTTTATCTCGTTCATAGCTTCGTTCCTAGAATTCGAAGCGGATAAGAACCTCATCCTGCTGCTCGACGAGCCTGGTTTGAGTCTGCATGCTCGAGCACAAATGGATCTCCTTGATACAATCGAACGCAAGCTTGCGACCCGCCGCCAGGTTCTCTATTCTACCCATTCGCCCTTCATGGTAAAGACGAGTGCGCTAAACAAGGCCCGTATCACTGAAGACCAGGGTCCAGATGCTGGTTCAGTGGTCCTCAACGACGCTGGTGTCGTCTCTGATCCAGATACGCTCTTCCCGCTGCAAGCAGCGCTGGGCTACGACATTGTTCAGAGCATCTTTATCGGAAACCAGAACGTTCTTGTAGAGGGCGTGTCCGACTTCATCTACATTTCGATGGTTTCTGAACACCTGGGGTCGAATGGCAGAACTCCGCTGAAGACAGGATGCAGGCTCCTCCCAGCAGGAGGTGCGACGAACATCCCTACGTTTATCGCTCTGCTTGGCGGGCAGTTAGATGTCGTAGTGCTCCTCGACGGCAGCACCGACCGGCAACGGATCGACACTTCGATTGCTCGAGGAAGGCTTGGCTCATCTCGAGTGCTCGTACTAGACGAGTTCTGCTCGGTACCGAAAGCCGACATCGAGGACTTGTTCAGCCCGGGCGAGTACGTGGCGCTCTATAATGCGACTTTTGCGAAGAGCCTTAAGATGAGCCAGCTCAAAGGAACGGATAGGATCGTTAATCGGATCGCCAGAGTTGAGGGCGACTTCAATCATGGAGCGGTTGCCGCACAATTTCTGCGGACGCTGACGATTACGATAAAGACGCTCTCTCCAGCAACTCTCGACCGGTTCGAGTCGCTGATTAAGGCGATTAATGCAGCACTACCACCGGTATAGAACCCTATTCTCAATAGACCCTCGCCTGTGCGAGGTCGTCGGGCAGGGACTCGACGTTGCCTGGGGGTGGTCGTGTTGATGTATAGGTCACAGGATGAGAGCTGGAACCACCGAACCCGGCGCACCATCCCCCGGCGTTCTCCTGCTCGTGATGGCGGGGTGCGGTGAGGTGCAGGAGCGGACCGCAGCCGAAGGTACGACGCATGTGGCCGAGCCCACTACTCTAACCGTGGCGGATACCGCTGCCGAGCTGCCGGCGACGACGTTGCCAGCCACAACCCGTCCTGCCTCGCCTGTGGTGCAAGTCGAGCGACAGCAATGGATGGAGGTTAGTGATGGTTTCTTCTCGTCAGTCGAAGAGATGGCTGCGGCGTCGGACTCCATCATCACCGGAGCAGTTGTTGACGTCATCTCCCTCGGTCGTCCAGACGTTCGAGAAGATCCGTATGCCGACGAGTACATCGGGGTCACCATCGAGGTCGGCGAGGTGCTCGGCGGCACAGCGCTCACCGAGGTACGGCTCGCCTGGGATGCGTACCTGTTCGATGCGAACGGTAAGGCAGCAGAGTTGCTGCGCAATGGCCTGCCCCCACCCGAGGTTGGCGATGAGATGCTGCTGTTCCTGGTCGACGGCAAGCGAGATCTGCAGTTCGTCGAACGCCATCAAGGGTTCCCTACGCACATCCCCGTGAAGCTGGATGGTGTGGCGTACCTGAACGACGGGACCGTTGCGGTTGTCGAGACCGGTTCACCAGCTGGCGCAGCCCTGCTGAACCAACCGACGCAAGCCGTGAAGGATGTGGTACCAGAGCCGGCAGTTGATGGTTTAGTAGGCGGCGTGCCCGTGGGGGTGGTCAGCGGGCATCCCCTCCTACCGTCCGCTGAACAGGAAGACCGTGTGGGTGTCCGTCTGCATCATCGCTATGTCGCCGCCCAGTTCGAGATCACGTGCGAAGGCGGCGATGTCCAGGGCGACGTATGGCTGAAGCCACGCCGGGAGCTGATCGAGCAGTGCCGGTGCGCCCAGGTCGTCGAGCAGCGATTCCGCGTAGCTCTCGAGGCTGTCCCACTCGCCGAGGTAGTGGTCCTCGAACTGGTCGAGCTCATCGCTGTCGAGGCCGACGTACGCTGCCCAGGCGCTGAAGGCCGGTCCATGCTCGGCGATGCCACTAGCTAGCCGGGCGATGGTGCCGAGTGAGTCGTACTCGCCGAGCCGGAGCGGGCCGAAGCCTTCGTAGTCGTGGATCGCCCACTCCTCGGCGGGCAAGCCCTCTCGTGCTGCTGTCGGTGACCGTTCGAGCATCGTGCTGATCTGCGATTCCATCGCAGATTCGTCGTCGGTGGCGTCGAGCCAGGTGCCGTGCAGGATGCCGGCGTTGTAGTCGCTCAAGCTGGCGACGTAGATCCTCGGACCATCCCGCGGCTCGGCTTCGTGCTGCTCTGGTTGCTGGAGTTGTTCGTGCATAGGTTCCTCCTTTCGGTTAGTCGGGTGCGGTGGTGAGGGCAGCGATCGCATCTCGGTCGAGTGCGACCGTGAACATCGCCGGGTTGAGCTGGCGGTCCTTCTGGATCGCCCGCTGCAGCTGCTCGACACGTCGCGGCGATGACATGAGCCACGCGACCCGGGGGAAGACGCGGTGCTGCGCCTGCTCGATGCCGCTCTGGTAGTAGGCGTCGTAGAGGCGGCACTTGCGGATGAGCGTCGGCAGGTGCTCGGTGCCGCGGTCGACCTCGATGAACCAGCGCAGCTCGTAGTCGCTGGTTCCAAGGACGGCGAAGAGGTCGGGGCGCAGCACGCCGTCGCCGCCGAGGCCGCTCGGGTAGCGGCGCCAGCACCACGGCTCGCTCTGGAGGCCGAGCAGCTCGTGCTCCTTGCGCCGGGCCGCCAGCGTCAGCGCGACGACGAGGTCGCTGATCGCGAGTCTCTCGCGGGATTGCATTCCTCGCTACGACTGCGCGCACGTGGTCGCCCGGCGCGAGCAGGACCAGATGGACGAGGCGCTGGCCGGCCCGCGCTTGGGCGCAGCGGATCGCGCTGCGCTGTTGCGCAGGCGCAGGGAGCTGCTGCATGTCGACGCGAGCGCCACCACTTCGCCGACGAGCCACGCCCACTCCGCGTCTGCGAGGTAGACGTCCATTTCGGCTTCTGTGCGGAAGCAGGTGGTGGTGGCGCCCGTGTCCGCGCAGGGCCGTGGCCGCGTCCCAGTTGTCGGCGAGGTTGATCGATGCGCATGGCCGCTCGGGTGGAGCGACGGGCGGCCCGGAGACGGTCCATTCGTCGAGCCCGGCGCTGTCCAGGATCGCGCGGGCGTCAGCGACCGCTGCACCGATCGTGATGCAGCGGGCGCCAAATCGCGCTTAGTGCCTCTTGGACGGCGACGATCGGGTCCACGGCCGCCGGGCTCGTGGCAGTGCGGCGGTGTCGAGGCGGAGCGTCGCGCAGGGGTTGCCCGTGTCGCTGGGGAATACGCCGACGATGCCGGACTCGAGCACGCACGCGTACAGAGTCGGCGGCGTGATGTAGCCATGGGTTAGGGCTACGCATTTGCGGCTAGACGTTTCGGATTAGGACTCGCTGAACAGAGTCTCCCACCTCGGATAGAACCTTGTCGCGAAGCGCAATCGCCATCGCTGCCGCTGTCTCCGGGTCGATTAAACACGCATCTGTCGAGTTGCTCCAGACGACGAGTTCCTGCTTCAACTCCGGTGTGAGTTGGGCGAGAACCCTCTCGAACTCCCCTGGTGTTCCTGCAACGATAAAGAGCGGTAGTTCGCCTTCCAACAAAGTCTCGGCGCGGAGGCTAACGACGAGCGGTATCTTGGGCGGCTCGCGCACGTTCTTCACACCCTTCCACCGTAAGCGGTGCAGATGGCGGAAATAGCTTCAGCGGGGAACAGATCCCAGCCAAACTCTGCTTTACTGCGACTTCTTACGTATGACGTCTTGACCTGACCACTGGCGGGGATCACGATGACGACGTGTTGGAAGCTAAACGCGACTGAATTGTTCTGAGTGTTCACGCAGTCGTAACGTCTCGTAGCGCCATAATCCGTTTCCTGCGACGGTCGCGCCAGCCGTAAGTGTTCGCGCTATGAGATTTATCGAGCCGACGCTGAGCGAGCGGAAGCCGAGCGCGCCAGGCCAGGCGCAGCTTCCGTGGTGGCAGCCAAAGACGATGTGTCGGTGACCGTACCTCTTGTTCTGACTCCCGCAACTGAGAGTGAAGGTGGCCGGTCGACCGTACGGGTCTCGCGATGCAAAGAATCGCAACACGAGCGATGCGTCATATCCTTGGGGGCAGGTGCCGCCAGGGTCAGCTGCGTTCACGGGGTCGGCGCACACATACTCGTAATCTGCGCAGCCGCCACCGAGGACGGGATCGCGCTGCAGAAATCGGCCAAGAGCGGCATTGTAAGAGCGCGATCCCATCAACACGTATCGGTTGATCCCGGGCTCCGTCTCCCCTTTACTGGCGAGGGCGCCGAGCCAGCTCATATCCAGATTGCCTTGCTGGTTATCCGGGAGCGTCCCAAGCCCTTGGCCGTATGGGTCGTAGAGCATGGTAACGGCGATGTTGGCGCCTGCAGCGGTGGCGGTTGCGGTGATGTCGCCGTGGATGTTGGGGTACGACCAGACTTCGCTCGAGCTGCGCTTGGTGCGGATGACGCCGCCGGGGTGAGCTGTGGTTGTTTCGACGATGCTGTTGATGCCATTTCGAGTGATTTGTGCGCTATCGCTACCGTCGGTGTAGCCAAGCCGGGATTCTATCGTGCCGCCCACGGAGCGTTCGACGACCCGGTCGAGGGCGTCCCGTTGGTAGGCGACGCTGGTGGCGCCGCGGGTGGTAGTGCGGTGCCGGTCAGCTGAGTCGTAGGCGTACGTGTCCCCGCCGAGCAGGGTGGTGTTGCCGCGGCTGTCGTACGTGATCGAGCCGGTGTAGCCGGTCTGGGTGCTCGACGTCAGCCGGTCGGCCATGTCGTAACAGTACGAGCCGATGCTGACGCCTTGGTAGGTGGCGGAGGTGCGGTTGCCGTTCTGCCCGGCGGCCGGGTTGGTGCCGCAGCCGCCGCTGGCGGCGTACGCGTAGGTCCACGTCGCTCCGACGATCTTCGGCTTGAAGGCCGACGACACGAAAGAGCTCCAGTACGCTTCGATGGCGGGCTGCGACCACGGATGAGCTGGCGCGCGTGATCGATCTGCACATCGGCAACATCCGCAAGTACCTTGTGCTGCTCGAACAGGATGAGCTGGCGCAGCGGGACGAGTACGGGTACTGGTCGCTAACGGATCCTGGCCGGGTGTGGGCGGCGCAGTTCTCTGGGGCATCGTCCTGACACCTTGACCGTGGCACCTCTCGGCCTTCGGGCAGGAGCAAGCGCGCGCATCGCCGTTCTCGATCTGGTCTGTCTCCGAATGCAAGCCGAGTGGTCGCATCCCCGTCAGACGCAACCGTGAGGTCCACGCTGACCTCGTTTGCGTTTGCTGGCACCGAGGCTGGGTCGCAGCCGGAGAACATCACTGCAAGTGCTGGCACCGCGGCACGAGCGAGCCAGCGGCAGGCGACCAGTGCAGTGCGCTCGCGCCTCAGCATGCAGGTCGATGATGCGTCGGACCAGTCGCGTGGGCTTTGGGTTGCTGAACAGCCCTCCGAGTCCGAGGGATTTCAACTCCGTATTCGCCTCGTGCGTATGCCCGACTTCGTCGTGCGTCCAGATCGTGACAGCGGGCACGCCCGATCGGATCTCCGACAGGAACGTCTTCCGCGCGGGCGTACTCAGGCCGCCGACGCCGAACCAAATCTCGCCCGCTGCGTCCAGTCTGTGCATGACCTCGTTGCTGAATCGGCGATACGTGCCGACCGGAGGGTGCCAGCGAACTCCGTTTGAGAAGGTGTAGGCCGCTGCGCTCCTTCCACTCTTGGCGTGGAGCGGCGTCGCCTTCCATGGTCCCTTCGGATGATTGTCCGGGTTGTGGTACGCGCCGAGCTGTCGGGCCGTCCTGGGAATCAGGTTGAGTCGCGTGCGCGACTTGTCGCGTGCGTAGCACAGCAGATGCTCATGGTTGTCTGAGAACCACCGTGCGTCGTTGGCGCGAGTGTACTTCTTCTGCCATATGATGTTCGCGATGAAGTTCGAGGCGCCAAACACCTCATCGGCGATGAGACGCAGGTTGCCGACTTCCTTGTCGTCGATCGACACGCAGAGGAAGCCATCGTCGGCGAGAAGCTCGCGAGCGAGGCGCAACCTCGGGTACATCATGCTCAGCCAGGAGCAGTGAAATCTCCCGTCGAGCGAGGCGTCGCGCGCGGTGTCATCGCTCACGCCGCCGCCGCCGACAAGGCTGTGATACTGACGGACGGTGAGCACGAAGTCGTCGTTGTAGGAAGACGACCTGCCGGTGTTGTAGGGCGGGTCGAGATAAATGAGCTTCACTCGGCGTGCGATATCCTCCTTCAGTAGCTTTAGCGCCTCGAGATTGTCACCTTCAATAAACCGGTTTCGTGTCGATCGAAGGTGCAACGACTCCTCGGGAACGGTAGTAATAGTATGTACAGCAGGCGCCTCGTATTCGAGGAGCGTTTCCCGGCGTCCGGGCCAATCGAGCCAATAGCACTCATGCGGCTGCTCCACGAGTTTCCCGGAAAGCTGTTGCTGGAGCCGTCCGTAGTCGATATGCCAAACGAGCGCACTCTGTCATCGCGCCGCTTCTGAACGACATCCGGAAAGAGGTTCGCAAGCTGCGTCACCTTCGCCTCAAGGTCGTCAGGTCCTAACACCTGACGGACCTTCCATTGATGGCAGCTGCCCGCCCCTGCTGCGCCTGCGGGCGACGTTGAGCGTCGTGCGGCCGATGCCAAGCTCATCTGCGATCTGCTGGAGTGTCAGTCCTTGTCGCTCGAGCTGCCCGGCGCGCTCAAGGTCCACGTCCACCGTCTGGTGGTAGCGACGCGGGACCCCCTGGTCGACGAGTATGCGGGAGACCCGGTCACGGTGCACTGCGAACTGCGCCGCGAGCTCGTAGACAGTCTCCCCCGCCTGATAGCGAGTGACGAGCTCGCTTACCTGCTCAAGATCAAGATGTCGGCGCAAGCGAGCCGGCGGTTGGGTGAGCTGACGACGCGACGGCAGCTCGAGCAGATTGCGCAGGCGCTTCACCTGGTGACGATGGTTGGAGTAGGACTTCAGGAGTCCGACCAGAGATCGCTCGACGAGGTGGACGTCCGGGCTGGGCGGCCGATCGCGTACGCTCCGCCCGTGGACCCCGAGTCGACACCCGTGCGTCGATGCTCCGGGCTCGACGGCGTCACCTCGTCCGCTGCGCCGGGGTGCCCGTGCTCGCGGTGACGCCCGAGCAGGTCACCGTCGACGACCTCGAGCGCGACCCGTACCCGCTGTACGCGGCGATGCGCCGGGACCGCCCGGTCGCGTACGTCCCGGCGGTCGACCTGTGGCTGGTGACCCGGTGGGACGACGTCGAGCGGGTCGCCAAGGACGTCACCACGTTCACGGCCGCCGTGGCCTCGTCTCCCGTCGACCGCTGCTTCGGGTCGCCGACGATCATCACCTGCGACGGCGAGCGTCACCGCGACCTGCGTCGCGCGATCGATCCGACCTACCGGCCGGCCCGCGTCAACGCCACGATCGACGACCTCGTCCGCCCGATGGCGGAGGAGCTCGTCGCGGAGCTCCTGCCCCGTGGTCGTGCGGAGCTGATGGCGGAGTACTTCGAGCCGATCTCCTCGATGGCGCTGGCCCGATCGATGGGCTTCGGCGAGATCGACGTCACCACGTTGCGCCGGTGGTTCCGCGGCCTGTCCGCCGGCGCGACGAACTTCGAGTCGGACCCCGCCAAGCAGGCGCTCGGCGACGCGACGGCGGCAGAGATCCGCGGGCACATCGACGTGCTGGCGGCACGGCTGATGGACGAGCCCGACGGCTCGGCGCTGTCCAGCATGCTCCACGCCGCCATGCCGGAGGGCACCACGCGGGACCTGGCCCTCGTCGCCCCGACGGTGCTCGTCACGCTGCTCGGCGGGATGCAGGAGCCGGGGCACGGCGCGGGCAGCGTGCTGCTGGGCCTGCTCCGCGACCCGCGGCAGCTGGCCATGGTCTGCGAGGACCCGGCGCGGTGGCTCCTGCCGGCCGTCGACGAGGGGCTGCGATGGGTGGCGCCCATCGGCACGCAGACACGAGCGGCCACGTGTGAGGTGGAGGTCGGCGGCGCGCGGATCCCGGCCGGGGCGGCCGTCGCCGCCGTCGTCGCCTCCGCGTGTCACGACGAGCGGCGGTTCGCGGCGCCCGAGCGCTTCGACATCACCCGTGCCGACCTCGAGCACGCCGCCTTCGGCTTCGGGAGCCACTACTGCACCGGTCACTGGTTCGCCCGCCAGCAGATCCGCATCGCACTCGAGGTGCTGCTCGCCGCAGCGCCCGGCATCCGGCTGGCGGATGGCGCCACGCCTGAGCTGCGCGGTTGGGAGTTCCGCGCGCCGACCACCCTGGAGGTGCGGTGGTGAGGGTCACCGGCTCGGCCCGAGGCGCGCGGGCGGCCCGCTGAGCGCGCCGAGGATCGCCCGCCGGACCTCGAGGATCTCGGCGGCGGACTCGTGCACGACGAGATCCCGCCACGCCACCCATCGGCGTGCCGCGGGATCCAGCACGACCGTCGCCGCTCCGCCGAGGCCCACCTGACCGACCGCGGTGGCGCTCACCAACCCGTCGAAGTCGTGCTCGACGAGCGACGCGAGGAGCCCGAACGAGAACCGGCACCGGCGCCCGAGCACCGGGCACCGCCCGTGTCGGGTGGCCGGCTGCACGAGCGCCGCCGTCGCGACGGCCCCCGGCCGCGACGCCACCTCACCGACGTGCTGCGCCAAGCGGCGGAAACCCGTGGCCGTGCCGTAGGCGCCGTTGGCCGGGGAGCCGCTCTCGAGCGCAGGCGTCGCTCGCTCCCACAGCCACGGCACCGGCCCAGCGGGGTCGGCGGTGGACGACAGGCGGAGCTGGTCGAGGTCGATCCCGTCGGCCGTGCGGAACCAGATCTGCCCGGCGAGCCCCGCGCGGTCGATGACCCGGCTCGCGACCAGGTGCTCGAAGGGCACACCGGCCACGCGCTCGGCCGCCGCCCCCGCCAGGTGGAAGGCGGCGTACTCGCCGTACGCACCCTCGAAGGGGCGCCGGCGGCGCAGGCGCAGCGCTCCCAACGCAGCCAGCGCCGCTTCCGCCCCGAGACCCATGTACCGCTCGGCCCGCTCGCCCCACAGTCCGGAGCTGTGCGTGAGCAGCTGCCAGATCGTGAGGTCGCGCACGGCGTCCGACGCGCCGATCGCGACGTCGCCGAGGCGGGTCGACACCGGGACCGTCCCCTCGTCGGCGAGGGTGGCGAGGCACAGCGACGTGAGCAGCTTCGTCGCGCAGAACCACGACGACACCGAGGCGACGTCGACGGGGCGGCCGAGCGCGTCCACGCCGGCTGCGTCCTCGACGACCACGTCGCCCACCTGCGCGCTGACCTGCAGCCCGGACGTCACGCCCCGGGCGACCAGATCCTGGACGGTGTCGGCGACCGTCGAGGCCCGTGCCGTCACCGCAGCTCGACCCCACCGGTGCGGTGCGCGATCGCCAGCAGCGCGATGCGCTCGTGCAGCTCGCGGAGCGGCGCGTCCCCCGCGGCGACGCGAGGTCCTGCGTCGTACACCACCCCCGCCAGCCACGCGAGCACGCCGAGCGAGCGGTACCGGAAGGCGGCCGAGTCGGCGACCACGGCGACGTCGACGAGGCCCGCCCAGCGGAGGTGGAAGGCCGCCGCGTCGAACGTCCCGACGACCACCGGATCGGGCGCCACGTCCTCGACGACCCAGGCGCCGCCGGGTGCGACGCCGAGGCCGAGCGACGACGGCCGCGGCCACGCACCGCGCAGCTCGATCGCGGCGACGGGTGAGCCCGCGGATCGCTCGGGACGGGGCGGGAACGACGGCCCACCGGGAAGGTGGTACGTCACCGCCGCGTCCACCTGGACGACCAGCAGCGCGGCCTCGTCCGTCGACGACGGATCGGATCCACCCGGCAGCTGCACGGCCACGGCGTGCGGCGGCGCAGGATCGCGTCGATCGAGGCGCACGGCCCACCGCTGATCGTCCACCGGGCGCTCAGTCCCCGTACCGCAGCGTCGTCCACGGCCGGCGGAGCGCGAGCAGCGCCGACGCCGTGCACCAGCACGTCACGGACACCACCACCGCGGCGCCGCCCCCCACACGTGCCACCGTCCAGCGCGTGTCGGCGTCACCGGCGACGGCACCGCACCACGCGCTGACCCCCACCGCCAGGAGCGGGAGACGCTGCACGCACGACGCGCCGGCGAGCTGGAGCGGCGAGGCTCCGGCGAGGCGGGCGAGCGCCGTGTCCACCGCCGTGCGCAGCGCCCACAGCGCGCCGAGGGCGGCACCTGCCGCGCCCGCCGCCACCGTCGCGAACAGCCGCGTGGGGCGCCGCGCCCACGCGAGCAGCGGCGAGGCCCGCCGTTGCTCGTCGTTGGCGAACCACCGCGCCCCCATCGGCCGCCCCGCCACCTGGGTCGCGACCGCCTCGACGACGGCCCGGGAGCGTTCCTCCGGCTCTCCCCTGAGGCGCACCACGCACGTGTCGACCTCGTCGTCGGCGTCCAGCTCGACCACCGCGGCACGCTCGAGGTCCCCCGCGGCGGACGGCGTGCGCCACGCGATCACCTCCGGGGCGGGAACGTCGGCACCGGCCACGACCTCGGCCAGCGCCCGCGAGCCGCGGTCGTCGGTGAGCCCGGTGCCGACGAGGACCACGCGCGAGGCGGGGAGCCGCAGCGCCGGGTCGAACGCGCGGATCGCACCCCGCGTGAGCCCGACCCGGCGGTGCTCGGAGCCGGCGCCCGGATCGCCCCCGTCGTCCAGCGCGCGGCGCCCGCCGGCCGAGCGCACCACCGCGGCGGACGCGAGCGAGTCGCACTCCGCGCCGCGCAGCGGTGCGCCCTGCGCCGCCGGTTCGACGAGCACGAGGGTCCGCCCCTCCTGGTCGAGTCGGGCGAGCTCGTCGCGGGCAGCTGCCAGCGTGGACCCGGCCTCCCAGGACGCAGCGATGGGGAGCGCGACGAGGATCGCCACCTCGGCGGCGGCGAGGACGGGGTGGTGGGCGAGCGCTCGGAGTCCCTCGGTCAGCGCACCACGCCAGGTGCTCACGGCTCGCCCAGTCGGAGCACCCGCGTGCAGCGCGCCGCGACGGCCGGGTCGTGCGTCGCCACGACGACCACCTGTGACGGACGGAGGCGACGGATGCACTCGATCGTCGCCACCGCCGAGCGTCCGTCGAGGGAGGCGGTCGGCTCGTCGGCCAGGACCACGGGTCGCCCCGACAGGAGCGCCCGGGCGACGCCGACCCGTTGGCGCTCGCCGAGCGAGAGCCGGCCGTAGGGGCGGTGGGCGCGCCCGTCCAGGCCGAGCTCGTCGAGCACCTCCGAGGCGGCCGAGCAGGCCGCCTGCTCGCGAACCCCGGCCAGGAGCGCGCCGATCGACGCCACCTCCCACGCCGGCCGACGGCCGCACCCGACCGGGCGCTGGTTCACCCACGCCACGTCGGACGGGCGGACGGCGCGCACCTGTGCGCAGGTGGACGATGCCGATCTCGCTGCCTCGCGGACCACGACCGTCCCGGAGCTCGGCGCCGAGAGACCCGCGAGGACGCCGAGCAGCGTCGTCTTGCCCGAGCCGCTCGGTCCCATGATCGCCACCACCTCCCCGGCGCGGAGCTCGGCGTCGAACCCCTCGACGACCGTGCGCCCGCCGACCCGCACCACGAGGTCCGTCGCGACCAGCGCGTCGACGTCGCCGACCTCACGTCGGATCCGTCTCACGAGCATCCGATCTCGCCCGCCGCCTGCGGGTTGACGACGACCTCCTCGCCGGCGACGAGGCCGCGGACGTAGGTGAGGCCGGCGACGTCGCGCACCTCGTCCAGCACGACGGGCGACCAGCTTGCGTCGCCGCCGACGATCGCGCACGGCGGGTCCGCGGGCAGCACCGACGAGGCGGGCACGACCACCCAGCCGTCCGCCGGGTCGAGCAGCGCCTCGAGCTCGAGCGTGAGGTCGGTCGCGACCACGTCGAACGCCGCGTCCACGACCTCGATCGCCCCGAGCGCATGCAGCGCCCGCACGGCTGCGGCGAGGTCGCCGTCCCACCGCACCGCCCGATCGTCGCCGGAGGCGCGCACCAGGACGGCGGGCGCGAGCGCCGCCATCGCCGCCACGCGCCGCAGGTCGTCGGGATCGCCGACGGCGTCGGTGACGGACGCCGCCGCGATCGCGACCGGTGCGCCCGCCGGCGGGGCCGGCGCTCCGATCTCGGCGGCGAGGGACGCGACCTGCCACCCCGGTGTCGGCGTCCACACGAACCAGGAGGGCTCCAGCGCGCCGCCCGGCGGAGCGCCCAGCACCTCGGCCAGCGCCGCGACGCGCGTGGCGAGCTCGTCGTCGGCGACCCCGGTCAGCGCTCGGGAGCCGGGGAAGCCCGCCTGGGTCAGGCACGCGTCGGCCACCGCGACGTCCGGGCCCGCGTCGCCCGGCACGAGCGGCCGGTACAGCGGGAAGGCGGCGACGCACACCCGCCGCTCGATGCCGTCCACGGCGAGCGCCGGCGCGCCGCCCTCGATCACCGTGCCCGGCGCCAGCGCGACCGAGGTGACGATCCCCGACCACCCCGGCGCGACGAGCTGCGGCCCGGGCGCGGTGCGGAGCTGCACCCGCACCGTCACGCGCACCCGCTCGGCCGCGACGGCGGTCGTCGACACGACCGGCGGCCGTGGCGCCGAGGCGGGTCGGTCGAGCGTCGACGCCCACCAGATCCCGGCGACGATGGCGAGCAGCTGCACCGGCAGCAGCAGGAACAGCACCGTGCTCACGCGGTCTCCGCTCGATCGTCGACGGGTCACAGCTCGAGCTCGTCGAGCGCCTCGGCCAGCCCCGGCAGCGGGGAGACCGACACGGCACGGAGGAGGTCCTGGCACGCCGTCGCCGGCTCGCGCGCGATCTGTCCGGCGACCACTCGATCGCGCAGGTCGTCGAGCAGCTCCGTGAACCCGGCGTCGTCCGCCCCCGGCAGCCCGAGCTCCCCGACGCAGTCACGGAACGAGTCCTGGCCCTCGCGACGCTCCTCGTCGGAGACGGCGTGCTGGAGGACGTACACCGCGGTGACGGCGCGGACGCTCTCGGAGCAGCGCTCTGCCTCGGCGAGCAGCCGCTCGAACCCGGCGCCGCCGGCGCTCGTGTCCCACCCGATCTGGAACGTCCCGTCGTCGGACAGCTGGGGCTCGTCGACCGTGACATCGAGGCCGCGCAGGCACCCGACCTGAGCACGAACCGCGGACTCGTCCTCGCCGAAGGTGATCCGCTCGTCGGCGAGCGCCTGGCGCTCGCGCGCCGACAGGTGGCTGAGAGCATCGCGCCCGAGGTGCTCCTTGCCACCAGCACACGAGCAGGCAGCAAGGACGACGAAGGCGAACGCGGCCGGCCGCTTCGCCACCGCGCCGACACGCGTCACAGCTCGAGCGCCTGGAGGGCTTCCGCCAGCCCCGGTAGCGGGGACACGGCGACGGCACGCAGGAGGTTCTGGCACCGCGTGGCCGGGTCACGCTCGATCTGGCCCGAGACCACACGGTCGCGGAGGTCCTCGAGCAGCTCCGTGAAGCCGGCGTCCTCCGCATCGGGTACGCCGAGATCGTTCGCGCAGGCGCGGAACGCGTCCTCGCCCTCGCGACGCTCCTCGTCCGACACAGCATGCTGGAGGACGTACACCGCCTTGATCGCGTTGACGTCCTCGTGACATCGGCCTGCGTCGGCCTCGAGCCGCTCGAAGTCGGCGCCGGTCGCCGACGTCGACCATCCGACGGTGAACGTGCCGTCGATGGAGAGCTCCGGTTCGTCCACGGTGACGCCGAGGCTGCGGAGGCATGCGACCTGCGCACGGTTCGCCGATTCGTACTCGCCGAAGGTGACCTGCTTGTCGGACAGCGCCTGGCGTTCGCGAGCGGAGAGATCCGCGAGCGCCTCTCGACCCAGGTGGTCCCGATCACGGAGCCCGGCGGTGGCGGAGCACCCGGCGGCGAGGACGACGGCTGCCACGGCCAGGCGGTGCCCGTTCACGAGGACGTACGCCCCGCCGTCACTTCTTGATCTTCACGCATGCGGCCGGCGACCAGGCGAAGCTCGTCTGGTCGGACTTGAACCGGCCGCAGAAGTTGGAATCGTGCTTGAAGGTCTTCTGCGGCGACCACTCCAGCCAGGCCTTGTAGCTCGAGCAGTGGTCCGCAGGGCCCACGAGCTTGCTCGCTCCGGCTCCCGATTCGTACGTCCCCGTCCAGGACGCGGAGTAGTTGCACACCGTCGCCCAGCCCTGTGGCCCCATGCTCTGCGAGACGTCGGTCGACGCGACGAACAACCCCCACCCCGTCACGTCGATGCAGATCGTGCTGATGTTCGGGCCGCGGGTGCAGCCGTTGGCGGAGGCGGAGGCGGTGTCGGCGACACCGACGACGCCGACGAGGCCGCCGGTGACGGCGGTGGCGAGCAGGGCGGACTTCATGACGATCGAGCCTCCTGGAGCTGGCGAACCGCCCGAAGCGGCGGTCGACTTCTAGATGCGACACCTTTCACATCATGATGTGAATGACGCAGAATGTCGTGACGGACGCGACGAGCGACTGCACGCGACACTGAGGCACATGCACGCGCCCGCTCCGGAACCCGCCGCATCGACAGCCGCCGGCACGAACCAGGAGCACCTCACGTCGCTCGCGCAGCTGCAGGCGGTGATCGAGTCGACCTACGGCGCTCGCGACCGCGCCCGCGGCGTTCCCTCGACCGTGGCGTGGCTGGCCGAGGAGCTGGGGGAGCTCGCGCAGGCGGTGCGCAAGGGGAGCCGATCCGACCAGGAGCACGAGTTCGCCGACGTCCTCGCGTGGGTGGCGTCGCTCGCGAACCAGGTCGGCGTCGACCTCACGTCCGTGATCCAGCGCTACGCGACGGGGTGCCCTCGCTGCGGCACCGCTCCCTGCTCGTGCCCCGCCTGAGCGGGGGCGCCCGCCGGTGGCGGACGGATGCGGCCGTCAGGCGAGGAGCAGCTCGGCGATCTGCACGGCGTTGAGGGCCGCACCCTTGCGCAGGTTGTCGTTGCTGACGAACAGCGCGAGCCCCCGGCCGCCGTCGACGGAGCCGTCGCGCCGGACGCGCCCGACGTAGCTGGGGTCGCGCCCCGCGGCGTCGAGCGGCGTCGGCACGTCGAGCAGCTCCACGCCCGGCGCGGCGGCGAGCACCGCGAGCGCCCGCTCCACCGTGATCGGCCGCTCGAACTCGAGGTTCAACGACAGCGAGTGCCCGGTGAACACCGGGACGCGGACGCAGGTGCCGCTCACGCGCAGGTCGGGGATGCCGAGGATCTTGCGGCTCTCGTTGCGGAGCTTCTGCTCCTCGTCCGTCTCGAGCGAGCCGTCCTCGACGTACTTCCCCGCGTAGGGCAGCACGTTGAACGCGATCGGCTTGGCGAACTTCGACGGCGCCGGCATCGCGACCGCGCCGCCGTCGTGGGTGAGCTCGCGTGCGCGATCGACCACCTCGCGGGCCTGCTTGTCGAGCTCGTCGACGCCGGCCAGTCCCCCGCCGCTGACGGCCTGGTAGGTGCTCGCCACCAGCCGGACCAGGCGCGCGTCGTCGTGGAGCGGCTTCAGCACCGGCATCGCCGCCATCGTGGTGCAGTTGGGGTTCGCGATGATGCCCCGCCGAGCCGCGGCGACATCCCCCGGGTTGACCTCGCTGACCACGAGGGGCACGTCGGGGTCCATCCGCCAGGCGGACGAGTTGTCGATCACCGTCGCGCCGGCGGCAGCGAACCGCGGCGCGAGCTCGCGTGACGAGGTGGCACCGGCGGAGAACAGCACGATGTCGAGCCCGCTGGGATCCGAGGTCGCGGCGTCCTCGACCAGCACCTGCGTGCCGCGCCAGGGCAACGTCGTGCCCGCCGAACGTGCGGAGGCGAAGAAGCGGATCCGGTCGACCGGCACGTCGCGCTCCTCCAGGATCGAGCGCATCACGGTGCCGACCTGCCCGGTGGCGCCGACGATGCCGAAGTTCCTGCCGGTGCGCGGGCGAGAGGCGTCGTCCATGGGCAGCAAGGCTAACGGTCGAGCCCGAGGCGCCGGCGCCGGATTCGTCGGCGTCGCGTGGCCCCGTCGTCCTCCGTCACGCGCCTCGACCTGTCGGCGAGCCGCGGACGAGACAGCGACGCCTGCGCCGGATCGCCACCAACCAGCCGCCGAGGCCGACACCTGCGACGGCTCCGATCCCAGCGTTCGCGATCCGTCCGATCAGTCCCCCTCGCTCCTCGCCGCCCACGAACGGCACCGCGTAGCAGATCGCAGCCATCAACGAGCTGGCCCACGCCAATGACGTCCACGTCCGGTGCTTCACGACGTCTGCGATGCGCGTCGTCGGAGGGTCGTGACGCACGGTGAAGCGGCGGGCGTCAGGTCGCTCGGCGCGCCACGAGCCACCAGTGGCTCGGGTTGATGCCGTCGAACGTGGCCTCGGTCGCTCCTGGCGCCCCGAACGGCCGGCGCAGGTGCGACCGGTGGACCTGCACGTCGACGAGCCCGGCGAGGCGCGGGAGCACCTCGGACGGTGCGAGGCGGTTGGCCTGCCAGCCCAGTCGTGTCGCGAAGCGGCGCCGCGCGAGGCGCGGCCCGAGGCCGGGCACCCGCCACAGCCCCCGGATCGTGGACCCGAGCGGCCACAGGACCGCGTCGCGCCCCACCCAGGTGCGGAAGTTGAGCGCCACCGCGCCGCCCGGGCGCGTCACGCGCACCGCCTCGCGCACCAGCGCGAGCGCGTCGTCCGGTTGGCAGTGCTGCAACGTGATGTAACTGAAGGTCAGGTCGGCCACGCCGTCGGGCACCGGGAGCGTGCGACCGTCCGACACGTGGCAGGTGTGCAGGCGCTCCGGCATCCCGAACTGCGCGACCGTCTCGCGGCAGCGCTCGAGGAACGCCGCGTCGAGGTCGCACGCGTAGACGCTGCCGAACAGCCGGGTCAGCCCCGCCGTCATCCGGCCGATGCCGGAGCCGATCTCGACGATCGTCGCCTCCGCCGACGCCAGGCCCTGCAGCGAGAACGCCTGCAGGTAGGCCCCGGTCTCCTGGTCACCGCTCTCCACGAACGCCGCGAGCGTCAGCGCCGGACCGCGCACGTTGTTGAACACCCATCCCGTCTCGCGCACGACCTCGTCGACGCTGTGCTGCTCCTCGGAGGCCGCGCCCGCGGCCTTCCACGGCACGTGCTGCTTGCGCGTCATCGTCGTGCCCAGCGCACCTGCGCTACTTCCGCTCGGGCAGCGGGCCGCCGTACGACTGCCCGGAGTCGAGGCCGAACTCGGAGTGCAGCGACCGCGCCGCCGTCTCGAGCCCGCTCGCCGCCACAACGACGCTGATGCGGATCGTCGAGGTGGAGATCATCAGGATGTTGACGCCCTGCTCCGCGAGCACGCGGAACATCCGCGCCGCGATCCCGGGGCTGGACTTCATCCCCGCGCCGACGAGGCTGATCTTGGCGATGTCGGCGTCGTGGCTCACGCCCGCCGCTCCGATCTCGCCCGCGACGCGGGCGACGATGTCCTCGGCCACGGTCATGTCGGCCTTGGGCATGGTGAAGCTGATGTCGGTCGTGCCGTCCTTCGAGGTGTTCTGGACGATCATGTCGACGTTGACGTTGGCGGCGGCGAGCGGCTCGAAGAGCGCGGCGGAGATGCCCGGGCGGTCCGGCACGCCCAGCACGGTCACCTTCGACTCGGACACGTCCGTGACCACGCCCGAGATGATCGGGTCCTCCATGTTCGGCTCCTGACTCGTGACCCACGTGCCCGGCTCCCACGTGAAGCTCGACCGGACGTGGAGGGGGACGTTGTGGTTGCGCGCGAACTCGACGCTGCGCAGCGCCAGGACCTTGCTCCCCGCGCCCGCCATCTCGAGCATCTCGTCGAAGCCGACGTGGGGCAGCTTGCGGGCCTGGGGCACGATGCGCGGGTCGGCGCTGAACACGCCCGTGACGTCGGTGTAGATCTCGCACGCCGCCGCGCCGAGCGCCTTCGCGAGCGCGGACGCGGTGAGGTCGCTGGCGCCGCGTCCCATCGTCGTGATCTCCCGATCGGTGCTCACCCCCTGGAAGCCCGCCACGACCGCGACCTTCCCGGCCGCGAGCGCGTCGCGGACGCGATCGCCCTTCACCTCGACGATCTTCGCCTTGCGGTGGACGGTGTCGGTGATGATGCCCACCTGGCTGCCCGTGAAGCTGACGGCCTCGACGCCCTGCGCCGCCAGCGCCATCGTCAGCAGGGCGGCGGACACGCGCTCGCCGGTGGTGAGGAGCATGTCCATCTCGCGGCCGGGCTGCACGGGCGAGACGCTGTCCGCGAGGGCGATGAGGTTGTCGGTGGCCTTGCCCATCGCGCTGACGACGACCACCACGTCGTCGCCGTGCCGCCGGGTGAACGCGACGTGCTCGGCGACGGCCCGCATCCGTTCGGGATCGGCGACCGACGTGCCGCCGTACTTCTGGACGATGAGGGCCACGGGGTCGACACGTTACCGTCGGCGCTCGTGCTCGGTCGGCTGGTTGACGAGTCGTTCGCGCCCGAGGTGCGCACCAGCATCACGCTCCTCACGGTCGCCCGGCTGGTCGCCAACGCGTGCTACCGGTACGCGCCGCCGTTCCTCGCCGTCATCGCCCGGGACCTCGACGTCAGCCTCGACGAGCTCGGCGTCGCGATCGCGATCAGCGAGCTGGCCGGCCTCACCGCGCCGCTGATCGGCCGAGCCGTCGACCGCGTCGGCCGGCGCACCTCCACCACCGCGGGGCTCCTGGGCGTCGGTCTGGGCTCGGCGATGGCCGCGGCGTCGACCGGGCGCTGGATCTTCGCCCTCGCGCTCGTGGTGCTCGCGCAGTCCAAGGTCGTCTTCGACCTCGGCCTCGGGTCGTGGATCGCCGACCACGTGCCGCTCGAGCGCCGCGGCCGGATCGTCGGGATCACCGAGACGTCGTGGGCGCTCGGGCTCCTCGTCGGCGTGAGCCTCCTCGGCGTGCTGACGGCCGTCGGCGGGTGGCGCCTGGCGTACGTCGCGGGCGCGGCCGGCGTCGCGGCGATGTCGCTGGGGGTGCGAGCGCGCCTGCCCGGTCCCGCCCCGCACGCCGGTGGCCGGGCACGGCACGACGGGCCGCGGGCGGGGCACGTGCCGCGCTCCACGTGGCGCGTCGTCGGCGCGGCCTTCGCGCTGATGGGGGCGTCGCAGTGCCTGTTCGTCACGTTCGGCAGCTGGCTCGAGGACACGTTCGGCCTCGGTGCGGTCGCGTTGTCGGCGGTCACGTTCCTCCTCGGCGGCGTCGAGCTCGCCGCGTCCGTCACGGCGGCCCGGCGCGCCGACCTCTGGGGCAAGCGCGCGACGGCTGCGGCGGGAGCCGCCCTGATGGTGCCGTCGACCGGGCTGCTCGCCCTGTGGCACGACCACCTCGGCGTCGGGCTCGTGCTGCTGGCCGTCGCGATCGGCGGGTTCGAGCTCGCCATCGTGAGCGCGCTCTCGCTCGGCGCGAGCCTCGTGCCGGGCGCGCCGGGGCGCGGCCTCGGGCTGCTCCTCGGCGCCGGCACCTCCGGCCGCGCGCTCACGGCCGTCGTGGCCACCCGGCTCTACACGGCCCACGGGCTGACGGCTCCCGCCCTGGTCGGCACGGCGCTCGCGGTGCTCAGCGCAGCGGCGTTCTCCCAGCGTGCACGGCACGCGCGCCTCGCGTGATGTTTTGCGCCGCGCGGCCAGGGGTACCCCCTGAGCACGCCGGCGGACGTCGGCGGTCAGCGTTCGAGCACCTGCGGGGAGGTGGAAATCGTGGAGTTCATCCTGTGGATCATCGCCGTGGTCCTCGTGATCGCGGGCATCCTCGCCCTCGTGCGCCGGGAGTACGCCTGGGGTGCCGTCCTCGTCATCGTGGGTCTGCTCGTCGGGCCGGGCGGCGTCAGCATCTTCACCTAGCGCTCCGGTCGGACGACCGGAGCACCGATGCCGTGGCACGGGGTGCCACGGCCGAGATCAGAGGAGCGTGACATGGGATCGCAGATGGACGAGGCCAAGGGACGTGCCAAGGAGGCGGCCGGCGCCGTGACGGGCGACGACTCGCTGCGCCGTGACGGCCGCGCCGACCAGGCGGGCGCGAAGGTCAAGGGCGCCGCCGAGTCGTTCAAGGACCGGGTCAGCGGCGCCGTCGACCGGCTGAAGAGCCGCTCGGCGTCGAAGGGTTCGCAGCGGTCGAGCTGAGGTCGCCGCCGGGCGCCACGCCGGGCGAGGACCGATGGCGGAGGGAGGAGCCGATCGGCTCCTCCCTCCGCCGCGTCCGGACGCTGCTCGCGGACCGTCAGCGCGGCTCGATCTCGCCCTCGCCCTGGATCTCCGCGCCGAGCCGCGTCATCTCCCGCTCGTGCTCCCCGACCCGCTCGAGGTCGACGTGCTCCGCGGCACGGCGGGCCGCCTCCTCCTCCTCGGGTGTCGGCATGGCCCCCGCCGACGCCTCGACCATCCGGTCGCCGACCTCCCCGGCGCCTCCCGTGCGCTGCGGTCGCGCCTCGTCGTCGCGGCGGTCGGGATCGGTGCTGTCGTCACTGGTTGCCATGGCGCCGCCGTACCCGACCGGGTGAGCGGGCAAACGTGAGGAGGACCCCGCCCGCAGGTTTGGACCCGCTGCCCGCGGGGTACCGAGCACCCGCTTCGGGGCCCGGGCGGACCCGTCGCGCGACGGAGCCGGACATCCCGCCAGGGCGATGGACGCCGGCGACGGGTGTGCCAACATGCTCCATCTCGCACACGCCCCGGGGCCGGCACCCGCCATCCCCACCGACCAGAGGTCGGCGCACCGGCACGCACCGGACGCCGCTCTCGCGCAGAGGGCACGAGGAGCGACAGGATGAAGGAGATGGGCAGCGCGATGGAGGAGATCGGCAAGAACGAGTCGGTCCGCATCTCGATCGACGACCAGGGCGTGGTCGTGGCCGAGGGCGACATCGACCTGGCGGGGGGTCCACTGCTCGAAGCGGCGATCCTGCGCCGCGAGGACGACCAGCCGGTGGTCATCGACCTCGGTGCCGTCGAGTTCATCGACTCCTCCGGTCTGCGCAGCCTCCTCGGCGCCAGCCGTCGCGCCCACGAGCGCGGCACGGTCGTCGTCCTGCGCAACGCGTCGTCCGGCGTGCTCCGCCTGCTGTCGATCACGGGCACCACCGAGCAGTTCCAGCTGGAGGGCGGCGGGGCATGACCACGCCCACCTGGGTCAACCCGACGGCGCCGTCGGGCGCGGGCCCCGTGACCCTGACCATGCCGGCCAACCCCGCCATGGTGCGCGTCGGGCGGCTGACCGCCAGCTCCGTCGCCAGCCTGGCCGACCTGAGCATCGACGACATCGACGACATCAAGATCGCCGTCAGCGAGGTGGTGACGCTGCTGATCGAGCAGGGCGACGGCCCGACGGTGGTCCTCTCGTTCGACGCGACGTCCGAGTCGTTCGTGATCGAGGGCAGCGCCGCGGCGTCGCACCTCGACCTCGGCCGCGAGGTCGTCGCCCTCACCGCCGCCGTGCTCGGCGCCGTGTGCGACCACCACGAGTTCTCCTTCGCCGACGGCAGGATCGGGGTCGTGGTCCGCAAGTCCAGCTCCCCGGTGCCTGTCGAGGGATGATCGTGGCGGGGACCGATTCGTCGATCGACGACGAGGAGGTGCGCGAGCGGTTCCGTGCCCTGCGCGCGAGCGGAGATCCGAGGCAGCGCAACGACCTCGTCGTGCTCCACACCTGGATCGCCCGAACGGTCGCTCGCCGCTTCGACCAGCGCGGCGAGGCCTTCGACGACCTGTTCCAGGTCGCCTCCCTCGGGCTCGTGAAGGCGGTCGACCGCTTCGACCCGGAGATGGGCACGAGCTTCGTGTCGTTCGCGATGCCCACCGTCGTCGGCGAGGTGCGGCGCTACTTCCGCGACCACACCTGGAGCGTCCGGGTGCCTCGCCGCGCCAAGGAGCTCAAGCCGCTGATCGCGAAGGCCATCGAGGAGCTCCAGCAGGAGACGGGGCGCTCGCCACGGGTGCAGGAGATCGCCGAGCACCTCCAGATCGACACCGACGACGTGCTCGAGGCGATGGAAGCCTCAGCCGGCTACCGCGCCTCGTCGCTCGACGCCCCCATGGCGGGGAGCACGGACGGCCCGGAGACCCACCGGGCGCTCGCGCAGTCCGACCGCGAGCTCGGCCGGACCGTCGACGCCACCGCGATCCGCCAGCTCCTCGAAACGCTGCCGGGGCGCTCGCGCATGATCCTCTACCTGCGCTTCTTCGAGCACAAGAGCCAGGCGGAGATCGCGGAGCACGTCGGCACCAGCCAGGTGCACGTCGGCCGCCTGCTCAAGGCCGCGCTCGAGCAGCTCCGGTCCCAGATCGACCCGGACGACCTGAGCGAGCTCGTCTGAGCGCCCTCACTCGCCCGGGTGACGACCGCCACCCCCGCCCCCGGCGGGACGGCGTTTGACGCTCCTGGCGGCCGGGAACCCCCGGAGGGTCATCGTCCCGCCGGACGTCGCATTGGGAGGATCTGCCATGGCACCGAGGATCGCCGAGAGGAACGGCCGCATCGGCGGCACCCGCACCGGATCGCCGCGCACGGCCCCGTCCACCGCGGGCGGCCCGAGCGAGGACCTCGGCGCCGAGGGATCGATCTCGTCGGAGCGGCACGCGTCGTTCACCGCGCCGGGCGTGTCCGACGAGGACGGCCGTGCCGTGGTCGAGATCCTCCAGCACCGGCTGTTCGCGTTGATCGACCTCGGGCTCACGCTGAAGCACATCCACTGGAACGTGGTCGGGCCCAGCTTCGTGGGCGTCCACGAGATGCTCGACCCGCAGTACGCGGGCGTGCAGGCGATGGTCGACACGCTCGCGGAGCGCACGGCCACGATGGGCGGCGTGCCGAGCGGGCTCCCGGGCCGCCTCGTGTCGCAGCGGACGTGGGACGACTACGACCTCGGCCGCGCCGACACCCAGGCGCACCTCGGTGCGCTCGACCTCGTCTACCGCGGCGTCGTGGCGGACCACCGCCGGGCCATCGAGGCCGTCGGCGACCTGGACCCGGTGACGGAGGACATCCTCATCGGCCAGACCGGGATCCTCGAGCAGTTCCACTGGTTCGTGCGCTCGCACCTCGAGGACTGGGCCGGGGGCCTCGTCAACGCCGGCGCCGAGACCGAGGTGGAGGCCGCCCGCAACGCGGTCCGGCGCACCGGCGTCGCCGCGAGCCGCCCCTCCGGGCGGTCGCGCGAGTCGGCGGCGCAGGGCACCGGGCGCCAGAACCCCGGCCGGTCGAACCGGACCACCGCCTCGGGCGGGGGCAGGGCGAGGCAGGGGTAGCCGTGCCCTCGCCGCGCACGACGACCGACGAGGTGGTGCGGTTCACGATCGAGCCGTCCCCCACCCGCGTCGTCACCGCCCGCCGCCGGCTCCGCGCCCTCCTCGTGGACGCGGGCCTCGACGACGGGTGCGTCGCGGACGTCGTCCTCGCGTCGAGCGAGCTCATCACGAACGCGGTCGAGTCCGCCCGTCCCGGCTCCGACGTGCACGTCGAGGTGACCTTCGCCGATGCGGGCGTGACCGTCACGGTCGAGAACGAGGGACCGGCGTTCCACCTGCCGATCCCGCCCGCGCTGCCCGACCCGTCCGCCGTGCGCGGCCGCGGGCTCGCCATCACCTCGATGCTCGCCGAGCACGTGCGCACGGAGCACGTCGGCGGGCGCAACCGGGTCAGCGCGACGCTCCCCGTGCGCTCGCAGCGCGCGACCTCGGCCGGCGACTGAGCCGGCCCCACCGACCACACGACACAGGAGGCACCACATGTTCAAGCTGGCCCGAAGGATGCTCATCCGCCCGTTCTGGCGGTCCGCGGCGCTCGCGTTCCTGTGGTCGAACCGCACCGACGCGACGCGCTGGGCGAAGGGCGCGATGCGTGCCGTGAAGCAGCGTCCGTTCCCGTCGAAGGACGACCTCGTCCTCGAGGGGCGGGTGCGCGCGGCCATCTCGGCCGACGCGACGCTGCGCGGCGACGGCGTGCTGCGCGACGTGGTGGTGCGCGACGGCGTGGTCGTGCTGGTGGCGCCGGACGAGTGGCGCCACCGCGCGCTCGCGATCTCCCGCCTCAGCGGCGTGCAGGGGGTCCTCGCCGTGCAGACCGTGGCGAACGCCGCCGACGCGGACGTGGCCGCCACCGCCAAGGCGGAGATGGCCGACGGGCGCCCCTTCAGCGTCACCGCCTGACGGACGGCGGCGGCGGGCGGTTCAGCCGCGATAGCCGTTCGTGATCGGCAGCCGCCGGTCCTTCCCGAAGGCCTTGACGCTGACGCGCACGCCGGGCGGGCACTGGCGCCGCTTGTACTCGTTCACGTCGACGAGCCGCGTCACGCGCCTGACGAGGCCGGCGTCGTGACCGGCCTCGACGATCTCGGCCGCCGTCCGGTCCTCTTCCACGTAGGCGCGCAGGATCGGGTCGAGCACGTCGTAGGGCGGCAGGCTCTGGTCGTCGCGCTGGTCCGGGCGCAGCTCGGCCGACGGGGGCTTGGAGATCACGGACTCGTTGACCACGGGCCGGCCCGCCCTCGCGTTGACGTGGCGGCAGAGGTCGTAGACGCGGGTCTTGAGGACGTCCTTGATCACCCCGTACCCGCCGACGCTGTCGCCGTAGAGCGTGAAGTACCCGACCGCCATCTCGCTCTTGTTGCCGGTCGTGAGCACCATCCAGCCGAACGCGTTCGACAGCGCCATGAGCGTGGTACCACGGATGCGGCTCTGGAGGTTCTCCTCGGTGAGGCCCACCTCGACGCCGGCGAACGACGGTGCGGTCATCTCGAGGAAGGCCGAGAACGCGGGCTCGATCGCGATCGTGCGGAGCTCGATGCCCAGCTGGCGTGCGAGGTCCGCCGCATCCGAGCGCGAGCCCTCGCTGCTGTAGCGGCTGGGCATGCTGACGCCGTGGACGTGCTCGGCGCCGAGCGCATCGACCGCGACGCACGCCACGAGCGTCGAGTCGATCCCGCCGGAGAGCCCGATGACGACGTCCGAGAACCCGTTCTTGCGCACGTAGTCGCGGGTGCCGAGCACCAGCGCCTCGTACAGCTCCGCATCCGCGTCGAGCACGGGTGCCAGGCGCGGCGCGAGCGGCTCGTCGTGCGGCACGGGCTCCGCGCTGACGACGACGGTCGGGAGCGGATCGACGGTCGCGCGCCCGCGCGGGTCGATCAGCCGCTTCCGGTAGACCGGCTCCACGACGAGATCCGTCACGAGCAGCTCCTCCGCGAACTGCGCCGCCCGCGCGACGAGGCGCCCCGCCGCGTCGAACACGAGCGAGCCCCCGTCGAAGACGAGCTCGTCCTGACCGCAGACCTGGTTGACGTACACCAGCGCGCAGCTCGCATCCGCGGCTCGCGTGGCCAGCAGCCGCTCGCGATCCGCGTGCTTGCCGGCGTGGTACGGCGAGCCGTTGATGTTCACGTTCAGCTCCGCGCCGCCGGCCGCCTGCTGCGCGACGGGGCCCGTCGGATCCCACACGTCCTCGCAGATGCTGACGCCCACCTTCACGCCCCCCACGACGACGAGCTCGTACGGGTCGCTCGCGTCACCGGGCGTGAAGTACCGCGCCTCGTCGAACACCGAGTAGTTCGGCAGCACGCGCTTGCGGTAGGTGCTCACGATCCGGCCTGCGGCGCACACGGCGGCCGCGTTGTAGATGTCGCGGTCGGCGTCGACGAAGCCGACGACGGCGGCGCAACGGCCGGTCCGGGCGGCGACGCGGTCGAGGACGGCACGGTTGTCGGCGACGAAGCCGGGTCTGAGCACGAGGTCCTCGGGCGGGTAGCCCGTGATCGCCAGCTCGGGGAAGGCGACGATGTCGCAGCCGGCCGCCTCGGCCCGGTCGTACGCGGCGAGGATCCGCTCGCAGTTGCCCGTCAGGTCACCGACGACCGGGTCGAGCTGCGCCAGCGCGATCCGCAGTCGTGTCACGAGCGGAGGTTATCCGTGCCCCGCGGCGCGTCGCCGACGGTCAGCGCTGGAACCAGCCGGTGACGTCCACCACGAGGTCCGTCGGCATGTACGAGTAGTAGGACATCGTCCCCGACGGCGACAGCGCCGTGACCGTGAGGATCGCCCGGATCTGCCCGGGCGCGGTGACGTTGCCCGCGGCCACGAAGGGCCGGGGTCCGCCGGGGAACGGCGTGAGGAACCCGGGTCCCGCGTTGTCGACGATCGCGACGTTGTGCGCCAGCGCCGCCGCGTCGGCCGGGACCGAGGCCGGGTCGAGCACTCGGGTGTCGCCGGCGCCGAAGCGGCCGAACCCCTGGCCCGAGCGGGTGTCGGCCTCGCGGGTCGGGGGCAGCGAGACGAAGCGCCCCGACGTGGACGCCGGCGCGGCCGAGCTCGTGAACCAGCCGGCGACGTCGACGACCACGTCGGCCACCTCGTACAGGTGCACGTCGATCGACCCGTCGGCACCGACCGGGACCACCACGGTGTTCGGCCGGACGTCGCCCGAACCCGCCGTGTTGAGGTTGGCGGTGCCGGGCCAGGGCGCGCCGGCGGGCGTGGCGGTGGCGAAGCCGCCGCCCTGCTGCGCACCCGAGATCCCCGTCACCACCGCGACGACGGAGGCGACGCCGCTGGTCGGGACGCCGGCGCGCCCCAGCACCGGCACCCGCACGACGGGGTGCGGCGAGCCGGCACGGCGCTCGTACCGGTTGACGGGTCCGACGGCTTCACGCGTGTCCGCGAGCCGGCTCGGGTCGAGCGCCTGGAACCGGCCACCGGTGACGGCGCCGGGTGCGGCCTCGAAGGACCCCAGGAGGTCGACGACGAGGTGGCTGGTCGCGTACGAGAACAGGAGCATCCCGCCGAGCTCGTCCACGGGGACGATCGCGAGGTTGTTCACGATCTCGCCCGCCGCGGCGTTGGCGTTCGCCGTGGGCGGCATCGGCGCCCGCGCGGCCCACGCGGTCACGAACCCCGGGCTCGAGGGTGCGACCATCGCGATGCTGACGAGCACCGCGCGCGTGGTCGAGCCGTCCACGCCCGTGACGACGTGGCGCGTCGTGCCGCCGACCACCGGTGCCGCGCCGGCGGCGGCGAGTCGGGTGTCGAGGATCCGCCGAGCGCTGTCGAGCGGCGCGTACGACAGCGGCGGCGAGGGGGCCGGCGCCCGCCACGGGAAGGTGATCCGCCGGACCGAGCCGGCGGTCTCGCCGGCGACCGTGTACCACAGCGACATCCCCTGCGGCTCGCGCACGAACGTCATGTCCGCCACCACACCCGCGCCGGTGGCGAACGGCGCCGCGTAGTCGACCCCGCCGTCGGCCCGGCGGAGGAAGATCTTCCCGGTCCCGCCGTCGGCGAAGAGGTAGGCGCCGTCGTACGCGGCTGGCCAGGTGCCGTTCGGGACGAACGCGCCGGCCGTGATGTAGGTGCCGACCGAGCGCGGGTAGTCCGTCAGCGGGTCGGTGATCCCCGGAGGCGGGCCGGCGCACGGCGGCTGCTGCCCACGTGGGCACGAGCCCTCGCGCGCGTTCCAGCCGTAGTCCGCGCCGAGGATCCCGTCGTCGACCTCCTCGCGAGCGCCTTGGCCCACGTCGTTGACGAAGAACCGCTGCGGCCCCGTGTTGGTGTCGAACGCGAAGCGGTAGGGGTTGCGCAACCCCCATGCGTAGATCTCCGCGCACGGGGTGCTGGGCGTCGCAGGCGTGTTCCCCCGCACCCGGCAGCTCACCGCCCCCTGCGCGATCAACGGGTTCCCCGGCACCCCCTCCCCGGTCGTGCGGTCGACGCGCAGGATCTTGCCGTTCAGCAGGCTCAGGTCCTGCGCGGCGTCGTTCGACCCGGCGGAGCCGGAGTCGCCGCGCGGGTCGCGACCGGCGTCGCCCGTCGACACGTACAGGTGGCCGTCGCGCCCGATGTCGAGGTCACCGCCGTTGTGGTTGCCGTTGACCGACGAGATGCCGTCCAGGAGGACCACCTCGCTCGACGCGTCGATCACGTCGCCCGCCATCGTGAACCGGCTGACCCGGTTCACGCAGCCGCCCGGCGAACCCGGGGCGAACCTCGTGTAGTACAGGTACACGCGGCCGTTGGCCACCAGATCGGGATCGCTCGTGAAGCCGAGCAGGCCCCGCTCGGGCGCGTTGGCGCACACGCCCAGCGCCAGTGCCGGAGCGGGTCGCAGCGCGCCGTCGACGATCAGCCGGACGCGCCCGTCCTGCTCGAGCACCACCACCCGACCGTCCGGGAGCGTCTCGATCGCGGTGGGAGCCGGCACGGATGCGACCGCCGAGGTGGCGGCGCCCGCGGGGACGGCCTCGGCACGCCCGCTGCGCCCAGGCGGTTCGGGCGACGCGGCGCTGCCGGTCGCCGCGGTCGTGATGGCGCACGCGCACGCGACGGCCACGGCGGCGAACGACCTCGAGGTACGGGAGCGGGACCGTGCTGGCACGTGCACCTCCGGGAGGGAGCCCCGGTCGCCCCGGCGCTCGGCGCGCCCGACCGTAGCCCCTCGGCACCCGGCTCGGGCCCGCCGCGCTCAGCAGACCGGGTCGCCCGGGAGCACCGGTGCCGCAGCCAGCGTGTACAGGCGCTCGTCCTCGCGGAACGCCGTCGTCTGGCGGGCGGCACCGAGCACCGGGCCGACGGCCGTGGCGGGCGCGCCGACGCACCCGGCCCCCGTCGCGCCGTCACCTCCCGGGGCGAGCGCGTCGGCGAGCCGCACGCCGGCGGTGGCGGGCCAGTCGACGACGGCGGGCTGCGGGTCCTGCGCGGCGAGCTCCTCGGGCGAGGTGGGGTACGAGCGGATCCGGTACGCGGCCGGCTCGAGCAGCACCGCCGGCCCGGCGGAGGGCGCGAGCGCGGCGAGGTCGGTGACCTGCTCCACGAAGGCCAGGAGCGCCGCGCGGGCGGGGGTGACCTCGTCCGAGGAGCCGTCCGGGCCGACGGCGAGGCCGAGCGCGTCGGCGCGGTGCTCCACCCGGCGACCCTTCGCGTGGATCACCAGCACCGTCGCCGGCGCGTCGGCCACGTTCAGCTCGGCGGCGTAGTCGGGCACGTCGGGGCCGAGCAGGCCGGCGGCGTCGGCGAGCGCCAGCACCCGCTGCAGCGCGGCCTCGTCCAGCGAGCGCACCTCCGTCGGGGCCACCAGCGGCCCCGGGAACTCGAGGGTCGTCGCCGCCGGGGTGTACGCCCGCCCGTCGCCGCCGACGACGAGCGCGGGGGTGTTGACGAACGCGGTGCTCGGCATGACGAGCCCGCCCTCGTAGGTGAGGCGCAGCACGGCCTCGCTCGGATCGGTGGGGTGCTCGATCGCGCCCGCGGGCCGGTGCGTGGTCGTCGTCGGCCCGCCCTCGGGCGGGGCCGCGGTGTCATCGGGGGTACCGGCGGCGTCGTCGTCGCCGCACGCCGCCGCGACCAGCGCGAGCGCGGGCACCGCGACGGCTGCGGCCAGCAGCGAGCGTCGGCTGAGGAGTCGGTGGTCCATGCCCGTTGGACGTCGCCGGCGCACGTACCGGTTCCCGCTGCGGCGCACGCGCCGGTGACACGGCGCACCCCCCGGTTCACAGAGCGTTCACATTCGTGCAACGAGCGGGCAACGGCCCCCTGCGAGCCTCGGACCGCCTCCCACCCCACCGAACGACGAGGATCTGCCACGTGCCCTACCAAGCGGAGTACATCTGGATCGACGGCGTGAAGCCCACGCCGCTCCTTCGCAACAAGACCAAGATCATGGCCGACGACGTCGACACGCCGCCGATCTGGGGCTTCGACGGATCCTCCACCGAGCAGGCCACCGGCGAGCACAGCGACTGCGTGCTGCGGCCGGTCTTCACGTGCCCCGACCCGATCCGCGGGGGCCGCAACGTCCTCGTGCTCTGCGACGTGCTCAACGCGAGCGACATGAAGCCGCACGTGACCAACACCCGGGCCCTGACGGAGAGGGTCGCGAGGAAGCACGCCAAGCTGGAGATGATCTACGGCATCGAGCAGGAGTACACGATGCTCCGCCCGGACGGCACGCCGCTCGGGTTCCCGACGGGCGGGGGCTTCCCGGCGCCGCAGGGGCCGTACTACTGCGGCGTGGGGGCGGGCCGCATCGTCGGCCGGGAGATCGTCGAGGAGCACACGCAGGCCTGCATCGACGCCGGCCTCGCGATCAGCGGCACGAACGCCGAGGTCATGCCGGGGCAGTGGGAGTTCCAGATCGGGCCCGTCGACGCGCTCGCGGTGAGCGACCACCTGTACGTCGCCCGCTGGTTGCTCCACCGCATCGCGGAGGACTACGACGTGGTGGTGTCGTTCGCGGCGAAGCCCCAGAAGGGCGACTGGAACGGGGCGGGGGCGCACACCAACTTCTCGACCAAGGCCATGCGCGAGGACACCGACATGCACGCGATCGAGCTGGCGTGCAAGGCGATCGGCAAGCGCGTCGAGCAGCACATCGCGGGCTACGGCGACGGCATCAGGGACCGCCTGACCGGCGCCCACGAGACCGCGCCCTGGAACCAGTTCAGCTACGGCGTGTCCCACCGTGGCGCGAGCATCCGGATCCCGTGGCAGGTGGGCCGCGACGGCCGCGGCTACGCGGAGGACCGCCGGCCGAACGCCAACTGCGACCCGTACACCGTGACGCGCCTGATCCTCGAGAGCGTCGCCGCAGGCTGACCCCGCGGGAGGGGCCGGCCGCGTCCGGCCCCTCCCGGCTTCCCCACCTCCCGAAGCACCCACCAGACTGGAGCGATGGCCGTGCTCGACCCGCAACGGGACTACGTCCTGCGCACCGTCGAAGAGCGCGGCGTCCGCCTGATCCGGCTGTGGTTCACCGACGTCCTCGGGAGCCTGAAGAGCTTCGCGATCAGCCCGGCCGAGCTCGAGAACGCGCTCGAGGACGGGATGACCTTCGACGGCTCGTCGATCGACGGGTTCAGCCGGATCCAGGAGAGCGACGTGCTCGCGATCCCCGACCCGAACACGTTCGAGGTCCTGCCGTGGGGTGACCCGAAGGCGACGGAGGCACGGGTCTTCTGCGACATCCACCACCTCGACGGCACGCCGTTCCACGGCGACCCCCGCCAGGTGCTGCGCCGGCAGCTCGACGCGGCGCACGACCTCGGGTTCACCTTCTACGTCGCGCCGGACCTCGAGTTCTTCTACTTCGCCCCGCCGGAGCCCGGCTGCGCGCCGGTCCCCCTCGACGAGGCGGGCTTCTTCGACCTCACCACGACGGACGTCGCCGGCAGCCTGCGCAAGCAGACGATCCGGACGCTCGAGACGATGGGGATCCCCGTCGAGTACAGCTTCCACGAGGACGCGCCGAGCCAGCACGAGATCGACCTCCGCCACACGGACGCGTTGACCATGGCGGACAGCATCATGACCTTCCGGCTCGTCGTGCGGGAGGTCGCCGCCGCGAACGGCGTGCACGCGACGTTCATGCCGAAGCCGCTCGAGGGCGTCCAGGGCAGCGGCATGCACGTCCACATGTCGCTGTTCCGCGACGAGGTCAACGCGTTCCACGACCCGGACGACAAGAACAACCTGTCGCCCGTCGCGAAGGCGTTCATGGCCGGGCTGCTGCGGCACGCGGCGGAGATCACCGCCGTCACGAACCAGACGGTGAACAGCTACAAGCGCCTCGTCCCCGGCTTCGAGGCGCCCGTCCACGTCAGCTGGGCGCGCAACAACCGCAGCGGGCTGATCCGGGTGCCGATCCCCAAGCGCGGCAACCCCCAGGCCGTGCGCCTCGAGTACCGGTCGCCCGATCCCGCCTGCAACCCCTACCTCGCGTTCAGCGTCATCCTCGCCGCCGGGTTGCGCGGCATCGCCGAGGGCTACGAGCTGGCACCGGAGGCCGACGCGAACCTGTTCGAGATGGGCGACGCGGAGCTCGCCAAGCTCGGCATCGACCAGCTCCCGCAGTCGCTGAACGACGCGTTGAGCGCGATGGAGCGCTCCGACCTCGTCCAGGAGGCGCTCGGCGAGCACATCTTCGAGTGGTTCCTGCGGAACAAGCGGATCGAGTGGCGCGCCTACAAGACGCACGTCAGCGCGTTCGAGATCGACCGCTACCTCAGGGCGCTGTAGCGGTGGAGATCGTCGCGCTCTTCCCGGACCCGCCGCCGCCGGAGATGGCGCGCACGCTCGACCTCGCCGGCTACCGCTGGAAGGCCGTCGCGTCCGTGGACGACGCGGTCGCGGCCGAGCCCGCGTCCGGCTGGGGGGGCGCGGTCGTCGCGTGCGACGGCGATCCGGAGGGGGCGTGGGCCCTGTGCCGGACGCTGCGCAAGCGCGACGTCCCCGTCGCCCCGCTGCTCGTGCTCGTCACCGGTGCGCAGCTGCCCGACCTCGAGCTGCGCCACGACCTCTACGACGACTTCTGCCTGACGCCGTTCCACCCGGTCGAGGTGGAGTCGCGGCTCAAGCACCTGTTCTGGCGCGAGGGCGAGGGCGTGCGTCCCGAGATGGTCGAGTACAGCGGGCTCGCGCTGAACCTCGAGACCTACCAGGCGTCGATCGAGGGGCGTCCGCTGGACCTCACGTACATGGAGTACGAGCTGCTCAAGTTCCTGGCGCAGAACCCGGGCAAGGTGTTCACGCGCGAGATGCTGCTGTCGCGGGTGTGGGGCTACGAGTACTACGGCGGTGCCCGGACGGTCGACGTCCACATCCGGCGCCTGCGGGCCAAGCTCGGCGAGGAGCACGCGAACCTGATCCAGACGGTCCGCTCGGTCGGCTACCGGTTCGGGCAGAGCCGGTGGGGCGCCTGAGCGGTCACGCCAGGGAGGCGATCGCCTCCGCGACGACGGTGGCGAACGCCACCTGACCGTCGTCGTCGGGGTGGATCCGGTCGCGCTGCAGCACGGTCTCGTCGTCGGGGGACGCGAGCTCGAACCAGGAGGCCACCGCGGCGTCGCCACGCTCCGCCAGCACCTCGCGCACGATCGCGTTGAACTCCTCCGTCGCGTCGAGGTACTGCGGGCGGAACACGTCGACCCACACGAGCGGGACCTCGTCGGGGAGCATCTCCACGACCGTCGTCACGAGCCGGCGGTAGTCCTCGGCGTCGTCGTAGAGGCCGACGTCGTTGGTGCCGAGGGCGACGACCCACACGTCCGGTGCGGCACCCGCGGCGAGCAGCCCGTACAGCTCCGCGATCCCGTTCAACGGCTCGCTCGTGCCGTTGCCGACCTCGATGCGACGGCTCGCGCGACCCTCCACCGTGACCTCGCGGAAGCCCTGCGCGGTGAGGACGTACCGCAGCTCCTCCTGGGAGCCCTCGGTGATCGAGTCGCCGACCACGACGACGCTGTCGAACGACCGCTCGGCGGGCACCGCGTCCGGCGGGTCGTCGGAGCGGTCGATGGCGGGGATCACCTCGCCACCGGCGAGCACGATGTCCTCCGGGGCCGGATCGCCGGTGTCGTCACCGACGACGCCGGCGCCGACCAGCGCGGCGCCGCCGCCGACGGCCGCCGCGACCGCGAGGCCGATGCCGAGGGCGACGCGACGCGTGCGACCGGCGCGGTAGTACGTCGGTCGAGGCGTCGACGTCGGGGCGACGGGGTCGGGCATCGGCAGACAGTGTGGTCGGGCGGAGGGCGCGCGAACCGTCACCCGCCGCCGGTCACATCCGCTGGATGCGCCGCGCGTGGCGGTCGTGGTCGCGGAGGTGCTCGTCGAGGTCCGGGTGCGTCACCCGGCCCGCCTCGACGACGGCGCGCCCGGCGACGATCGTGTCGCGGGCGCCCACGGGACCGCAGCGCAGCCAGGCCTCGACCGGGTCGGCGACGGCACCCGAGAACCGCGGGCCGCCGAGGTCCCAGATCGCGAGGTCGCCCACCGCGCCCGGCGCGAGCAGGCCCAGCTCGCCCTCCCGCCCGAGGCAGGCGGCGCCCCCGCGGGTCGCGCACTCGAGGGCCATCCGTGCGGTGCCGGCAGCGGCGCCGTCCCGGAGCTTCGCGAGCAGCATCGCCTGCCGGGCCTCGAGCCACAGCGAGGCGCTGTCGGCCGACGAGGAGCCGTCCACCCCGAGGCCCACCCGCACACCGGCCGCGCGCATGGCCACCACCGGCGCGATGCCCGAGGCGAGGATGAGGTTGCTGCTCGGGCAGTGCGCCACCCCGATGCCCGCAGCGCCGAGCCGGACCACCTCACCCGCGTCCGGCATGACGCAGTGCGCGACCCACGCGCGATCCGTGCACCAGCCCGTCCGCTCCAGGTACTCGAGCGGGCGGCAGCCGAACGTCGCGAGCGAGAACTCGTCGTCCTCGGCGTTCTCGGCGAAGTGCGTGTGGAGCCGCACGTCGAGCCGCTCCGCGAGCTCCGCCGACCTGACCATCAGCTGCTCGGTGACGCTGAACGGGCTGCAGGGCGCGATCGCGACGCGGACCATCGCGCCGTGGGAGCGGTCGTGGTGCCGGGCCACCGCCGCCTCGCTCGCGGCCAGGATCTCATCGTCGTCCTGCACCACCTCGTCCGGCGGCAGCCCCCCGGCGGACCGTCCGAGCGACATCGACCCGCGGGTCGGGTGGAACCGCATCCCGAGGTCGCGCGCCGCGGCGATCTCGGCCGCGAGGAGGTCGCCGGCGCCGTGCGGGTGCAGGTAGAGGTGGTCCGTCGAGGTGGTGCAACCGCCCAGCGCGAGCTCCGCGAGGCCGACGAACGCCGAGGCGCGGACCGCCTCCTCGTCGATCGCCGACCACAACGGGTACAGCGACTCCAGCCACCCGAACAGCGGCTTGTCGGTCATCGCCGGGTGGGCGCGGGTGAGGTTCTGGAAGATGTGGTGGTGCGTGTTGACGAGCCCCGGCGTCACCAGGCACCCGCGTGCGTCGATCCGCTGGCGCGCCCGCGGCGGCGGGTCGGTGGAGCGGCCGACCGCCGAGACGAGGCCGCCGTCGATCGCGACCCACCCGCCGGGCAGCTCACGGCGCTCGTCGTCCACGGTCGCGACGAGACGGGCGTCGTGGACGAGCAGATCGACCGTGGCCGGCCCGGCGGCGCTCACCCCGGACGCCCGTCGGGCGCGCCGGCGTCCGCCGCGAGGGAGTCGACCAGCAGGCGGACGTCGTCGACGGTGGTGAGCGGGTTGACGATGCAGATCCGCAGCACGGTCTCGCCCGCCCATGACGTGGGCGTCACGAACGCGATCCCGTCCGCCAGCATCCGGTCGCTCCACGCGGCGTAGTCGGCGGGGCTCCATCCGCGCCGGCGCAGCAGCACGACGCTCAGCTCCGGCTCCATGATCAGCTCGAGGTGGGCGGCCTGGGCGACGAGGGCGGCGCCCTCGCGCGCCACCCGCAGCGTCGTCTCGACCGCCTCCCGGTACGCGTCGGTGCCGTGGGTGGCGAGGCTGAACCAGAACGGCAGGCCCCGCGCGCGGCGCGACAGGTGGTGGGCGAAGTCGCTCGGGTTCCACTCGAGGTCGGTCGCGTCGTGGAGCACGTCGAGGTACTCGGCGTGCTGGGTGTGCGCCGCGCGCGCCTGGAGGGGGTCCCGGTAGACGAGCGCGCACGAGTCGAACGGCGCGAAGAGCCACTTGTGCGGGTCGACGATGAAGCTGTCGGCGCGCTCGACGCCCGCGTAGCGCTCGCGCACGCTCGGGGCGGCCAGCCCCGCTCCGCCGTAGGCGCCGTCGACGTGCAACCAGGCCCCCAGCGCCTCGGCGGTGTCGGCCGCCGCGGCGAGGTCGTCGATCACGCCGGCGTTCGTGGTGCCGCAGGTGGCCACGACCGCGAACGCACGCTCGCGCGCCTCGTCGTCCATCGCGTCCACCGCCTCGGCGAGCGCGGCCCGCCGGACGCGGCCGTGCTCGTCGGCGGCGACGAGGACCACGTCGACGTCCATCGCCCGCGCCGCCGACGCGACGCTGGAGTGCGCACCCCTCGAGGCGAGCACGAGGCCGCGGGTCCGGTCGTGGCGGCCGCCGGCCCGGTGGCGCCACCGCCAGCGCGCGGCGATCAGGGCGCTGAGGTTGCCGGCCGTCCCGCCGCTCACGAACACCCCGCCGGCCGAGGTGGGGAAGCCCGCCAGGCGGGCGATCCACGCCAGTGCCTCGTTCTCCGCGTGGACGGCGCCCGCGCCCTCGAGCCACGAGCCGGCGTACACGCTCGAGGCGCCGACGACCAGGTCGAACAGGATGGAGGCCTCGGTCGGCGCGGCAGGGACGAAGCTCAGGAACCGGGGGTGGTCGACGCTGATGCAGGCCGGGCCGAGGACCTCCTCGAAGAGGCGCAGGGCCTCGATCCCGCCGATCCCCGCAGCGGTGACGGTCGGCCCGGCCAGGCGGGCGAGCTCGGCTGCGGGGAGCGGCCGGTCGAGCGGCGGGGGGTCGAGCCGGATGCGCTCGACGGCGTAGCGGACGATCGCGTCGGCGAGCACCTCCGTCGAGGCGTCGTGGCGGTGCATGGCGACGGGATCAGACGTTCAGGTCGAGCAGCTCGCTGTCGGCGTGGCGGGCCTCGCCGTCGCGGTGCAGGAGGTGACCGAGCGCAGCGGCGATCACGGCGGTCCCCATGCAGGCGAGCACGGGGAACAGCAGGAGGACGACGATGATCGCGATCGCGCCGGGCACGGGGCCGACCCTACTCGGCGGCCCCGCCGGCCGTCGAAGGACGGTGGGCCCACGCCTCGATCTCCACCGCGCCGCCGAGCGGCAGCGCCGCCACGCCGATCGTGCTGCGTGCCGGGCGGACGTCGCCGAACCCCCGGACGTACGCGTCGTTGAACGTCGTGTACGTGTCCATGTCCGTCAGGAAGCACAGGGTCTTCGCGACGTCGTCGAGCGTGGCGCCGACGGTGGCGAGCTGGGCGCGGAGGTTCTGGACCGCCTGCTCCGTCTGGGCGGCCACCCCACCTTCGACGATCGCGCCGTCGCGCAGGCCGAGCTGACCGCTGACGATGATCCAGTCGCCCGCCTGGACGACGGGGGTGTACGGGCCGACGGGTGTGGTCATGACCGGGATCGTAGGGCGAGGCCGGCCCGCTGCTGTGACCCGCGTCGCGATCGTCCCGCCCCCGGGCCACGTGCCGGCCGCGTCGTTAGCCTCACCTCGTGGATCGAACCCGCCTGTCGGACCGGTACCTCGTCGACGCACGCCTCGGCCGACGGACGCTCCTGGCGCTCGGCGGCGCGGCGCTGCTGGCCGCGTGCGGCGGCTCCGGCGGCTCGTCGGGTGCGCCGGGCTCGCAGCAGGGCGCGCCGGCGCCGAGCGGCGCCCCCGGAGCAGGCGGCGCCGGCGGCTTCGTCCTCGTGCAGCGCTACCCGAACACCGCCCTGACGCCGGGCTCGGTGCGCCTCCCCGTGTCGATCGCGACGCCCGACGGGGGCCTGCTCCAGGACGGCCCGGCGGAGCTGACGGGGCGGATCCTCGACGGCCCCGACGCCGGGGCCGCCGTGCTCGACGACGTCCGCGCCGCGCGGCACGCCACGCCGGGCGGGATCCCGTACTGGCCGGTGACGGCCGAGCTGACCGGCGCCGGCATCTACTACCTCGCCGTCGACGGCGCGGCCGGCGAGCCCACCCCCTTCCAGCTGTTCGACCCGGCCGAGGTCGCGATCCCGACGCCGGGCTCGGCGCTGCCCGCGTTCGACACCCCCACCGTCGACGACGCGCGGGGGGTCACCCCCATCTGCACCCGCTCGCCGGCGCCGTGCCCCTTCCACGACGTCACGCTCGCCCAGGCGCTCGAAACGGGCCTGCCGGTCGTCTACCTGGTGGGGACGCCGGCGCACTGCAGCACCGGCACCTGCGCGCCGGGGCTGGACGCCCTGGTCGAGCTCGCCGACACGTACGCCGGGCGGGCGACGTTCGTCCACGCCGAGATCTACGCCGACGACGCCGCGACGGAGGTGGCGCCCGCGGTGACGGACCTCGGGCTCGACTACGAGCCCGTCGTCTACGTCGCCGGTGCCGACGGGGTCGTGCGCGAGCGGCTGGACATCGTCTGGGACGCGGCCGACCTCGACGCCGCGCTCAGCCGCCACCTGACCTGAGCGGCCGGAGGGCGCCCGCCGGCGACGGTCAGCTGAAGCTGGAGCCGCACCCGCAGGTGCGCGTCGCGTTGGGGTTGGTGATCGAGAACCCCGCCTGGTTCAGCCCGTCCTTGTAGTCGAGCGTGGCGCCCTCGAGGAGCTGCTTCGACGCCGGATCGACGACCACGCGGACCTCGCCGTACGCAGCCTGCTCGTCGTCGGCCGCGATGTCGCCGTCGAAGAACATCTCGTAGGAGAAGCCGCTGCAGCCGCCGGGCCGCACCGCCACGCGGAGGGCGAGATCGGTGGCACCTTCTGCCTCGAGCAGCTCCTTGACCTTGACGGCTGCGGTGTCGGTGAGGGTGATCACGGGGTTCCTCCTTGGGAGCGGACGGCCTGCAGCGCAGATCGCCACGAACGACGGAAGTGTAACCCCCCAGGGGCCTCCCTCATTCCTCGCCGCGCCCCGCGGCGCCGGGACGGGTGGCGGCCGTGCGGCACGCCCGCCCCGGCTCGCGACGGCGGGCCCGCTCGTAGACTGGCCAGGTGGCCACCACCCCGTCCCGCCGTGAGGCACCGCCGAGCGAGGAGGCGGTCGTCCAGCTGCTGCGCTGCGTGATCGACCCGGAGCTCGGCGCCGACATCGTCACCCTCGGCATGGTGCCGCGCGTGTCCGTGGGCTCGGACGGCGACGTGACGGTCGAGGTCAAGCTGACCATCGGCGGCTGCCCGCTCCGCGGCCAGATCAAGAAGGACGTCGAGAGCCGCCTCGGCGTGCACCCCGGCGTCACCTCGGTGCACATCGACTGGGGCGAGATGACGAGCGAGGAGCGCAGCGAGGTGATGTCCACCGCGAGGTGGAACGCACGGGAGCGGGCACCCGACACCGAGATCCCGACGTCCACGCGCATCCTGGCCGTGGCGAGCGGCAAGGGCGGCGTCGGCAAGAGCAGCGTCACCGTCAACCTCGCCGCCGCGGTGGCGGCGCAGGGCTTCACGGTCGGCGTGCTCGACGCCGACATCTGGGGCTTCTCGGTCCCGCGGCTGCTCGGGATCGACGAGCGGCTCGAGGCCGAGCCCGTCGCCGGCAGCGACAAGCCGAAGATCGTGCCCAACGAGCGCCGCGTCGGCCGGGGGCTGCTCAAGGTGGTGAGCACCGGCTTCCTCGTGGACGAGGACACCGCGCTCATGTGGCGGGGGCTGATGCTCACCAAGGCCGTCGAGCAGTTCCTGCGCGACGTCCGCTGGGGCGAGCTCGACTACCTCTTCATCGACATGCCGCCGGGGACCGGCGACGTGCAGATGGGCCTCGCCCGGATGCTCCCGCGCACCGACCTGCTGATCGTCACGACGCCGGCGCTCGCGGCGCAGAAGGTGGCCGCTCGCGCGGCCGACATGGCGCGGCGGAGCTTCCTGCGGGTCGCGGGCGTGATCGAGAACATGAGCGCGTTCACCTGCGACCACGGCACCACCTACGCCCTCTTCGGCGAGGGAGGGGGCGACGCGCTGGCGGCCGAGATCGGCGTGCCCCTCGTCGGTCGCGTGCCGCTCGAGCCGGCGGTGGCCGCGGGCGGCGACGCCGGCCAGCCGGTCGCGATCGACGGCGAGGGCGCCGCCGCCGCGGAGTTCCGTGCGATGGCGCGCCGGATCGTCGAGGAGATCGCGCCGCCGACCAACATGGCCGGCTGCTCGGCCCGGATGCTGTCGCTGGTGAGCGCCGCCCTCGACGCCCGTCAGGCCAGCGCCTCGTAGCCCTCCTCGCCCGGCAGCACGACGGCGAGGAGCCGACCCTCGTCGTCGTGGCGGAGCCTGGGCAGGACGCACGCCGGGTCCGGCATCGCGCGTCCGGCGGCCATCACGGACTCCACCGTGGGGTGCGCGGCGAGGAACTCGAGGTTGCGCACCGTCGGCGGCATCATCGTCAGCTCGCCCGCCGCCTGCCGGGCGAGCGCGTCCGCCGGTCTCGTCCACAGGCTGTCGATCGTCTCGCCGTCGTCGTGGCTGTGCACCTGCTCAGCCGGCGCCGGCGCGAGGTAGAACCGCGTGTCGAACCGGCGCGACTCGCCCACCGGCGTGATCCAGTGGCTGACCCACGCCAGCTCCGACGTCGACGGCGTCAACCCGTGCTCGGCGCACAGCTCGAGCAGGTCGGCGGTGCCGTCGTGGATCGCCTCCCGCTGCGCGAGGACCGGGTGCCCGTCGGCGACGTGACGCCCCTCGGCGTCGGTGGCGAGGAGCACGCCGGCCTCCTCGAAGCACTCCCGGATCGCCGCCAGGCGGTGGGCGCCGTCGACGTCGTCGCCGTCGTGGGTCTCCACCCTGCCGCCGGGGAAGACGTACATGCCGCTGCCGAACACGGCGGCCAGCGTGCGCCGGAGCATGAACACCTCGAGCCCCCGCTCGCCGTCGCGGACGAGCATGACGGTGGCCGCGGGTCGCACGGGCACGGTGGCCGGGTCGAAGTCGGTCGGGACGGCTCGGTCGCTCACCCGGGCGACGGTACCCCCGGTGACCTGGCGCTGCCGTAGTGTGACGCCCGTGCTGGTGTGGATGGACCTGGAGATGACGGGGCTCGATCCGGCCACGAACGTGATCGTCGAGATCGCCACGCTGATCACCGACGACGAGCTCGAGATCGTCGCGGAGGGACCCGACCTCGTCGTCCACCAGCCCGAGGAGCAGCTCGCGCTGATGGAGCCCGTGGTCGTGGAGATGCACACGAAGAGCGGGCTGCTCGACGCCATCCGCGCCTCCAGCGTGACGCTCGACGACGCGGGACGCCAGACCCTCGAGTTCATCAAGGCCCACGTCCCGGAGGCGCGCCGGGTGCCGCTGTGCGGGAACTCGATCGGGATGGACCGGCGCTTCCTCGACCAGCACCTGCCCGAGATCGAGCACTGGCTCCACTACCGGAGCATCGACGTCAGCAGCGTGAAGGAGCTCGTCCGCCGCTGGTACCCGTCGCTGAACGGGTCGCGGCCCTACAAGGCCGGCACCCACCGGGCGCTCGACGACATCCGCGAGAGCGTGGCCGAGCTGCGGTTCTACCGCGAGCACGTGTTCGTCCCGGCCGCGGGCTTCACCCCGCCGCCTGGTCCGGTCGCAGCCGACGCCCCTTCCACGTGACGGTCCGCCCGGCGCGCCGCAGCACGACGGCGCGCAGGGTGACGACGACGAACAGCAGCGTGGGGAGCGGGTGGAGCACGAACGTCACCGGGTGGAACGAGCCGACCCGACGGCCGAGCACCGCGAGCTGCACACCCGACGCGAGCCCGAACCAGGGCGACGCGAGCCACCCGCCGGCCAGCGAGCTCACCCACGCGGCGACGAGCACCAGCGCCCACCGGCGGGTCGCGTCGACGCCGATCCCCATCCCCTTCGTCCAGCCCTCGACCAGCGGGCGCAGCCCCGTCGGGTACATCCGGAACGTCGTGGTCCGGCGCGACCCGACGTAGAGGTCGGTCACGGGGAACCGCCGGGCGAGCGCGATGTCCTCCAGCACCGCGCCGCGCACGTCCGGGTGCGCGTGGCCCCCGGACGCGAGGTACGAGCTGCGTGACGCGGCGAGCACGGGTCCGAAGGCGACGCGCGCCGCCGCCCGGGGCCCGGGCGCCGCGAACGCGGACGACCCCATCAGCGCGGCGAGGTTGCACACCAGGCTGAGCTGCTCGTGCGGCCGCCGCACGGCGTGGTACGGCTGCACCGACACCAGCGCGCCGGGCGCCCGCGCCTGCGCGGCGGCGAGCCGGTCGAGCAGGTCGGGTTGGGGTGACACGTCCGCGTCGATGAACACCAGCAGGTCACCGGAGGTGCGCAGGGCGCCGTGGTGGCACGCGTGGGGCTTGCCGGCCCAGCCGGGCGGCAGCGCCGGCGGGACCACGACCGTCGCTCCCCCCGCGCGGGCGATCGCCCCGGTCCCGTCGGCGGAGTGGTCGTCGACCACGACGAGCTCGTCGGCCGGGCGCAGCTGCCCCACCACCGCGGCGACGACGGCGCCGATCGCGTGGGCCTCGTCGCGTGCCGGGACCACCACGGAGCAGCTCGCCCGCACCCGCTCGTCGCTCGGGCGCGGCAGCGTGCGCGGCCGCGCGAGGAGGAACCAGCCCGCGGCCCACCCGGCCGCGAACAGGGCCGTCGCACGAGCTGCGGGGCTGAGGTCGAAGAGCGCGAGGAGCACGCGGCGATCCTCGCACGACGCCGGCTCACCCCTGCCGGGCGGGGCCACAAATGGGTTGACGCACCTGCCGCTGCCGTGGTTGCCTGTCCCCCGGCACGCACGAGGCGCGTGCCGCACTCGCACCGACGAGTGGGAACGAAGGACGACCGACCCGATGGACCGCATGATGCTCGCTCACCAGATGGCCGCCCCGGCCGCTGCAGCGCGCCCGTGCGCCGGGCTCGGCCGTGGCCAGGGGTGGAACGCCGCCGCACCCGTGTCGGCGAGCTCGTACGAGTTCGTGGAGACGACCACGGCCAAGCGCCCCGCCCGACACCTCGGAGCTCCTCCGACGTAGGTCCGCTTACGTCAGGACACACGCTTCGAGGCCGTCGGGATCACAGATCCCGGCGGCCTTTCGCTTTTCCCGCCCACCCCACCGTCCACGAGAGACAGGACCGACATGTACGCCACGCAGGACACCCACACCATCGACATCGACATCGACGCCGCCTTCGCCGGCATCGTCGGCTCCACCGCCTCGGCGGTCGGGGAGACCACGACGCCCCGTGCGCCGCAGGCGCGCTGCGCCGACGGCAACGGGACGCTCACGCACCTGTTCTTCTCGGACGACCTCGTCGACATCGCCCGCGCCAAGGCGATCTGCGGCCGCTGCAAGCTCGCCGCGAGCTGCCTCGAGGGTGCGCTCGATCGTGCGGAGCCGTGGGGCGTGTGGGGCGGCGAGCTCCTCGAGACCGGACGGGTCGTGGTGAACAAGCGCCCACGGGGGAGACCTCCGAAGCACCCCAGACCGCCGCTCGTCGTGGACGAGGTGCTGCCGCTGCCGCCGCACCTCGTGGCGTAGCGCCCTGGCGTCGCGACCGCGTCGCGGCGCACCGATCACGGTCGGGGGTGACGCATCGGCGAGCCCCGGACCGCGACCCGCGCCTCCTCCCGCCACGCCCCCCGGTGGCGGGAGGAGGAGGCAGCGGTCACGCCCCACGGGCCTCGCCGCCCCGGCACCCCGGCGAGCCCCTCGGTAGCCTGTCGCCCGTGGCCGTCGATCGTCGTCTCCTCGGCGCGTCCGTCGGGGTCGCGCTCCTGGTCAGCGTCGGCGGCGGGTACGCGCTCAGCCGGACGGGCGAACCGAGCCGCACGCCCGCCGACGACGAGGTCACGATGGACCGTCCGGGCGAGTACCAGCTCCCGGCGATCGAGCCCAACGAGGCCGTGGCGGGCGATCGGCTCCCCGTCGTGGAGCTCGAGGACGCCGACGGCAACCCCATCAGCACCGCGGAGCTGATCGGCCAGCCGCTCGTGGTCAACTTCTGGTACTCCACGTGCGGCCCCTGCAAGGAGGAGCTGCCGGCGTTCGCCGCCGTCCACGCCGAGCTCGGCGACCGCATCCGCTTCGTCGGGGTCAACCCGCTCGACGTCCCCGAGGTGAACCGCTCCTTCGCGCGCGAGCGGGGCGTGCGCTACGAGCTGCTGCGGGACACCGGCGACGCCCTGGCGAGCGAGGTCGGGATCGCGGTGTACCCGGTCACCCTGTTCGTCGACGAGGCGGGCGTGATCGTCCGCCAGACCGGCGTCCTCGACGCGGACGAGCTGCGCGCCCACGCCGCCGAGCTCGTGTCGTGAACCTGTCGCTGAGCTTCGTCCGCGGGCTGCTCGCGGCGGTGAACCCGTGCGGGTTCGTGCTGCTGCCCACGTACCTCCTGTACTTCCTCGGCCTCTCGAGCTCCGACGCCGGTCGCCGGCGAGCCTCGATGGGGCGTGCGCTCGTGGTGAGCGCCTGCGTGTCGAGCGGGTTCCTCGGCGTCTTCCTCGTCGTCGGCCTCGTCAGCCAGGTCTTCACGAGCTGGGTCAACGAGAACGCCCGGTACGCGACGGCGGGGATCGGCGCCGTCCTCGTGGTGCTCGGCACGAGCATGCTGTTCGGCTACCGGCTGCCGATCGCGACGCCGAAGCTGGACGCCGGCGGGCGCGACCGGACCGTGCGCTCGATGTTCCTGTACGGCGTCGCGTACGCGATCGCCTCCATCGGCTGCACCATCGGCGTGTTCAGCGCGACGTTGTTCGGGACCGCCGAGCGCGAGGGCTACCTCGCCGGCGTGGCGAACATCGTCGTGTACGGCGTGGCCATGGCGCTGCTCGTCACCGCGCTCACCGTCGCGCTGGCGCTCGCCAACGTCGGCCTGCTCCGGGTGCTGCGCGCGGCGACGCAGTACGTCGAGATAGTCGCGGGCGCGTTCGTGCTGCTCTCGGGTGCGTACCTGCTGTGGTACTTCTGGCGGGTCGACGTGCTGGAGGAGGGTGATCCGATCACCGATGCGGTCGAGCGCTACCAGCTCGACGCGCAGGTGTTCCTCACGGACCACTGGCGGGTCGTGGCCGTCGTGCTGCTCGCGGTGGTGGCGGCGGCCGTCACGTACGCGACCCTCAGCCGGCGCGGTGCGGGCGAGCCGCCGGGCGGCGGCGTGACGGCGGCGGTCGGCGCGCCACCCGTCGGGGCGCGGCGCGATGGCTGAGCGGTTCGCCGAGCTCCTCGCGACGGAGGGCGTCGAGGAGGTGTGCGAGCTCCGCGGCAGCTTCGGCTTCATGGCGTACCACGGCGGCTCGCTCGAGGAGATGACCGACGTGATCGCCCGCGAGGCGGCGCAGCGCTGCGGCGCGAGCTACTACGGCGTGCACCAGCCGAAGGGCCTCGAGTGGCACATCCCCTCCATCGAGGTGACGCCGGAGGCGTCGCCGCGGCTCGCGGCGTTCCTCGACCACGTCGAGGTCGTGATCACGGTCCACGGGTTCGGCCGGCGGGGCTACTTCACCACGCTGCTGCTCGGCGGTCAGAACCGCGAGCTGGCCGACCACGTCGGCGCGGCGCTGCGCGAGCGGTTGCCGGCCTACGAGATCGCGACCGACCTCGAGCGGATCCCGGTCGAGCTGCGCGGCCTGCACCGCCGGAACCCCGTGAACCTGCCGAGGCGCCGAGGGGTGCAGATCGAGCTGCCGCCGCGGGTGCGGGGCACGACGCCGCTCTTCTGGGACTGGGAGGGCCCCGGGCCGGCGCCGCACACGGCGGCGCTGATCGACGGCCTCGCCTGTGCGGCCGCGACGTTCGCGCTCTGACGCCGGCGTCGCCTCAGGGCGCGAGCCGGGCGAGCTCCCACGCGCCGGCGGCGTCGCGCGCGTAGCGCACCCGGTCGTGCAGCCGGCTGGGGCGCCCCTGCCAGAACTCGAGCTCGAGCGGTGTCAGGAGCCACCCGCCCCAGTTCGGCGGCCGGGGGACGGCGCGGCCGGCGAAGCGCTCCTCGACCGCCGCCACGCGCGCCTCCAGCTCGGCCCGGCCGGCGATCACCTGCGACTGCGGTGAGGCCCACGCCCCCACCTGCGACGCGCGCGGGCGCGACGCGAAGTAGGCGTCGCTCTCGTCCTCCGGCAGGCGCGAGGCCTCGGCGACGAGGCGCACCTGGCGGTGGAGCTGCAGCCACGTGAAGAGGCCCCCCACCCGAGGTGACGCCCCGAGCTGGCGGCTCTTGGCCGACTCGTAGTTGGTGAACACGGAGAAGCCGCGCGGGTCGACGCCGCGCACCAGGAGGTAGCGGACCTGCGGGAACCCTGACCCGTCCACCGTGGCGAGGGCGACCGCGTTCGGCTCCACGCACGCCGCCTCGACCGCCTCCGCGTACCAGCGCTGCCACTGCCGCAGCGGATCCGGGTCGACGTCGTCGACGTCCAGCCCGGCGCTCTCGTACTCGGTCCGCCGGCGCGCGATGGCGGCCAGCGCGTCGTCCGGCGATGCGCTCATCGTGCCCAGCTCGTCACGCGGGGATCGTCGTCGCGCCGCGCATGTACGGGTGGAGCACCTCCGGGATCCGGACGCTCCCGTCGGGCCGGCGGTGCACCTCGAGGATGGCGGCCCACACCCGCGGCACCGCCAGCGCGGACCCGTTGAGGGTGTGCGCGACGCGGGTGCCCTTGCCGCCGGCCACGCGGGAGCGGATGTCGGCCCGGCGCGCCTGGTAGTCCGAGAACCAGCTGACGGAGCTGACCTCCAGCCACGCGTCGCAGCCGGGCGCGAAGACCTCGATGTCGAAGCTGCGGTGGTGGCTGCCGCCCATGTCCCCGGTGCAGATCTCGATGATCCGGTAGGGCAGCGCGAGCGCGGCCACGAGCGCCTCGGCGCGCCCGACCAGCTCCTCGAGCACGGCGGGGGCCTGCTCGGCGGTGGCGACGGCGAGGATCTCGACCTTGTCGAACTCGTGGGCGCGCAGCATGCCGCGGGTGTCGCGGCCGGCGGATCCGGCCTCGCGCCGGTAGCAGGGCGTGTACGCCATGACCCGCGCCGGCATCGCCGCCTCGTCCAGCACCTCGCCACCGAACAGCGACGTCAGCGGCACCTCCGCGGTCGGGATGCACCACAGCCCGTCGCGCTCGATCGCGAAGGCGTCGTCGGCGAACTTCGGCAGGTGGCCGGTCGCGGTCAGCGTCGCGGTGGTGACGAGCGACGGCGGGCGGACCTCCTCGAACGCGTCCGCGTTGGCGTCCAGCGCGAACTGGCACAGCGCCCTGGCCAGCGTCGCACCCAGCCCCCGCTGCATCGTGAACATGGCGCCGCTGATCTTCGTCGCCCGCTCGGGGTCGAGGATGCCGAGGGCGACGCCCGTCTCCCAGTGCGGCACCCGCTGGTGGTCGGCGAATCCCTCGGGGACGCCGATCGGACCCTTCACCACCGGGTTGTCGACGTCGCTCCGGCCGTCCGGCGCGTCCGGGTGGGGGAGGTTGGGGATCCGCAGCAGCAGCTCGCGGAGCGCGGCGTCGAGCGCGTCGTGCTCCAGCGCGAGGCGGCGCTCGTCGTCGCCCAGCGCTCGGCTGCGCGCCTGGAGGCGCTCGGCCCCCTCGGCGTCGCCCGCACGCCGCAGCGCGCCGACCTGCTTCGACAGGTCGTTCACCTCCGCCCGCAGGGTGTCGCGCGCGGCGACCACCTCGCGCGCCCTGCGGTCGAGCGCCGCCACCTCGTCGAGCTGGTCCAGCAGCTCGGGCTGGTGCCGGCGAGCCAGCGCGTCGCGCACGGCGTCGGGCTGGGTGCGGACCAGGCGGATGTCGATCACAGGTGCGCCAGGCTACGCGCTGCACCCGGCGGGGGCATCCTCCGTTCGGCCACCGGTAGCGTCTCGCCGTGCACGTGGTGGAGGTCGACCGTCTCGTGGTCCGCTACGGCGACACCGTGGCGGTGCGCGGCGCGACGTTCCGTGCCGACGCCGGCGAGGTGACGGTGGTCCTGGGGCCGAACGGCGCCGGGAAGACCAGCACGATCGAGGCGTGCGAGGGGTACGTCCGGCCGGCGGAGGGCACCGTGCGCGTGCTCGGGCTCGATCCGGCGGCGTCGCAGCGGCGCCTCGGCGAGCGGATGGGGGTGATGCTGCAGGACGGCGGCGTCTCCCCGGGCGCGCGCGTGGCCGACACGGTCCGGCACTACTGCGCGGTGCACGGCCGAGGCGCCGATCCGGGCGAGCTCGTCCGGCTCGTCGGGCTCGACGCCCGAGCGGGCGCGACGTGGCGGCGGCTGAGCGGTGGTGAGCGCCAGCGGCTGTCGCTCGCCCTCGCGCTGGCCGCCCGCCCCGACGTCGCGTTCCTCGACGAGCCGACATCGGGGGTGGACGTGCTCGGCCGGGACGTCATCCGCGGCGTGGTGCGCGACCTCGCGCGGACCGGGTGCGCGGTCGTGCTCGCGACGCACGAGCTCGACGAGGCCGAGCGCGTGGCGGACCGGGTCGTGATCTTCGACGGCGGCGAGGTGATCGCCGACGGGACCCTCGACGAGCTGCGCCGTGGCCACGACGAGATCCGCTTCCGCAGCTCACCGCAGCTCGACCTGCCGGCGCTGGCCGGTGCGCTCGGCGTCGCCGCGCGACGGGCCGGCGAGGGCGGCGACGCCGACGAGTACGTGCTCGACGCCGCCCCGGATCCGCGCCTCGTCGGCCGGCTCGCCGGCTGGCTCGACGAGCACGGCCACCCCCTGACCGACCTGCGTGCCGGGGCCCAGCGGCTCGAGGACGTGTTCCGCCGGCTCACGGCGGGCGGCGGGTCGAGGTGACGCCGCTCGTCAGCCAGGTGCGCACGGAGGTGCAGCTCGTGGCCCGCAACGGCGAGCAGCTGCTCGTCACGCTGGGGATCCCCGTGCTGCTGCTCGTGTTCTTCAGCGCGGTCGACGTGCTGCCGACGGGGACGGACGATCCGGTGGACTTCCTCGCGCCGGGCATCCTGGCGCTCGCGGTGATGAGCACCGCGATGGTCAGCCTCGGCATCGCCACGGGCTTCGAGCGCAGCTACCGGGTCCTCAAGCGGCTCGCGGCCACCCCGCTCGGTCGCGGGCGGCTCGTGGTGGCGAAGATCGTGTCGGTGGCGCTCGTGGAGCTGGCGCAGTTCGCGATCCTCGTCGCCGTCGCGCTCGCGCTCGGGTGGCGCCCGGACGGGTCGGGCTGGCCCCTCGCCGTCGTCGGCGTGCTGCTCGGCACCAGCGCGTTCGCCGGGATCGGCCTGACGCTCGCCGGGCGGCTGCGGGGGGAGCTCAACCTGGCGGCCCAGAACGCGCTGTACCTCGTGCTGCTGCTGCTCGGCGGGATCGTGGTCCCGTTCGACGAGCTCCCGGGTCCCCTCCGCGCGGTGGGTCGCGCCCTGCCGTCGGGCGCCCTCGCCGACGTGCTGCGCGAGGCCCTCAGCGGGGCGGGCGACCGGCCCGGCACGTCGTGGGCGATCCTCGCCTCATGGGCGCTCGTGGCGCCGCTCGTCGCGCGTGCCACGTTCCGCTTCCAGTAGCGGCGGCTCCGAGCGCTCGAACGCCCGCGTCACCTCGTCGAAGGTGAGCGTGCCGGGCGCGTCGGCGCGTCGCAGGTAGCTGTTGTCGCGGTCGAACCCCGCGCCGAAGCGCTTGAAGAACAGGAACACGACGATCGCCCAGAGGAACGCCGAGCCGCCGATCTTCATGATCGCCCCCGCGATCTGCTGGTCGTCGGTGACGCTCAGGCCCCACACCCGCACGGGCTGCTCGTAGTGGCGGTACACGACGCCCTCGGCGAAGGTCAACCACCCGGCCGGGACCGTCGGCACGACGCTCATGAGGAACAGGTAGATGCACTTCGCGCCCGGGCCGATCTGCCACTCCGCGATCGGTCCGCAGACCGGGACCCACATCAGCAGCGCGGTCAGCACGAGGAAGGCGTGCAGCGTGTAGTGCAGCAGCCCGTTCTCCACGGACGCGTTCACGACCCCGGGGATGTGCGTGATCATCACCATCAGGTTGAAGATCACGCCCGCGACCACCGCCTTCGACAGGAAGGCGCCGACGCGGTAGGTGCGCCCGGTGCCGAGCAGCACCCGAGCCATCCACGTCGGCGTGGCGAGGAGCGCGAGCGGCGGCACCAGGTAGCTGAACAGCATGTGCTGGAACATGTGCACGGAGTACAGGTACTCCTCGCCCAGGTCGTGCACCGGCCAGTCGGCGCCGAACCACAGCAGCGCCATCGCAAGCACGAAGCACCCGGTCTGGCGGGCCGTCACCACCGGGGCACCGGCCGCCACGGCACCGGGACCGATCGCGCGCACCATGTACACGTACGACCCCACGAGGAACGCGACGAGCAGCCACACCTCGGGGTGGGCCTGGAACGCCCAGGGGTCGGGGAAGGCGGTCTGGGCGATCACGGGGCTCCTCCCGGGCGGATCAGGTGCCGCCGAAGAACTGGAAGGTGGCCAGGAAGCCGACGTAGACGGCCACGGCGAGGCCGAGGCCGGCGTAGAAGAGCCAGCTGAAGATGCGGTTGTCGAAGCGCAGGTGCATGAACAGCATCACGACCATGAAGAACTTGATCGTCATCATGATCAGCAGCGCCGGCATGAACAGGGGGCCGAAGTCGATCCAGTACGTCGAGGTCTCGAGCGCGGTCAGGACCGCCAGGATCAGCGCGACCTTGACGTAGTAGCTGTCAGGCTTGTGCTCGCTGTGCTCGGTGGTGCCCAGGTGCGCGTCGTGGCCGGGCACACCGTGGTCGACGTGGGCCCCGGTGACGGTGCTGTCGGTGGTGGTCATGGGGCGGACGCCTCCGGTGGCGAGGTGATCAGGACGGGATCAGGTAGACGAGCGTGAAGATGATGATCCACACGATGTCGACGAAGTGCCAGTAGAGGCCGACGAGCTCCACCACCTCGGCCTTCTGGCCGGGCACCTTGCTGCGGCTGATGATGCCGACGAGCGCCATCAGCATGACGATGCCGACGGTGACGTGGACGCCGTGGAAGCCCGTGAGGGTGTAGAAGCTCGAGCTGAACAGGCTGGTCGTGAACCCGAGGCCCTCGCGGTAGAACGTGGTGAACTCGTACACCTGGCCGCCGACGAACGTCGCACCGAGCAGCGCGGTGACGGCGAGCCAGAGGTTGGTCCGCCGGTCGTCCTGCCGGGCCGCGGCGCTCACGGCGAGCACCATCGTCAGCGAGCTCATCAGCAGGACGAAGCTGCTCACCGAGGTGAACGGGATGTCGTAGATCTGGTCCGGGCCGAGGTTCTCCGAGTGCCGGCCGCGATAGAGCATGTAGGTGGAGATCAGCCCCCCGAACAGCAGGCACTCGCTGCCGAGGAAGAGCCACATCGCCATCTTGTTGTTGCTCAGCCCCGTGGAGGTCGGGTGCGCCGCGTGCTCCCCGCCGTGATCCGCGCCGTGGTCGGCGAGCGCGGTGGAGCCGGATCCCGTCGCGCCGTGGTCGGCGCCAACGGCATGAGCCCCGCCCTCGCCGCCGCCCGGCGGCGTCTCGGTCACGTCTGCGACGTCAGCCAATGGTCGCCAGCTCCTTCGTGGGACCGCCGTCGTCGGCGGGCGGGTCGTAGTCCGTCTCGTCGGCGACCGACGGCTCGAGCGCCCAGCCGAACATCGCGGCGAGGAGGATCCCCGCACCGACGACCGCGAGCACCCGGGAGAAGATCACGCCGTAGGCGATGATCGGCAGCGCGACCGCGAGCACGATCGGCCAGTACGACGGCGACGGCAGGTGGATGTGGTGGTCGGCGTTGGCCTCCTGCTCGGCCAGCAGCTCCTCCGCGGTCGTGACCTTGCGCAGCTCGCCGGTCTCCGGGTCCTCCTCGTACTTGCGGTGGAAGAACTCGTCGAGGGAGTGGACCGTCGGGATCGCGTCGAAGTTGTGCTCCTTCGGCGGGCTCGTCGTCATCCACTCGAGGCTGCGCGCGTCCCACGGGTCCAAGGGCGCCTTGGTGCCCCGGGTGCTCGTGTACCAGACGTTCACGATGAACACCAGCACGCCGAGGGCGAGGATGCCGGAGCCGATCGAAGCGACGAGGTTCCAGAAGCCCAGGTTGAAGAACCCCTCGCCGGCCCGATCCTCGGTCCAGTTCATCATGCGGCGGGGCTGGCCCTGCAGGCCGATGATGTGCATCGGCCCGAACGTCATGTTCATGCCGATCACCATCAGCCAGAAGTTCCAGCGCCCGAGGCGCTCGTCGAGGAGCTTGCCGAAGATCTTCGGCCACCAGTAGTAGAAGCCGGCGAAGATCCCGAAGATCGCGCCGCCGAACAGCACGTAGTGGAAGTGGGCGACGATGTAGTAGGTGTCCGTCTGCTGCGTGTCGCTCGGGCTGACCGAGTGCGTCACGCCCGACAGGCCACCGATCGTGAACTCGACCACG
>Ga0164290_1000645_pt1 | contig 97652 bp, 71 predicted proteins | sample Micstemetagenome_FD_108782 | JGI IMG/M metagenome (GOLD analysis project Ga0164290, IMG submission 108782) | Contaminated culture microbial community from soil near Moab, Utah, USA - Microcoleus steenstrupii SON62 (Illumina Assembly) | ecosystem: Environmental > Terrestrial > Soil > Soil crust...
ACACACAACAAAATGTACAAACAAACCTTGGTTGCTTTCAGGGGCCGGCAATCCTTCATCACTATCCAATTAGACGACAAAGCTACCGCATTCTACTTTCTCTTGCTTATCTTGCCGCGGCAACTGCTTGTGCATCATGACTGAACTTCTAAACGGACTACCTTTTTTACTTTTCGCTATTTTCGGCGTTACTCTTATTGATTCCGTAGGAGCAATTGCATCCCGCAAATTGCAATTCAACTATGGATATCTTACTCCTGTTTCGATTGGTGTTTATACCTTGCTTGGCTACCTTACGGCAGGCGTAGCCGGATCGACAGTGGTCATTCTTTATAGCCTTTTAGTTGGATTTTATGATGCAACGGTGGGCCTGTACTTATCCCGACGCTGCAATGCCAACCTTGGCGAAATGAAAGAATACGGCGACAACCTGACCCATCGCGACACACTCGGATTAATGCTTGTTGTCGCACCTGGTTTTGCCTTGTTTGGTTACCTGATTCATTAGAAGTCTGACTTCTAAAGCACTGAAACTTTCAATTACCAGAACCGCACTTTCCAACTCACGCTGAACTCGTCTTCAGCCGGTAGAGAAATAATCCCCTCTTTGTTTGTAAATTCCTGGTCAGCATCGACGCTATCAGCGATTCCCCACCACGGCTCAATGCACAAAAAATCAGCGCCGGGAGCGGCCCATAATCCCAGGTAAGGAAATCCTTCGAAATAGAACTGAAGCCCGTGAGGCGTTTTACCAGATTGCAGTTTTATTGACGTCGATTCTAGATCCTTTAGAACGATGGCGTCTTTCTGAAAAAGCTCTTTGGCCAATGGTAACACATTGGTCTTTTGAAGCAACGGGTCTGGAGAAGTTTCAATGAGACCATCTTTACTGATAGGCCATCTTCCTGCGTTTTCTTTTTTATCAAAAACCAGTTCGTAGTCGTTATAAGATGTACCAGGAACCAATGGAAGCTTGAATGCAGGATGTCCGCCCACGGAGAAAAACATAGCTTCAGGACCCGTATTTTTCACCACATAACTAACAATCAAAGTGTCCTCAACCAGTTCGTACACCAAAGAAAAGGTAAACGGAAACGGGTAGACACGCAAGGTCTCTTGGTTGCTTTCCAATGTAAAAACAATTTTCTGGTCACCCTGCTGTTCAACATTAAAGTTTTGCTCCCTTGCGAAGCCATGCCTTGACAGCTGATAGAGTTTACCTTCAAAGCAATAGGCATTGGCTTTTAATGTGCCTACAATAGGAAACAATACCGGCGATGTTTTCCCCCAGACCGCAGGATCAGCACCCCACATATACTCCAGTTGGTGCTGTTGATGAAAAACGCTTTTAAGCTCTGCGCCTTTGGAATCTATGCCGACTGTGAGAACTGCATTTTGAATGGTATACATAAGGCGAAATTATTGCGTTTCGATGGCCTTCTTAGAATCGTGTCCACTGAAGAACAACAAATACCTCAGCAAATAAAAGGGAACGAGAAAAGTATCGTTTTAATTGAGAGATGACTCGTCGTTGCAATCTGTTTTGCAAAGCGATAATAAATCAGCTACCATTCTTTCAAACTCTGAATAGGTATGCGGTTTCGAATACATTTCCACCCCGTACTTTTTACAGAACTGCCGATCCTTTTCGTTAGAAGAAGTAGTAAAAACAGCGACAGCTACTGTATCGAACCGCTGTTCCCTGCGGATCAGGGCCAGCGTGTCCTTGCCATTCATGACTGGCATGTTGATATCCAAAACCACTAAACAGGGAAGCGAATGCGAATTGCCGCTTGAATAAAGATATTCTACCGCTTCCTTACCATTGGTTACCTCTACCATTCGATAACGGGAATCTATGTTACTGATGACGTCCCTGACAATATGCAGGTCATCAATATCATCATCGGCCCATAGAATTGTGTGCATTTGTGGTTTCATCATCGCAAAATCTTTCTCTACAAAAATTTTAGGGTTGTCGGAAGCGGTCGAGGATGGTGGATTGAACTTGTCTGCAAGTTAGCCAGTAACCAATCCGGCTACGGAAGTGTTCGTTGATTTCGGGATTTCTATCGTTAAACCCGAGGCGTACACAGCAATAAAAAAAGCCCCTTTTAAAAGGAGCTTTTTTTATGAAATACACTGTTCTTATGTCACACAGCTGCAGCTGCTACTTCTGCTGCTGTAAAGTGGCGGTTTCATCAGTAAACTGTTGGTTGAAAGAATTCTTGGCTGCTCAAAGAGATTCATTGACTTATCGAGATGATTTACAGGCAGGCTGACAAATATTTTTGTTGCCAATGTTCCTAGTTTCTATGGTTTTGAAATCCAATTTGCATATTCAAAAATTGAATTGCATTGATCAGAAACCTTTTTTTCCGAACACTATTGCGTTTCCAAACGAGCCTTCAACTTTTCCAACCCGGTACCAAAATCGTCACCAATCATTTTATCCATATCCATGAACAGGTGCATAATGTTGAATGGGTAATCCATCTTTCCATTAAAGCCCCACTTCACTTTCGACTGCCCGCCGGGAGCATCTTCAACGATCATGTAGGCTGTAGCTTTTGATTCCCATGGTTCAATAAAACGCAGTTCATAATCGATCCGCTCACCTTCTTTAATGCTCTTGATCTCCTGTTCACCTTTGCCCACGTCACTTTTTTCGCTTGCCCACGCTGAAACAAAGCCGACGGTTGCATCGGTGCCACGGAACTCTTTTTTCATATTCGGGTCCATGCTTCCCCATTTGCTGTAATCGTTCTGATTTCTCAGGTACTTCACGTAATTAAAGACTTCTGATTTCGGTTTATTGATTACAACCTCCCGCTCGGCATGCATTTCTTTTTTTACAAAGGCGGCTGTAACAAGTGCTAGTGCGATAATGGCAAGAAGAACGAACGCTATCCGCTTAATGATTTTCATGATCGTTGTGTTTTGGTTATAAAATTGGTCGGCTGAATGTAGAAATGATTCTTTAATGCCTTCAGGATTTTTCGGCGAGTGATTTTAGCCTTACCAATGCCGCGTCCCAGGCAACAGACATCATGTCAACATACTTTTCGTCCATGTCGGCCCATACATGCAAATGGGTTGTCCCATTTTCACCTGCCAGGCGATAGATTTCCTTCCCACCCTTCATGGCTTGTGCAGCTGGACTATCATAGTCTTCCCTGCTGTCAGTTAATACGCCTTCAAACTGCATGGCTAGCCTTTCAGCAGGTTTGTTTTCAATAATCCGTGCAATTAACCCACAGCCGCTATGGTCGGTAAAAATAGCTTTGCTTCCCTCCTGCCAGTCGGTCTGCGCATGAGAACCTGCGCTGAACGCCGCGTACCAGTCACGGGTATTTTCATCTTTGGTTAATACCTCCCAGACTTTTTCTTTTGGAGCGTTGATTGCCACTTCTTTTTCAATTGTTTGCATCGACATAGATACTTTTTTTATCGTGAAGAAATTAATGACAGTTATCCCGTTTCAACTGAGTATCGGATTTCTTAAATCATCTTATGGAGGAACCGATTTTTACCGCTGAGAAAAGAGTCGTACACATTTGAACCGTTATTTCATTCTTTGTTATCCCACATATTCTCCGTTCGCATTGACAACACAAACCTACCAAGCCTTGTTAACTTTGATGGTGTGGGACTGCGGCGTTTTAAGGGGTTGGTTGCGACAGATTTTTTCGTCAAATTTGATGGCATGAAGCACATCTCCATCCTTGTTCCAAAGGGAGCGATTTTAGGCAGTCTTGAAGGAACACGCCAGCTTTTTACACAGGTCAATTTCTTTTTTAAAGAACGTGGACTACCGCCGCTTTTTGATGTGCAGTTGGTAGGTTTAACGTCTGCCACCCCGCTGACAGGCGGGCTTTTCACTGCACATAATCATGTGCTGTATAACGAGGTAAAAAAAACAAATCTCATTGTGATCCCGGCGTTCGATGGCGACATCCAGGAAGCCATCGAAAACAACAAAGATTTTATTCCGTGGATTGTCGACCAGTACAAGAACGGAGCGGAAGTAGCCAGTCTTTGTATGGGTGCATTTTTGCTGGCATCCACTGGTTTGCTGAATGGTAAAAAATGTGCAACGCATTGGATGGCGGCAAATGCCTTCCGCTCAATGTTCCCGGATGTTGACTTGGTAACCGAGAAAATTATTACGGACGAACACCGGATTTACTCCAGTGGCGGCGCATTTTCCTATCTGAATCTGATCTTGTATCTCATCGAGAAATATGCTGGCCGCGAGATGGCCATTTTATGTGCGAAGGTGTTTGCCATTGAAATAGAACGAGACAGCCAATTATCGTTCACCATCTTCCAGGGACAAAAAGATCATAGCGACGAACAGATCAAAGAAGCGCAGGCGTACATTGAAAAGAATTACCAGGAAAAAATTACCGTCGATCAACTGGCATCGATGCTGGCACTTAGCAGGCGGGCACTTGAACGACGCTTTAAAAAGGCAACCGCAAATACAGTAAACGAGTACGTTCAACGTGTAAAAATGGAAGCGGCAAAGATGAGTCTTGAAACATCGAGAGACAACGTAAATGAAGTGATGTATAAGGTGGGTTATAACGACACAAAAGCCTTTCGGACAACCTTTAAACGAATCACGGGTTTATCGCCACTTGAATACCGGAACAAATACAGGGAAATAGCGGAGAAGCAAATTGCCTGATAATAAAATTGAATTATTCGTTGCCACTGCTGTCGCCAAGCACCGCCTTGCTTTGGTGTGTAACCGTTAACAGAACCCAGAAGAAATTATCAATTTCACGCTTGCTTCGAATGATAGAAATGGTGCAAAGGTCTTTGCCAATGATCTTGCTAAAACGGTAACCGTTTGCACTTCGTTTTTGAACGACGGAGTTCACGATCTCTTCGTAAAAATCCGGATAAGTGCCTTTGATTTTTGTTCGCCACTGGTCTACTAAAGCCTTTGCTTTTTTCTTGTCGGCAGAATCCGCGATGTAAGCGTGGTATTGCGTCAGTTTACCAGCGTATTGTGTAATCTCGTTTTGCTTGCTGCCATCGATGGTAACAATGGAAGAATAAAAGGAATCGTCATCGGCGGATGTCTGCAGTTCGCCCTTGAATGCATTGAAATCGTTCGGTGCTTCAGCCACAATGGTTTTTAAAGGCACCCGCTGAACGGCTTGTGCCTCACCATGTACAAAAGCTAGCAGCAGACTGGTTAGAAAAAAGAAGATCCTCATGACGGTTGGTTTGGATTCGGGAGGTGTGTTGTCCTGCCTCTGTCCTCAACGTAAATATAAACGGATTATTTCTGTGAACATGAGTGTTAGTGGAAATTTTAGTTAGCGTTCCAACGTCGATCCCGAGAGCTGGGCCATTAGTCGTCGATGAACAGCTTTGAATAGCTGACAAAGAGCGGAAATGAACCACAACTCACGTTCGTCGATAGGCAGCCACTCTCTGTACTTGTCAGTCATCCCTTAATCCACTTTGCCAGCAAAGGGGTTTTTTAGCCGGTAGTTTTGAATCGTTATCACTTTAATCACGCTAAACCACTCTAACATGAAAAAGATCTTCACTATTCTGCTGGCCTTCATTTTCTCAGCAGGCTCGCTGACTTCTAACGCACAATCAGACATACCATCTGCCACTCTACCAAAATGGGTTTCAGAAAAAGGCTATTGGGTCGTTGAAAGCAACAAGAACACGCCAAAAGAGTGCACTGTATACTTCTACAATAACAACCACCTGGTTGTTTACAAGGAAGAGATCAAAGGAAAGAAGTTGAAGCTTAACCGCAATAAAACATTGCTTCATCTGAAAGTGGTACTGGAAGAAGCCATCTCCAACCATGAAAAAGGAAGCTGGGCTCACCAGAACAACCGGTTGATCCAATTGCTCGAAGAATAGTTTCTAAGCATAAATACAGGTCGCCCTGTCTTTTCAAAGACGGGGCTTTTCTTTAGTCGACAAAACCCGTGTTTATAGCGACGTTTGCTGGCATTGCGCACGGACTTCTACACCACTGTAGTAACTTAGTTTATCAATCATGGAAAAGTATCCGTTTATTTTTTCAAACCGTTTTCCTTACCGCCTGCAGCGGCATCTGATATTTTGGCTATCGTGGTGGTTGTTTGCTGGCTTTCTGTACTCTTTCTCTTCTGGCATATTGAACATCAGCTACTGGCAACGATTACCGATTTCTCTTACCGAGGCCTTCATCTATCTCATCCCCCACACTTTTCTATCCTATTCCTTGATGTACTTTACCATACCAAGATTTTTGCTGAAAGGAAATTATATTGCTACGTTGATCAGTGTTCTTTGCCTGTTTGTTTTAACCGGCGCATTATCTTCTGTCATCAGTGTCTACCTATTGGGCACGTTTCGGTATTGGGTATTGGGGGAGGTTTATGTACCACCGCATATTAATGAAATCAATTTCTACTTAGGACTTCTTTCCGGCCTACGCGGCGGCATTACTATCGGAGGTATTGCAGCGGCAATCAAACTGATGAAATATTGGTATACCAAAGAACAACGCAACCTTCAGCTTCAAAAGGAAAATATATCATCGCAACTACAGCTGCTGAAAGCACAGGTTCATCCGCATTTTCTCTTCAACACACTGAACAATATTTACGCAAACACGCAGGCCAGCTCACCACAGGCTTCGAAAATGATCATGGGGCTCTCTCAGCTGCTGCGCTACATGCTTTACGAGTGCAACCAACCGCTGGTGTTGCTTACACGTGAATTGAAAATGCTGGAAGAATATGTGGAGTTGGAGAAAAGCCGCTATGGTAATGAACTGGATGTTCATATTGAGATGCCAACCGAAGAAACGGGACTTGCTATTGCACCCCTGTTGTTATTGCCGTTTGTTGAAAATTCTTTCAAGCACGGTGCCAGCAAAATGCTTGATCAGCCTTGGATCAGTCTCGAAATCGCAGTAGAAGATGACTGGCTTAAAATGAAACTATTGAATGGGAAGACAGAAGAGGAAGCTTCCGCAACTAGTGGCATCGGTTTGAGCAACGTAAAAAAGCGTCTTGAATTATTGTACCCTGGCACATATGATCTGCAGGTCGCCAATGAGGAAGAGGTATTCATCGTTAATTTTAAAATGCAATTGGAAAAGATGGCTGGCAATACCAATTTTATGTTATCAAATGCACCTGCCCCCGCCTATGCATAATAACAGCACCATACGTTGCCTTGTTGTAGATGATGAGCCGCTGGCCCGCGATGTAATCCGGCGCTACGTGGAAAGCATTCCTTCGTTAAAGCTGATAGGCGAATGCGGAAACGCTATCGATGCCATGAGTTTTTTACAACAGCAGCCGGTTGACCTGTTATTCCTTGATATACAGATGCCGAAACTGAAAGGAATTGACCTGCTTAAAATCATGACGAATCCGCCAAAGGTTATTCTTACCACGGCACATGCGGAGTATGCGCTGGAGGGCTATGAATTGGACATAGTGGACTACCTGCTGAAACCAATTGCGTTTGAACGTTTCTTTAAGGCAGTGAACAAAGCATTCCAATTTGTACGTCCGGTGATGGAAACAGAACTACCAGCGCCGAAAGAAGAACCTAAAAAGGAACGATACATTTACCTGCGTGCCGACCGAAAGATGGTAAAAGTGATGCTGCAGGATATTCTCTATATCGAAAGCATGAAAGACTATGTCAAAGTGGTAACCAACCAGGGAACTATCATTACCAAACAGTCCATTTCATCCATGGAAGCCATGCTACCTGAGACCGCCTTTCTTCGCACTCATCGTTCGTTTATTGCTTCGGTTGATAAGATCAAATCCTTCACTCCTGAACTTATCGAGATCGAAAAGTCGGAAATCCCGATTGGCAAACTCTACCGGAACAACGTCATGAAAGTGTTAGGTTGATTAGTAAAATTTATCGATAATTAAGACCAACCTTATAGAGCAAAGCGCCAGCTCACACTGAAAATATCGATCCTTAATCCCTTGTGGCAATATTCTTGATCTGCTTTGATGGAATCATTTTTATCACCCAAAATTTATAACCGATGAGCAGCAAAGAGATTGAAGATAGCCAGGAAAACCGCGAAGGAAAAGCAATTGGCCAGGCAAATGAAGACCAGAAGATACCTGTTGGAGTGAAAGGCAGCCATCGTCCGAAAAAACACCCGGTTGACCTTTCGATTCCTAACCAGGACAATTCTTCTGCAACTAACCAGCGGAAGGCAGAAGACGAACGTCAGCAAGACCAATAAGTTTCTTCGATGCCTGCTTTGCAACTCCAGAGCAGGCATCGAAGTATCGTTCAAGTGTCAGCAGACGTGGTATCCGAAATCAGCATGCTATGCGCCGCCTGGTTGTAATGTCGGGGAGTTTCTATGAAAGAAAAATTGCAGAAGAGAGATCAATACAAAGTCGGAAGATTGTCATCAAGACCAACCAATACGGCACTGGTAACTGATGGCGTTACTGGCCGGCGGCGTGTAGAACTAAGCCAGAAGAAAGAATGCCTCTTGTATGTCCCTAAGAACTATCAGCCCGGCATTCAAATCCCGTTTGCTGTTATGCTGCACGGCGCAGGCGGGAACGCCTCGCATGGCCTATCTTATATTCAGCAATACGCCGATAGCAGGAACATACTGCTGCTGGCACCAGCCTCTCACGACTATAGCTGGGATATCATAGCCGACAATTCTTTTGGGATAGATGTGTTATTCCTCGACAATGCACTCTCCTATGTGTTTGAAAACTTCAGCATAGACTCATCCCGTTTAGCCATTGGTGGATTTAGTGATGGTGCTTCCTATGCGTTGAGCATTGGTTTAAGCAATGGCGATCTTTTCACCCACATCCTGGCGTTTTCGCCCGGTTTTTATTACACGTACGAAAACCAGGGAAAGCCGTCCGTTTATTTGTCGCATGGGGTACATGATGATGTTTTACCGATAGACCCCTGCAGCAGGCGAATACTGCCCAAACTCCAAAGGGAAGGACTTGCGGTGTTATATGAAGAATTCAATGGCCGTCATGAGATACCACCTACCATTTCAACTGCAGCAGTGGAATGGTTCGTTCCCTAATAGTAATGCCCCGCTTAATTCAGAACCATTGAATTGAGGTTATACCTGTTTATCATCTTCTGCACCAACTTCATGGATTTCCCTTGATGCTTGCTGAACACTGGTGGAGCATCACCAATGTTTGGATTCCCACCGTTGAAAAATTTCTTAATTCCGATCCCTTCCAGTCTTTCTGTTTTTGGTCCGCTAAAATCTCTTTCTTTTTAACTGTTGCTATTTTTTATGGCAACAATCTTGATCAATTATCCCTCTACCTAACAAATATTCCATGATACAAAATGTAGAATATTAAAACGCAAATTGTGGAAACTCTTCAGTAAGTATACTAAGTGGCGAAAATGATTCGTCCTCTGCTGGAATCAACTCATCGATGAGTCGCCCTGTAACTTATTGGGGGCTGGCATGCAATTCGATCTTTAATAACTCTCTCCAGAATAAAATCTTTATGAATATAGTCGAGTTAAAAGTTTTAAGAGGTCCTAACTATTGGTCGGTAAAGCATCATAAGCTCATTCAAATGCGGGTGGATCTTGCACCACTCCAGGAGGCACAGACGAATAAGATAGATGGCTTCACCGACCGGCTAAAGGCACTCCTTCCCTCCCTTTATAACCATTGCTGCAACGAAGGCCTGGCAGGAGGCTTCCTGAAACAGGTTGAAGGAGGTGTTACGCTGGCACATGTAATTGAACATGTTGCAGTGGAAATGCAAACGCTTGCCGGCATCAATGCCTGCTTTGGCATGACAAAAGAAACAGATAAGCCGGGCCAGTATTATGTTGTGTTTCAGTATGCCGAAGAAGATGAAGGCATCTATACAGCCAAGGCTGCAGTGAATGTGTCAGAAGCATTGGCAAATGGTACGGACTACTCGATTGAACCAGATATAAAAGAGATAAAACGCCTTTGGTATCGTTATAAGCTTGGGCCAACAACCCATTCGATTGTTGCGGAAGCCGTTAAAAGATCCATTCCTTACATACGCCTGGATAACTCATCATACGTGCAACTTGGCTATGGAGCTAAACAAAAAAGAGTCGAAACAGCATTAACCAATCAGACAGGCAACATTGCCGTGGAAATTGCCGGCAACAAAGACCTGACGAAAAGAGTCTTGAAAGAAGCATTTATTCCGGTACCAGCAGGAGTTATTATTTACGAATTCAATGAGCTGAAAGAAGCGATTGAAACCGTTGGTTTCCCGCTGGTGGTAAAACCGCTGGATGGCAACCAGGGAAAAGGTGCTACCATCAATATCACTGCCTGGCCGGATGTAACCAATGCATTCCTGCGGGCAAAGGATATATCCGATGCAGTAGTGATTGAACGCTATATCCAGGGGCATGACTTCAGAGCATTGGTGGTGAAGCACAAATTTGTAGCGGCAGCTTTACGTACGCCAGCGTCTGTCACCGGCGATGGTAAACATACCATTAGGCAGCTGATTGATATTGTAAACAAAGACCCAAGAAGAGGCGAAGGCCACCAGAATATATTAACAGCCATCAAGGTTGATAAAATAACGGAGGACATCTTGTGTAAGATGAATTACACGTTGGATACTGTTCTTCCAAAAGGATTAGTGCTGTATCTAAAAGACACCGCTAACCTGAGCACCGGTGGTACTGCCACAGACGTTACGGATGATGTTCATCCTTCCAATATCAGGTTGTTTGAGCGTATTGCAAGAATCATAGACCTGGACATTTGCGGTATTGACATCATGGCTCATGATCTTTCAAAGCCAATTAAAAAAACAGGCGGTGCCGTGATTGAAGTGAACGCTGCACCGGGATTACGTATGCACTTGCAGCCTACAAACGGAACTCCACGAAATGTTGCTAAGAACATCGTGGATATGTTATTTCCAACAGGCGACGGACGTATCCCGATTGCTGCTGTAACCGGAACAAACGGAAAGACAACCACAACAAGGCTGTTGGCCACAATGGTTCAGGCAGCAGGGTTTACTACTGGCTATACCACAACCGATGGCGTGTACATTGATGGAGAGCTACTGAATGACGGTGATTCATCAGGGCCTTTATCAGCACGACTATTATTAAAGGATAGTTCGGTAGAGTTTGCCGTGTTGGAATGCGCAAGAGGTGGCATGCTGAGAGCCGGCTTAGCGTTTGATACTTGCGATTGTGCCATCGTAACCAACGTAGCTGCCGATCACCTTGGCCTTGGCGGAATCAATACACTGGAAGAACTAGCGACCGTGAAGTCAATCGTACCTCGCACAGTGAGAGACAGCGGTTATGCTATCTTAAACGCCGATGACGATTTGGTTTACGCCATGAAGGACCAAGTGACCAGCAAGGTGGCGCTTTATTCGATTCATCCTGGTAGTGAGCGGATAGAACAACATTGCAAGGACGGAGGCTTGGCCGCATTTGTCGATGATGGTTACCTTGTATTACGAAGAGGTAACAACCTTATCCCGATTGAAGAAGTAAAGAATATTCCGATCACTTTCGGAGGTACAGCGGTATTCAATATTTACAATGTGCTGGCCGCATCGCTGGCAGCCTATACCAGCCGTATCAATCTAAACACTATCAGTCAGACTTTGCGGACTTTTGTGCCCTCGAACGAAACAACTCCGGGTCGTCTCAATGTATTCAAATTCAGCAATTTTACTGTCATCTCAGACTATGCCCATAACCCGCATGCAATAAAAGCGTTGGGCCAACTGGTAACAGCTTATCCCGCCACAGTGAAGACAGGTGTTGTTGCCGGTGTAGGCGACAGAAGAGATGAAGACATCATTGAGTTTGCGGAAGAAGCCTCTAAGATCTTTGACCGGATCATTATCAGAGAGGACAAAGACCTGCGTGGTCGTACATCAGAGGAATTACAGCAATTACTTTTGAAAGGCATCCACAATATTGATGCGCAAAAGCCGGTTGTTTTTATTTCGGACGAAAGCCGGGCGGTGGATTATGCCATTCAACATGCCATTACCAATTCACTCATTGTTTTATTAAGTGATGAAATTGACGAAGTCTTTAACCGGTTGAATTACTACCTGAACTTAGATCAGCAAAAGAATGAACAAATGGTGGTGATATAAGAAGATGGTGTCAGGCAGCTTTGCGCAGGTAAAGCTGCCGCCATTCATCTTCCAGGATGCTCATCTCAGTCAGGCTCCAGTATTCATCGCCGTGTTTTAATATGTCCCTAAACTCCCCTTCTTTTACCATTCCACAGCTTTCGTAGCAACGGATGGCGGCAGTGTTGGTTGAATAGACGCCAAGTTCGATACGGTGTAAATTCAGCTCCTCAAAGCCAATGCGAAGTATGGCCTGGATCATACCCTTGCAATAGCCCTTTCCTCTCTCGCAAGTATTGCCTACCAACACACGACTGATCCTTGCCGAATTGTTCTTCCGGCTGATGCTCCCCAACGATATATGTCCGACCGTCTTTCCATTCGTTGTATCAATGGCTTTGTAGATCAGGACATCTGACGTCTGGATATCGTTGGAGTCTTTTAAATACCACTCAAGCTTTTCATGGTCTAGCGGAAATGAGAACATGGAGCCTGTCCAGTTCTGCAAAACTTCCTCTGTATTTATCCATTCAATAAGAAGGTCAAAGTCGTCCTTCGTAAAATATTCCAATCTGATCATCGTATTCGTTTTTATAAGCTATTTTTTCAAACCCAAATATCCTGCCGCCGGAAAATTAAATCGAAAAATGACCGCAACAAAAGGAGCTGTTTCTCGGGCTGGCACTCGTTCATCGTCTAACTCTTTTGGTTGTGAATAAACCAGCGGGATGAAGCTGATCGTCTCTACTCAAAAGGTGAACAATACCAGCGAAGCAAAGTGTATAACCAATTGTTTCTTCTGGTCCTCAAAGTGTGCAACCCCTTCAATTTAACGCATAAAAGACATCCTTTATTTGACTGAAATAACAGGGCATTTATCGGCTTTATTGACACTGTTTCCACATCATAACTGCTATTTTATGAATTGGCACATTATTATACCTATACTTAAACAAATTGCTCATTTTCCATGAAGGCTTGGTTTCAATTTGATACTGCTGTTTTCCTCTGGATCACTTCTTTCAATAAAAATTCATAAATAATTACCATTTATAACACCAAGAGTAAAAGACGAATAGCACTGTTATTAAAGGCAGTGAAATTGTGTAACGAAAAGCTGTGTAATGAACAAGAAAAACGGAATTGAAATCTGGGGCGGCATTGAATGTACGATTAACAGGGTGGGAAATCAATATTTTGATCAGTCAGAATACTCCAACCATTACGAACGGGGAACCGATGACATTGACCTTGTTGCTTCGCTGGGAATTAAAATGTTACGGTATCCGGTCTTATGGGAGCGGCACCTGCCAACCATGGGACAAACCATCGATTGGACCTTTGCTGAGAAAAGCTTAAACCGTCTGAAGGAATTAGGCGTCACTCCCATTGCCGGTCTTGTACACCATGGCAGCGGACCAAGGTATGTGAACTTCTTCGACGGCAGTTTTGAAAACGGTCTTGCTGCCTATGCGCGGGAAGTAGCCACGAAGTTTCCATGGATTGAATATTACACGCCGGTAAATGAACCGCTAACAACGGCTCGCTTCTGTGGCTTATACGGGCATTGGTACCCGCACATGAAGACTTACCATCCATTCTTCAAAATATTATTGAGCGAGTGCAAGGCCACTGTATTGGCGATGAAAGCAATCCGGGAAATCAACCCGGAGGCTAAGCTCATTCAAACCGAAGATCTCGGTAAATGTCACAGCACACCATTGCTAAAGTACCAGGCAGATTTTGAAAATGAAAGGCGCTGGCTTTCTTACGAATTGCTTTGTGGTACACTAACACCTGACAAAGTGATGTACCAGTTCATGGTGAAAAAAGGGATCCTGGAAGAAGACTTGAATTGGTTTTTAGAGAACCCCTGCAAACCGCATGTTGCCGGCTTTAATTACTACCTCACTTCAGAGCGGTATTTGGATGAAGACATGAGCAAGTATCCCGAGGAGTTTCATGGTGGCAACCAATTGCACGCTTATTCCGACATACACACCGTGCATGCATCCCCGGAAGGAGAAGGTTGTGGTCCTGCTGCTCTTTTAAAAGAAGCCTGGGAGCGTCTTCAGATTCCGTTAGCAATAACAGAATGCCACCTGCATAGCACAAGGGAAGACCAAATACGCTGGTTTCACCAGATGTGGGAAACAGTCAATAAAATAAAGGAGGAAGGCGTTGACATCCGTGCTATTACAGCATGGGCTATTTTCGGCCTTACCGGCTGGAATAAACTATGCACAGAACCCGGCGGGGTTTATGAGCCTGGTGTTTTTAATGTAAGCACTGGCATCCCGCGGCCAACTGCATTGGCGAGACTGTTACAGGAACTGACCCAAAATCAGGCTTACTATCACCCGATTTTAGAAAACGAAGGATGGTGGCAACGAGATACCCGCGAACGATTTGGATTGCCTAACAAGGTGGTAAGCATGCGAAAGAAAAAGGCGCCGAAAACCTGCCGGCCACTCCTCATACTTGGAAAAACCGGTACGTTGGGATCAGCCTTCACTCGTATTTGCGAGGAAAGAAATATCCATCACATCGTTTTAAACAGACAGGATCTTGATATCACGAACCAAGAGATGATGGAACAGGTGATTGCAAAATTTCAACCGTGGGGTATTGTAAATGCAGCTGGTTATGTAGACGTTGATAGGGCCGAGCGAGATGCAGCAGCCTGTATGAATGGCAATTGCTACGGACCGGCGCTATTGTCAGAAGTCTGTGCAAAGCATAACGTGCAATTCTTAACCTACTCTACGGATCTTGTTTTTGATGGCGAGAAACAAAGTCCTTATGTTGAGTCGGATGAAGTGAAGCCGTTAAACATCTATGGTCATAGCAAGGCAATGGCGGAGCAGTTGATTGCAAACAACAACCCGCAGGCTTTGATTCTACGCACCAGTAGTTTTTTTGGTCCGTGGGATGCACACAACTTTGTAACAAAAGCCCTTGCAAATCTGCGAGAGGATAAAAGAGTCACTGCGACATCGGACGTTTTTGTAACACCCACTTACGTTCCCGATTTAGTGCATACAAGTCTTGATCTGTTATTAGATAACGAAACAGGAATTTTTCATGTAACAAATGAGGAAGTAGTGAGCTGGCATGAACTGGCGGTTAGAGTAGCGCAGATGGCTGGCTATGATACTAGTTTGATCAATGAAGTGCCACAGCAAAAACAATCCTGGAAAGCAAAACGGCCTTTGTATAGTGCTTTGCGGAGTGAGAAAGGAATCAAGTTGCCGACACTTAGCAATGCATTGGAGCGGTATTTCGAAGCACAGGAAAACCTTTACCGTTCCGGACGTATTGCTGTGTAATAAAAATTGATTCATAACAATAAAATATGCACCTGTCCAGCCGTATGATTGATTGATGGTGCAGGCTTCGAGAAAACAAATCCTTTGTTCATCAATTGAACGAAGGATTTGTTTTTTTCAATCAAAGAAAGAATCACGTATTTGATAAGTGAATAACGGTCTTTCGACTAATAAATTCCGTCAACATTTGTATTCTTCTACCTTTACACTACCCTTCTTTGTGTAACGATTACTACTGCATTGTTCAAACGCCTAGTTAATTGCTCATCGCCCATACAACCGACAAATAATAAACGGTTTTATGGTTGAATTGTCAAAGCCACTGAATCTTTCGTTAGAAAAAATGCAAGAGCACCAAACGTTGCTCATTAGCGCCGTCGATCATAATTTCACGATTATCCTGTGGAATTGCGGGGTTGAAAGGTTATTCGGTATTCCGAAAGAAATGGCTGTTGGCAAAAATTTGTTTGACCTGATACCTTCAGCTTCGCAGGATGAAAGAACGGCTCATTTAAAAAATGCATTAGGTGGTAAAAGCCTGATATTGTTCCGGCAGAAGTATCAACGGAAGCAGGGCTACTATAACCAGCATATTATTCCGGTTCGGAATGAACAAAATGAAGTGATTGCTGTTTTAAATATCATGCAGGATATAGAAGAATCCTTAGACGAAGAAATTTTGTTTGATTATGTGTGAGCTAAGGTAGAACTTTACAAGCTCCGGGAGCGAGCACATTTTTGTCGTACAACTCTCACTATATCCTAAATCCAAATCCAACCGAAAACAAGGGGACAATCTTTTTAAACGTTATTGCTAAGTAAACCTTTTGAAAATGGAAATTTGGCCTTCCGTTTTCAAGAACATTTGGCTTGCTGATGATGATGAAGATGACCAACTTGTTTTTGAAAATGCGCTCAAAGAAATTGACCCTTCCCTACAGTTAGAAAAATTTGGCACTTGCGAAAAATTGTTGCAAAGGCTTCAGGATGTCCAACCTGACCTGTTGTTTTTAGACATCAATATGCCGGGTATCAATGGCAAAGAATGTCTTAAAATCATCAAAGAAAATTCGGCGTACAAAAAACTGCCGGTGATCGTTCATTCCGGTTCTGACTACAAGATGGATATCCTTACCAGCTATGGATTTGGGGCTACGCTTTATATTGTAAAGCCAAGCTCTTACAACAATATTGTAAAGACGCTGCAGGCGGTATTATCACTTGATTGGAACGATCCTGAAACGATAACGAACAACCAGTACCAGAATAACCGTTTTGTCCCCTTTCGCGCCGACTAAGGCAGGAGCCACCTTCTTTACCTAAACCCTAAAGAATAGCTTTGCCTGAAAGTCGCGAAGACAACAACCCTGCGTTTCTACGTGGGGTTTGTTTTTTTAGGCACCCTTTCAGAAATGACAGACGAAGTAGCGATACATGCCACTTTCCAGATCTTCACGTCTAAAATCCAAACAGATCAGCTACCATTCATTGGCGAAAAAGCTCATTCCCATCCAAGAAATACCGGAAGTCAAATGAAAATTAGTTCCCATATGACGTTTCCTTACATTTGCCTTATACTTTCCCTCTGAATAGCCAAAACATTTTGCCTGCTCTTGTAAACTGCTAATCGTAAAACCATTGTTATGGGATCAAAACTAGCTTCTACAAGAGCAGTATGCATAACGCTAACCGCTATCTTTCTTTTTCTATCCATCAACCTGTTTGGCCAGGCAAAGCTGAGTGGTGTAATAATCGGAAACAATAAACAACCACTGGTCAATGCTACAGTGGCTTTGTTATCGGCTAATGATTCGGCTTTGGTAAAAGGTGCCGTCACAAATAGTGACGGTATTTACCGCTTCGAAAACATCGCACAGGGGAACTACATCATTGCCGCATCGTTCACAGGGTTAAAACAAATATTTAGTCCGGCGTTCCAGGTTGTTAATAACACCGAATCAGTGATTGACCCCATCACGCTGACCGAAAAAGAAAACCAATTAGGCGCTGTCTTTGTTTCCGCTAAAAAACCATTGTTTGAGCAGAAGATTGACCGCATGGTGATCAACGTAGCCAGCAGCATCACCAATGCCGGGAGTACAGCTCTTGATGTGTTAATGCGGTCACCTGGCATTACTGTGGACCAGCAGAACAGCACCTTAAGCATGAATGGTAAAGACGGTGTGGTAGTGATGATGAATGGAAAGATCAGCCGCATGCCTATTTCAGCAGTGGTGCAAATGCTCGCAGGCATGAGTGCCAGCAATATTGAAAAGATTGAATTAATTACAACTCCACCAGCCAACTTTGATGCGGAAGGGAATGCCGGCTATATCAATATCGTCCTGAAAACAAATAATCTTTATGGCACCAATGGCAACTATGCACTGACAGCAGGTTATGGGCGGAGGCCCGTTGCCGCAGCCAGTATCAATTTTAATCACCGTAGCGGAAGCTGGAATGTTTTTGGAGACTACTCCTTTGCAAGAACCGGCCTGCAGAACAGCCTTAATTTTTACCGCAACGTGATGCAGGGAGCTCAAAGCCTTGAAACGTATGCAGAGAACCGCAGGGATGCGTATCGCCGCAACCACGCTGGACGTCTCGGCGTGGACGTAGAGCTAAACAGGAAAACAACCGTTGGGGCCATTGTCTCCGCCTTTAGTAACCTGTATAGTATGGAGTCAGTGAATACCAGCCATATTTTTCGCAGCAATGTTCTGGACACGACAATTGTTATAGACAACAACGAAAAACACCCGATATCAAACTATACTGCCAACATCAACCTGACGCACCAGTTTACAGCAACGGAGAAAATTACTTTTAATGGCGACCACGTGTATTTCAATGACGCCAACGATGTAGACTATGAAAACCGGTTTTTCAACGGCGGCGGAAATTTCTTATTTGATGAACTGACCCGTAGTGCAAAAGAAACGCCAATCCGCTTTTGGGTTGGCAGTGCGGATTATGCAAAGAAATTTTCGGATAAGGTAGATATGGAAGGTGGTGTAAAAGCTACTTTATCCCGCTTCACAAATGATGTGAGTGTAGAGCGGAAACTGCAGAACAACTGGAAGGTTGATGGCGAGTTAACCTCCATTAATTTCTTAAAAGAAAGCATCCTCGCAGCCTATACATCTTTCGCCATACAGTTCAGCAAAAAGACGTCAGGCAAAATGGGTTTACGCTACGAGTATACCAACTCCAACTTATCGTCATTAACAGTAAAGGACATTGTAGATCGCCATTACGGCAACCTGTTTCCAAGCATCTTCCTCGCTCATACGATTAATGACAACCGATCCGTGAACCTCTCCTACACACGCCGCATTACGCGACCAACATTCAACGACATGGCGCCGTTTGTCTATTTCGTTGATCCCAACACCTTGTTCTCCGGCAACCCTGCGCTGCAGCCCGCCATTGCTTCTGCAATAAAGGCGGACTACCTGATCAAACGTTTCATCTTTTCTGCTACGTATACCTATGAGCAGAGCCCTATCACCAACTTTGCGCCAAGGGTTGATCCGGTTACCAACCGGCAAACCTTAGCTGCAGAAAACCAGAAAAACAGGCAGATTGTTGCCGTAAATATTTCATTGCCGGTCCGCTTTACAAGTTGGTGGAGTATGCAGACTAACATTTCAGGTCTCTGGCAGGAATTGAATGCTGTTTACAAGAATGAGCCACTTCGCATTGAGCAAAAAAATCTAAGCATTAATTCCAACCAGACATTTACGCTACCAAAAAACTATGCTATTGAATTACGTGGATACGCACAGTCTGGCGGATTGTTTGGCATTTATAAGATGAATGCTTTTGGCACCATGGACCTTGGCATACAAAAAAAGTTTGCAGATAACAAATCAAGTCTCCGGTTCAACATCAGTGATGTTTTTGGCGCTCCACGTTTTAAGCCGTCGGTTGATCTACCCGAACAGAACCTGGTGGTAAAAGGGAATCTTCAGTTCACCAACCGCTTCTTCCGCCTTACGTTCACCCGCAGCTTTGGCAATAACGAAGTAAAAAGTAACCGGGTTAGGTCTGTTGCATCAGAAGAAGAACAACAGCGAGTGAATGCAAACTAATGTGAGAATATAGGTAAATTGATATACCTCTTGAACTTGAGGTAAAACGTTTGCTGTGCAAGATTATAGTTAGAACTTAAGGTATAAATGAGCTAACAAACGGCTTGGCCCGGCCGCTTCTTCTGGCCTCACCCCTCTCTGCAGAATTAAAAACTGATCCGAGATGTTTTGACATGAAAAGCGTATTGGATTATGATACGCTGTTTAAAAGATGAGACTCCTGATGTCACAGAATTTTAAACGCTATTTGCCATGAGCCAACAATGAATCGATCCTACCGATTAGTTCTTCTTAATATCATCAGAACCAGGTCGGCATGCCTTTTTCTGTAACGATCGAAAATTGAACGAATGGAAATGGTTTGGAGTTCACCAACAATGGTTATGTTCAAAGGTAAAGCAGTAGCAATTAGAACCATGCAGGTAGAACTGCTTGACAACGGCTGGATTGAGTTCAGCGCAAAAAGTGATGATTCCACATTTTCAGAAGTGTTTGGGAAGAACCCCATTCCTATTGCCGTCAAACCAAAGCAGGAGTTTAAAGCTGAATTCGATTTGTTTCAAAATACACCTGAGCAAATTGAACTTTCCAAGGAAATCTGGAATGCTATCCAGCGAAGTTATTACTAGCCTCCGGCAATTTGTCTTTTAATCGGCTATACTGTCGAAACGCTTCCTTTATATTGCCGTGTCGACAACTTAAAAACCACTTTATTCTTCTCTTAAACGTGAGAATCCAAATGGAGTAAAAGGGTGAAGCAGCCTGCATGTACATAAATAAAAAGCCCCTGAAAGTTTTTAACTAACAGGGGCTTTTTGTACCGCGTACGGGATTCGAACCCGTATTACCTCCGTGAAAGGGAGGCGTCCTAGCCCTTAGACGAACGCGGCGTCCGTTTTGGGACGGCAAAGATAAGAGCGACATTCTTTCCAACCAAAACTTTTGAACTTGTTTCAAAAATTTTTTTAGCCTAGTCCAATTTCATAATGCTGCTCAGGAATTTCAACATCTACAAACCCTCGCTTCACCAGCCATTTTTTAAAATCCTGCTGTACGTCATACTCACCATGAACAAGGAAAAGTTTTTTAACCTGCTGCTTATCCTGGCAGGCTAACCACTGGCTCATATCTTCATAATCGCCATGAGCACTCATGCTTTTGATCTGCCCGATTTCTGCGTTCACTTCGTGCTGAACACCAAAGATGCCTACTTCCTTTGCCCCTGTCATAAGCCGTGCGCCGAGTGATGCCGGTTCGCAATATCCAGTCATTAAAATCGCATTGCGACTATTTTCCACGTTGTTGCTGATATGATGCTTTACTCTCCCCGCTTCGGCCATACCACTGGCAGAGATGATCACACAAGGCTCATTCCGGTAATTCAGCAATTTTGATTCGTCCACGCTTTCTATATAACGCAGTCCGTCAAAATGAAATGGATCATCATCTGACTGCAAAACCTTTTGAATGGTTTTATTGAAATACTGTGGATACTTCTTTACTACTTCGGTAATGGAAGTACTTAACGGGCTGTCAAGAAAAATATCAACCTTAGGTAAACGTCGCTCTAAAGAAAGTTGGTTAAAGGCATACAACACTTCCTGTGTACGTCCCAAACTAAAAGCAGGAATGATCAACTTTCCTTTTTTCTGCACGCAGGTACGTTCAACCCACTCGAGAAAATGATCGATGGTGGAGTGAATATCTTCATGCAGGCTGTTACCATACGTCGACTCCATAATGATGTAATTGGCTTGCGGAAAAACATCCGGTGATTTCAAAATCACATCACGGTAACGGCCAACATCACCGCTGAAAGAGACCTGTGTTGTTTTGTCGTTTTCTGTAATGCGCACATGCACACAAGCACTTCCAATGATGTGGCCTGCATCGGTAAACATGGCTTCCACATCGTCAATAACCGGGAACCATTGGTTATAATCCCTGGCTTCAAATAAAGCAAATGATGCAATGGCATCAGCCTTTGTGTAAAGTGGCTGTACAAGCGGCTTTCCTTGCGCCTTACTTCCCTTGTTATGGTATTTGGTATCGCTTTCCTGTATCTGTGCTGAGTCTTCCAGTAGCAGTGCTGCCAGTTCTTTAGTAGCATCGGTACAAAAGATCTTTCCTTTAAATCCGTCTTTCGCCAGTTTGGGAATAAGTCCCGAATGATCAATATGCGCATGCGAAAGGATCATCACGTCTACATCTGCAGGATCAAAACCAAAGTCACGGTTGAGTGCATCCGTATCCTTACCCATACCCTGGAACATACCGCAGTCAAGGAGAATTTTTTTGCCGTTTTTTAAAGTAATCAGGTGTTTTGAGCCAGTAACCGTACGTGCCGCTCCATGAAAAGCAATCTTCATTTTGATAGAGTTTGCTGTTAAGTTAGGGGATAATTATGGACTGAGCAGTGGTGCTACTATTTAACGTCCGTTGCGTCGCACTCTTGAGCGTTTTTATCGCTACTGAGCAATGTAAACCCACCCCAATTCCCTAAACCACAACCTTATCTTAGGTCCCCCCTCCAAGGAGGGGATGTGTTCTTAGGTCAATCTCGTAATAGCTGAATTAAAACGACCATCCCCTCCTTGGAGGGGAGAAATTAGGAACAGCCCGAATTTAAAGAACTCAGGGGTGGGTTCTACCCAATAAAGAATATGAAGATTAAGAAGATTACAACTTCCTCCGCGTTCCGCGGTTTCTTTGTATCTCCGTGCTCCTAATAATGGCCAATAGAGTTCTGAACGTACAAGTGTGCGACGCAACAGGCGATGAATAGAAGTACAAAAGCCCGTTACACAAAACCTACTTCACCTTAAACGACCAGGTGATCCAGAATTCAGCAACAGTTTCGCCACCGCCGTTTTTCCCAATCGAATGCGCTTTTATTTCCTGAGGCGTTTTTGTTGATGTAGCCAGCGCAATCGCTTCCTGGATCTTTTCTCCGTCGCGACACTCAAACGTTGTAAGACCAGTTGCCTTCTTATAAAACTTTCCTTCAATTCCTGTTACGAGCATTGACACGGCGGGTTTGCGCTGGTAGACATGCGCCATAGCCAGTACGCCGGTACTCAGTTCTGCAGCCATACTCAAACAGGCAAAATAGGTGGAGCGGAAAGGGTTCTTGGTAAACCATTTAAATGGAATCGTAACGGAGCAGGAATTGTTGTTTGCCTCAACAATCTTTAGCCCGCTGAAATAAGCAGCCGGAAGGTTTTTCAGCAGGTAGAGACGGAACTTTACCGGGTGGTTGATCAGCGAAAAAAATGCAGCCGTATCATGTCCGGCTGCATTTGAAAGAACGTTCTCCATTCCCGAATTTACTCTTTATAATTCTTTTCGTCCAGCGCCTTTGGCGACCAGGCAGTAAGGAAGTTTTTTACCTTTTCTTCATCATAGCTTTTGCCTTTTTCCAAAAGGCCAGAATCCTGTGTGTGCAAACGCTGGCCTTGGGCATCTAATATCACAAACACGGGGAAGCCAAAACGCTGCGGAAAGCCAAGCGTTTTCAGGTAATCAAGGTTTTTATTTTCAGGGCTGTAATTTAAATGATAAACCACGAAATTTTCTTTTGTGATCCTGTTCAACGCAGTATCCGCCTTTACAAATCCATCGTAACGATAACACCAGATGCACCAGTTGCCACCGATTTGTAACATCACATGCTTGCCTTCTTTTTTGGCTTTGGCAATTGCCGCTGTCACATCTTTTTTTACATTGGCAGCAGGGTTGTACAATTTGGTTGTATCGCCTGCAAAACTTTGAAGGGAGATCAATAACACAAGGCTAAACAGAATACGCATCATCTAAAAATTTCGGCAAGCTACAATTACTGACGCTAACATAACTTTAAAACTGTTAACTGCTCCGTGCAACGCTTTCCACCTGTTTTCACATCATCTTTGTACCTTAATTTTAAAGCATGAAAAAGCTTCTTCTCCCCTTTTTATTTTTTGTTGCTGTCGGTAGCTCCGCCCAAAAAGTTTCCAGCAAGCTGGTGTTTCAAAAAGGCCAGAAACTGGAAATCGTAAGCAATGTGAACACCACGACGGAAATGATGATGAATGAATCGAACAATAATGCCATCAGCACGGAAGTATATGAAGTAAAAGACGTGGCAGATGATAACATTACCCTGGAACGCTCCATGAAAAAGATCAAGATGAATATCTCGATCATGGGCCAGGAAAAATCCATCGACTCTGATAACCCCGAAGATTTAAAAGGCATGATCGGCGAACCCATTAAAGAATTGCTGAATACAAGAAACGAATTCACCGTAAATAATGTCGGTAAAATTGTTGCTGTAAAAGGCGGCAGTAAAAAGAAGAGTGCAGACAACGGTATGGCCGGAATGTTTCTTCAGCAAATGAACCTTGGTTCCGGATTACCAGCTGTAGGCCAGGCCAGCTTTTTTAAAGTATTGCCTGACTACGAAGTAGGAAAAGGCGATACATGGACAGATACTGTTTCAGCTTCAGGCACTACAATGAAAACTGTGTACACACTGAAAGACATCACTGACAATGAAATCCTAATTGATTATATAAGCGACGGAAAAGTAGATACAAAGCAGGATGTTATGGGAACAAGCATCGAAGTAAAAGGTACCGTCAAAATGAATGGAGCCATGACGCTTGATAAAGCCACCGGCTTATTGAAACAAAAAACCATTACAAACAAAACAGAGACGGCTTCTAACTTTGGTGGACAAGAAATGAACATCAATTCAAAATCTACGACAGTTGTGACCGTAAAACCGATCTAGTGGTTCGGGTAAAGACATAAAAGAAAAATCCCTCAGCAGAACTGAGGGATTTTTCTTTTATAATGCTTCGATCTGGTTCTTCAGCAGATCTTCAAATTCATCGCGTTTGCGAATCAGCAATGCTTCACCATCTTTCACCAATACTTCTGCAGGCTTAAAGCGGGAGTTGTAGTTAGAAGACATTTCGAAACCGTAAGCTCCGGCATTGTGAAAAACGAGGATGTCGCCTTCTCTCACTTCATGCAGAAGGCGGTCCGTGGCAAACGTGTCTGTTTCACAGATATAACCAGTTACGGTATAAACCTTTTCTTCCGCTTCAGGGTTTGATAAATTTACAATGTGATGATAGGCATCATACATCATTGGACGAATGAGGTGATTCAACCCACTGTTCACGCCGGCAAATATTTGTGCGCCGTTATCCTTCAGCACATTCACTTTTGTAACCAGGTAACCACATTCGCTAACCAGGTATTTCCCTGGCTCAAACCATAGCTGGAAAGTTTTGCTCTTGTTGAACAGGTGCGTATCCAGGTATTTTTTTAGCTTACCAGCAATCCATGCAATGTCCGTCTCTTCGTCTTCCGGCTCGTAGGGAACTTTAAAGCCACCGCCCAGATCAATGACTTCCAAATTCGGAAAGTGAGGCACTAACTCAGAGAGCACTTTGATTCCGTGTACAAAAACATCGGCATCTTTTATATCACTTCCGGTGTGGATATGCAAGGCTTTCACATTGATCCCGTTCTCTCCCACAATGCTTTTCAGTAAATCGATTTGATCGATGGGAATTCCAAACTTGCTTTTTTCATGGCCTGTTGAAATCTTCAGGTTTCCCCCAGCTAAAATGTTCGGACGAAGGCGCACGCCTACTGGGTAGTTGCCGCCATAGGTCTTACCAAACTTTTGCAGGTTCGACAGGCTGTCAATATTTACATGAACACCGCTTTCAACTGCTTCCTGAATTTCTTCAAAATCGATTCCGTTAGAAGTGTATAAAATTTTATCAGGTGCAACACCAGCATGCAAGGCAAGCTTTACTTCATTGATGCTGCTGCAATCAATGCCGCATCCAATGGAATGGACGTACTTTAAAATATTGATATTGGTGAGCGCCTTGCAGGCGAAAAAGAACCGGCTATCGATTACAGAAAACCCTGTGGTCAGCTTTTGGTACTGCTCGCGGACTTTGTCTGCATCATATACATATAGTGGCGTACCAAACCGATTGCCTAAATCAATTAATTGCTGATTTGATAACATATAGTCTGAACCTGGATTTGGAGGGATTAGTTGTTTTACTGGAAACATGCTTATGCCTTCGGCTCTTCATCGTCTTCTTTTTCGTCGTCCGAAGCTTCAGTTTTTTCGTCGTTCGCTATTTCTTCATCGAAAGTATTTGTTGGAAGTTCTTCACCGGCAATTTCCTCACTGATCTCTTCTTCTGTTGCCAGTTCATCTTCGGCAACAAAAATCTCATCAGAGATAAAATCTTCTTCTGCTATTTCATCTTCCAACGTTTCGGTTTGATCATCGACCGGTGTCTCGTCTGAAGATGGTTCTTCCGCCGGCTCTTCAGCTGCCATCCCTTCAAACGTGTGCCCGTTAACATAAGGTTCATCAGTATCCGTCAACTGGTCCTCGGCAGATATTAGCTCTCCGGAATCAGTGACTGCCAGCGTTTCGCTTTGCTCAAAATCGGTATGATTGACAATGGTAGGCTGCACCAATTGGTCAGCTAAAACTTCTTTGATCTTTGGAAGATCTTCCGGCGTGTTGATGCCGAAATAATCCATGAAGCCTTTTGACGTAGCGTATACCAGCGGATGGCCAGGGAGCTTTTCATTTCGACCCGTAATCATCACAAGTTCTTTTTCAAGCAGCTTTTGCACGGCGTAGTCCGAGCTTACACCGCGGATTGCTTCGATCTCACCTTTTGTTACTGGCTGCTTATAGGCAATGATAGCTAATGTTTCCAGCGCTGCTGTTGACAAGCGTTTCAAAAACTTTTCGCCATTCAACTGTGCTACGGTTTTATGAAATTCCTTCTTGGTTAAGAACTGCCAGCCGCCACCGCTTTGTCTTACTTCGAAAGGGTAAAACTCAGAATTGTATTTCTCAACAATTCCTTCAATAGCTGCATCTACCAGCTCCACCAAAATTTTTTCTTCCATAAAACCAAAGGCCTGGTTGATCAGGTCTGTGATCTCCACCGAAGTCAGTGGCTTGTCAGAAGCAAAAATGAGCGATTCAATATGCGGTATAAGGTTCGAAATTTCCATTTGGTCAATTTGAAAATTAGCAAATATGAAAATGTGAAAATGAAACTCCCAAGTTGAAGCCCCATTTTCACATTTTCAAATTATCACATTTGCATATTATCCCTGCAACGCAGCTGCACCGCTCACAATCTCCGTTAATTCGGTTGTGATGGCTGCTTGTCTTGCACGGTTATAAGTGATCTTTAAGTTGCGCAACAATTCGTTGGCGTTTTCGCTGGCCTTATCCATGGCTGTCATACGGGCACCATGCTCAGAAGCATTGGCATCCAAAACAGCTTTGTATAATTGGGTGTTCAAAATCTTCGGCATCAGTTCCGCAATCAATTCTTCTTTGCTGGGATCGAAGATGAAATCAGCTTTGGTAGCGCTGCCCTGGTTTTGTGTTTTTGGAATCGGGAGGAACTGCTCAGCAACATAACGCTGCGTAGCTGCGTTCTTAAACTCACTGTAGATAATTTCTACGGCATCAAACTCGCGGTTGCGGAATGCCTGTACAGCTGCCTGCGATGCTTTCTGCACATTTTCAAATGTCAGGTTCAGGAAGATGTCCTTGTGAGCATCACTCACCTTGTAGTTATTCTTTTGAAAGTGCTCATAACCTTTCTTACCAATGTTCCAAATGGTTACGTTGCCTCTTTCGTACTGTGTACTGTATTTTTCACGAATGGTCTGCTTCGCCAGCTTAATGATGTTGGCATTGTAAGCACCCGCCAAACCACGGTCAGAAGTAATCACAATCAGCAGCACTCTTTCGACTGCACGCTCAGTTGCCAGCGTATTGCCTCCTTCCACTTCGGTGTTAGAAACAATGTTACTCAGCATTTCCTGCAGCTTTTTGGCATACGGACGCATCTGCACGATGGCATCCTGGGCACGGCGCAATTTTGCCGCACTTACCATTTTCATTGCTTTGGTAATCTGCTGTGTGCTTTGAACTGACTTAATTCGGTTGCGGACTTCTTTTAACTGACCAGCCATGTAGTTGAGTTGAAAGTTTGAAGTTTAATGTTGAATGTCCAGGGCAAGAAATTTGAAACCTTGAACTTGAAACCTTAAACTGTTTAATTCGGCCGCAAAAGTAAGGCAGCGCCGGTGAAATTCCATAAGATTGTGAGTTTTAGCATTTCTACGCAAAGTGGTATTCCGGCAGCAGTTTTTGTAGCGGATTTGTGCCGAAAATCACTTGGTCAGCTCAAATTGGCGTCGCAGGCTGTAGGAGATCAGGATCCGGCCACCCTCCCGGGAGATTTTTTTCAGTGGCTTGGTTTCTTCAAAATGGATTTCCATATTGACCGGACCAAAAGCCAAATTGGCCAACTTGTCATTTCCAATGCTAATTTCCCCGTTTTTAATGACAATATCTTCATTGATATCTGGCGAAACAAAAGAAGTGTCAATCATTACTAATCGAGCTTCTCCCTCCGGGAAATTATTCAGCCGGATTGAAAAAGGCTTTTTAGGAACCCGCTCAGGAATTTCTTCCGCCAACGTAAAAGGTTGAAATCTAAATTTAGCTTTGTGCACCTTGTTTCTTGCATCGGTCAACGTGATGGTGTGGTTTCCGCTAAAATCTGCCAGCGGTCGTTCTGCTTCGTAATAAGCACCGGAAAGCCGGGTGCTGTCGGGTTGCAGATCGGCGCCATCCAGTTTTACACCTAGCGCTTCGTCCAAACCTATCGGCGCCCCATCTTCCCCGTCGCGGTATTGCAGTACGATGGTGACATTTTCCCGGTCTTCTTCTGCTGTAATCCGGTAGTCGTGGTAAATAGTTTGCGGGTCGATGCCACTGCTCGCCTCCTTCTCCATTTTATTGTTGAGGCAGGAAGCGAAAACCAAACTACAAACGACAACAGACGACACTCTCATACGGGGTAAAATTAAGTTCAGCAGATTTCCCGTTTTAACTGCGGTAACAACTCTTTTTCAATCGTTAAGAATCCTTCACGCCTTCGAAACCCGGGGTAAATCAATTATCTTTGGCAGCTCTGTCAAATTGGCTACTAATCTTGGTTAGCACCCTTTTTGACAAAGCTAGGCGTCAACAATGTCAAATGAGTCAGAAGCGTCATAAAACCATTCTAACTACGTGGCTCTTCCGGCTCATTTAAATATTTGACCCCTCGATAATTATATAAAACGATTATACCACTTATTATGATTGGTTTTCTTTCCAAAATTTTTGGCGGCAGCAAGTCGGAAAAAGATGTGAAAACGATCCTGCCATTAGTCACTAAAATCAACCAGCATTTCCAGTCTTATCAGGGCCTGAGCAATGATGAACTCCGAAATAAAACTGTTGAATTCCGCACCCGCATCAAAAATCACCTGACTGATATTGATGCAGAAATTACTGAAACAAACAACCGGGCCGAAGAACTTCCTTACAATGACTTGGTAGGAAAAGATGCGGTTTACCAGGAAGTTGACAAACTGAAGAAAGACCGCGATCAAAAGATCGAGGAAATCCTGAAAGAACTGTTGCCGGAAGCGTTTGCGGTTGTAAAAGAAACGGCCCGCCGTTTTAAAGAGAACACTGAGATCCGTTCAAAAGCCACAGAGCTTGACAAGGAACTGGCTGTTTACAAAAACTATATTACCATCAACGGCGACGAAGCGGTTTTCCAAAACACATGGACAGCCGGCGGCGGACAAGTGACCTGGAACATGGTGCATTACGATGTACAGCTGATTGGTGGATCGGTTTTGCACATGGGTAAAATTGCCGAAATGGCCACGGGTGAAGGTAAGACGCTTGTTTCTACCCTTCCTGCTTACCTGAATGCATTGGCTGGCGAAGGTGTTCACATTGTAACGGTGAACGATTACCTGGCTCGTCGCGATAGCGAGTGGAACGGCCCGATCTTCGAATGGCTTGGCTTGCGTGTAGACTGTATCGACAAACACCAGCCAAACAGCGAAAGCCGTCGTCGTGCTTACCAGGCCGACATCACTTACGGTACTAACAACGAATTTGGTTTTGATTATCTCCGCGATAACATGGTGCATTCGCCAGAAGAAATGGTGCAGCGAAAACACCATTTTGCAATGGTGGATGAAGTTGACTCCGTATTGATTGATGATGCCCGTACGCCGTTGATCATTTCTGGTCCGGTTCCAAGAGGCGATGACCAGCAATACCACATCTTACGTCCACGTGTGCAGCAGCTGGTAGAAGCACAGGAGCGCTTGGTACGTGGCTTTTTAAACGAAGCAAAAAAGAAATTTGCTGAAGGTGACGATGATCCAAAAAGCGGTGGCTTGTATTTATACCGTGCTTACCGCGGTTTACCAAAATATGGTCCGCTGATCAAGTTCCTGAGCGAGCCGGGTATTAAAGTAAAGCTGCAAAAAGCAGAGAACTATTACATTGCCGACCAGCAGCGTCACATGGGAATTGTGGATGAAGAACTACTCTTCCACATCGACGAAAAAAACAAATCAGTTGACCTGACCGATAAAGGCATCAGCATCCTTACAAGAGCCGGTGAAGATCCGGAGTTCTTTGTATTGCCGGACATCAGTGTTCGCCTGGCTGAAATTGAAAATGCTGAAATCCCACAGGAAGATAAGCTTCGCGAAAAAGAAGCAATCCTGAACGAATATTCAACGAAGGCTGATCGTATTCACTCTGTACAGCAATTACTGAAAGCGTTCTCACTTTTCGAGAAAGACGTGGAGTATGTTGTAATGGACGGCGCTGTGAAGATCGTTGACGAACAAACCGGTCGTATTCTCGATGGTCGTCGTTACAGCGATGGCCTGCACCAGGCGATTGAAGCAAAAGAGAATGTAAAGATTGAAGCTGCTACACAAACCTATGCTACAGTAACCCTGCAGAACTTCTTCCGCATGTATCATAAGCTGGCTGGTATGACCGGTACAGCAGAAACAGAAGCTGCAGAATTGTGGAGCATTTATAAGTTAGACGTTGTAACCATTCCTACTAACATTCCTGTGACTCGTAAAGACCAGCAGGATTTGGTTTATAAAACAAGAAAAGAAAAATTCAAATCCGTTATCGACGAAATTGAAACACTGCGCAATGCAGGCCGGCCAGTACTCGTAGGTACGACATCAGTAGAAGTGAGTGAGCTCCTTAGCCGTATGTTACAGGCGAAGAAGATTCCACACAACGTTTTGAACGCAAAACAGCATGCCCGCGAAGCACAAATTGTAGCTGAAGCAGGTTTGGCTGGAGCTGTGACGATTGCCACTAACATGGCGGGTCGCGGTACGGATATCAAGCTCGGACCCGGCGTGAAAGAAGCAGGAGGTTTGGCCATTATTGGTACAGAACGTCACGAGTCGCGTCGTGTGGACAGGCAGTTGCGTGGTCGTGCCGGTCGCCAGGGTGATCCAGGTACATCACAGTTTTATGTATCGCTGGAAGATGACCTGATGCGCATGTTTGGTAGCGAACGTATTGCCGGCTTGATGGACCGCTTTGGTTACAAAGAAGGTGAAGTGATTCAGCACAGCATGATCACGAAGTCAATTGAAAGAGCACAACGCAAGGTTGAGGAAAACAACTTTGGTATTCGTAAGCGTTTGCTTGAGTACGATGATGTGATGAACAAGCAGCGTAATGCCATCTACGATAGAAGAAACCACGCTTTGTTTGGCGAACGCCTTGCTTTGGATATTGATAATGCATTCTCTGTAACAGCAGAAGAAATCATTTCTACTTACAAAGAGCAGGAAGATTACGAAGGCTTCAAACTGGCATGCATTGTTACGTTTGGATTGGATTTCCAGATCACGCCTGAAGAATTCAAAACGACACCTGTTCCTGCCCTGACTGACAGGTTGTACACAGAGGCGATCGAAAATTACCAGACGCACAAGGAAGGTGTGAAAGCGCAGGCTCTCCCCGTATTCCAGAATATTCGTGAAACGCAAGGCCAGCATATTGAAAATGTGGTGGTGCCTTTTAGCGATGGAAGAAAAGGAATCAATGTGCTGGTGAACCTTGATAAGATGGTGGCTACTGAAGGTGAAGAACTGACTAATGCGATGGAACGCAACATCACACTAGCCATTATCGACGATAGTTGGAAAGAGCACCTGCGTGCTATGGACGATTTGAAGCAAAGTGTTCAAACGGCTTACCTGGAGCAAAAAGATCCACTGGTTATCTATAAGATGGAAGCTTATAATATGTTCCGTCGTATGAGTTCCGATCTTAACCGTGAGATCGTTTCCTTCCTTTGTCATTCACAACTGCCAATCCAGGAAGAACAGGCGCCGGTGCAAGAAGCCCGTCCGCAAAAAACGGACATGAGCCAGCTTCATGCGAACAAGGAAGAAATTGATGCCGTTGGTGACGACTATGCCGCGAATGAAAAGGATTATTATGATCCTTCCAGCCCGGCAGGTAACGTAGCAGTCAGACAAGAGCCAATTAAGGTGGGTCCTAAGATTGGCAGAAACGATCCTTGTCCTTGTGGTAGTGGTAAGAAGTTCAAAAATTGTCACGGCAAAGACGCCTAATCATATTTAAATACATTTAATCAAGTTCCGCTTCGGCGGAACTTTTTTTATGTACTGTTCAACAAAATCTAAGGCGATCGAGCGACTGTTTTTCTTGTACCAGTAAACACTTACCGTATTTCACTATATGACTCATCGACAAAACCCCGTGTCTGAACGCAGTTAAAGCCGCGTTGGTCGCCTACTTCCGGCCCCTTTTACATTTACGTATTTTTACTATTGCACCTGCGTATTTCGTGCAGTATGTTTGCGCCAGCTAAGGGAAATTATGTAGAACTGTTTAAGTTTTCCCTTGCTAAGTAATAATCCCAACCCTTTATTGCCTGCAGAGGCAAATAGAAAAACTGATCCGAATATGAAAACATTCTTTCCTCTCCTGCCAGTTCTATTCCTGAGCCTGCTTTCTTCTGCTGCTTATGCTACTAATTATACAAATAACGGAAGCACACAGCAAGCCTACGCATTATACAGCGGGGATTCACTTCGTATCACCAGCGGCACTTACGTTGGTAGCATTACGTCTTTTACCAACGGCGCAGTAATCATCGTTTCGGCGGGGGCAACCTTCAAGCCAAGTAATTTCCATATGCCAGCCGGAAGGGTTATCAATTATGGCTCGGTTGATTTCGGGACAATTGGTACCTATGGTGGTTTCCGCTTTGATAATTTCAATTTATTGAACGTGAATGGCGATTTGTCGCTATACGATGGCGCTACCCAAATCTGGAATAACAACGTTGCAGCAATGATGCGCATTACCGGTAGTTTTTCTATGAACAACGCTGTATTTACAAACGCTTCAACCCTGACAGTTGGAGGAAGCTTTACTATGTATACTGCTACATCCAGATTCATTAATAGAAGTGCAACGAGCATCACAGGTGATTTATCAATTAATAATGGCGTGTTGACCAATCAAAACCGCCTTTCGATGAATAACCTCAATGCTTGGGGCGGCGAGGTGGTTAATGAAGGATCGATCTCTCCAAGAGGAAATCTGACTTTTAGCAATGGAACCAGCTACACCAATCAATGCCTCCTGGTAGCAAGAAATGGCTTTACAAACTATGGCAACTTTAGCAATAATGGCTTGCTGTGGGTTGGTACAACCAATACAGCCAGTGATCATTTTTATAATTCAGGCACCTTCACAAATGCTGCTGGCGCAACTGTGAGAACAGTGAGATTCACAAACTATAACACGTTAGCTGGTGCTGGTAATTATTACATCACTGGCGAAAGTTATACTTCCGGTACTGTAGGCAGAAGCGGCAGCACGACTGATACCATCGTTGTATACGACGTTACACGCAGCAATGCTTCCCGCATTTTCGATACACAATGGGGCTCTGTTCATCCTAATGTTGTGTACCGGGTTTTTCAACAACCTGATACAAACAAAGTAAATTACTCCGGCTGCTCATCGTTCTATCGTTCCAGCTTGGCTACGCCTCTTCCTGTTATTTGGGAATCATTTGATGCAAAAGTTCAGCAAGGAAATCCAGTACTTAGCTGGAGCGCCAACTACGAAGCGGATAGCCGTTTTGATGTACAGCGCAGTTTTGATAACATAGACTTCGTAACGATCAATTCTCAACCTGCTACAACAAGCAATCGTTATACATATACAGACAACAATGTAGAAAGAGCAACAGTTATATACTATCGTGTGAAGGCGACTAGCCGCACTGGTGCCGTAACTTATACAGAAACAAAAAGCATCAGGCTGGCGAATGAAAGCAAAGCTGAATTGTCAGTTTATCCTAACCCGGTAAAAGACCAGGCTTCTATTCAGTTTAAAGCACAAAAGAACGAGTTGGTGACGATCAGCATTAGCAACATGGCTGGCCAGCCGGTAAGTAACTACACCGTTAACGCAAAAACTGGAACTAACCTATTTACTGTTCCAACTTCCAGCGGTTTACAGGCAGGTGTTTACTTCATCACATTGAAGAATGAAACTGAAAATATTGCTGTAAGCCGTTTTGTAAAGAACTAATTACAATCCATCAAAGAATCAAAAAGGTCCATCCATACGGTGGACCTTTTTGATTATCAGACCAGCTATCTTGGTGCAAAGATTTCCTATGCTTACGAACGACATACAAATAGAGGCCCCTACAAAAGACGATTACCCGGAGCTTATCACAGTGTGGGAAGCGGCGGTAAGAGCTACGCATCCTTTCTTAACTGAAGATGATATTCAGATAATAAAACGGTTGATTTTTGAACAGTATTTTGATGCTGTACAATTGCATTGCATTCGTACCGATGCAAGAATCAAGGCTTTTGTTGGGACGGCTGACAATAAGATAGAAATGTTGTTTGCACATCCGGATTTTCATGGGCAAGGGCTGGGAAAACGCCTTCTTCACTTTGCAGTGCAAGAGCTTCACAAAGAGCTTGTCGATGTAAATGAGCAAAACAAAAACGCAGCAGCGTTTTATCAGCATTTTGGTTTTCATATCATTGGTCGATCTGAAAAAGATGGCCTGGGAAAACCCTACCCCATTCTACATCTACAACTAATCAAATAAAAAAGGCTTCCAATCAGAAGCCTTTTCAGTTCGTTATTTAATTTAGAATTTAAAGCCTAAAGTAAAGCTCCACAGACGGTGTTTGTTGTTATTGTCGGCGCTGCTGTTGCTGCCACTTTGCAGTTTAGCCAGGCCCAATCCATAATTCACACCTAATACAATGCTTTTCCCTTCAATGCCTGCTGTACCATTTAAACCGTAGTCAAAGCGGCGAACAATTCCCAGTCCGGCGCCTTCTTCCTGGTTAAAAGTTGTTGGGTCATCGTTGGAGAATTCAATGTCACGTTCGCGGGTATAACGCTGTCCAAGAATGTTAGTGCCTTCTGTTTTTACATCACCACCAATACCAATAGCAGCGTAAGGACCAGCACCTACAAAAAAGCGGTTGGTACGTCCAATAGGGGCTTTGAAAACTAGGTTGACAGGAACTTCTAAATACCTTGGATTAAAGGTTTGTTTGTAATAGCCAGACTGCCCCGCTGTTCCTTGTTGAATCTTGGAGCCTTTACCAGTATAAAGCAAACCAGGTTGCAAACTAAGCATTGATGTTCCAAGTTTCATGTCGCCGATAATACCAACTTGAAAAGAAGTTAACTGGTTGGCTTCGTTTACACGACCATTTTCGGTAACAGAAACATTCGCAAGGTTGATACCAGCACGGATTTGTCCATGTTGTGCATTAGCAATAAAACCAGCAAAAACAAAAGCTGCGCAGAGGGTTAGTGATTTCATCTTCATATTGTACATTTTAGATGCCCACTATTTTACAAATGGCTTGCCAGAAGTGAGAAAGAAGCAAACTTGTCAATAAAAAAGCTCCCGGAGGAGCTCATGAAATTTTTCTGCAAAGGTTGGCTTCACCCGAATATATTGCATTCGCAAAATATACCCGCCGCCAAGGATACCAGATTCTTCTACGGCAGGATTAACAGGTAAGATAGGAAATCGGATTTCCTAATAGTAATGCGAAAGTAGAAAACCATTAGGTTCGTGTCAAGCAGTCAGCAGAAAAATTTGAAGCGTAAATTTTTCGGAACGGGATGAAAATAAAATTGCCGCTGTGTTTGCAGCGGCAACTAAACTATTTCATGTGTTATTATAATTAAAGGATCAGGAACGGGTTATCATTAAAACCATCAATTGCTTTTTTGTTGTCTTTTGTAAATCTGCGTTTAATCCAGCTAAAGAATCTTGTAATCATGGCAAGTGGTTTTAATCGTGAAAAAATCAGAATATTGTTTTCGAAGGGAGAATTAAGTGGCAAGAACAAGGCCAAACTTTGTTGACGTAGGAAACAGTTGTACGATGTATGTCTACAAGTTAACTATAAATCACTAACCAATAAAAAAATTTTTACAGATGAGAAAGCCCCACCAAAATGATGAGGCTTTCTTTTATTATAAGCTGTCAAAGACCAGCTTTGGATTTGATTAGTAATCCATACCCATACCACCTGGCATACCACCTGGATGACCAGCAGCGGCAGCTTTAGGTTCTGGTTTGTCAGCAACAACACACTCGGTAGTCAACAACATACCAGCAATAGAAGCAGCATTCTCAAGAGCGATGCGGCTTACTTTAGTTGGGTCGATTACACCAGCTGCAATCAGGTTTTCATACTGCTCAGTGCGGGCATTGAAACCATAGTCAGCCTTACCTTCGCGAACTTTGTTTACAACTACGCTACCTTCAATCCCGCAGTTCTCAACAATTTGACGAAGTGGCTCTTCTAATGAACGGCGAACGATCTGAACACCAGTAGCTTCGTCAGCGTTAGAAGTTTGGAGGTTCTCCAGAGCTTCGATAGCACGAACATAAGCAACACCGCCACCAGGAACGATACCTTCTTCGACTGCTGCACGAGTTGCATGTAATGCATCGTCAACACGGTCTTTTTTCTCTTTCATTTCAACTTCTGTAGCAGCACCAACATGCAATACAGCTACACCACCGCTTAACTTAGCAAGACGCTCTTGCAGTTTTTCGCGATCGTAGTCAGAAGTTGTATTCTCGATCTGAGATTTGATTTGGTTGATGCGGGCTGTGATACCTTCTTTTTCGCCACGACCACCAACAACAGTTGTGTTGTCTTTGTCGATGACAACTCTTTCGCACTTACCCAAATAAGTCAGGTCAGCGTTCTCAAGCTTGTAACCTTGCTCTTCAGAGATCACAATACCTTTTGTCAGGATTGCAATGTCTTGCAGCATTTCTTTGCGACGGTCACCGAAACCTGGAGCTTTTACAGCAGCCACTTTCAATGTACCACGCAGTTTATTTACAACCAGGGTGGCCAGTGCTTCACCTTCTAAATCTTCAGAGATGATCAGCAATGGAGCACCTTGTTGAGCAACTTTTTCAAGGATGTGCAGGATATCCTTCATGCTGCTGATCTTTTTGTCATAGATCAGGATGTAAGGGTTTTCCAACTCAGCCTGCATTTTTTCGCTGTTAGTTACGAAGTAAGGAGAAATGTAACCACGGTCGAACTGCATACCTTCAACTACATCCACTGTAGTTTCGATACCTTTTGCTTCTTCAATAGTGATCACACCATCTTTAGAAACTTTCGCCATTGCTTCAGCAATCAGCTTACCGATCTCTTCATCGTTATTAGCAGAGATAGAAGCTACTTGCTGAATCTTTTGGTTGTCGTTGCCTACTTGCTGAGACTGAGAACTTAAGTTGGCTACAACAGCTTTTACAGCCTTGTCAATACCACGCTTCAGATCCATTGGGTTGGCACCAGCAGCAACGTTCTTTAAACCTTCAGTAATGATAGATTGAGCCAATACAGTTGCAGTAGTTGTACCGTCACCGGCGATGTCAGCAGTTTTAGAAGCTACTTCTTTCACCATCTGGGCACCCATGTTCTCGATGGCATCTTCCAGCTCAATTTCTTTTGCTACAGAAACTCCATCCTTTGTTACGGCTGGAGCACCAAATTTCTTCTCGATCACAACATTACGACCTTTTGGTCCTAACGTTACTTTTACGGCGTTGGCTAATACGTCAACACCTTTCTTCATTTTATTACGGGCATCAGTTTCGAAAAACAGTTGTTTTGCCATAGTATTTAATAATTAAAAATTTAAAATGTAAAATTCAAAAATGGAGTTGTGCAAAGGCATTTGTCATTTTGCCTTTTACATTTTTCATTACACAATCGCCAGGATGTCGCTTTCACGCATAATCAGGAAATCATCTCCTTCGATAGAAATTTCAGTTCCGGCATACTTGCCGTACAATACAGTATCGCCTTCTTTAACAGTAACAGGCTCATCTTTTTTACCAGGACCTGCAGCGATGACAGTTCCGCGTTGAGGCTTCTCTTTCGCAGTGTCTGGGATAATAATGCCACCAGCAGTTTTTTCTTCTGCAGCAGCGGGTTTCACAATCACTCTGTCGTGCAGAGGGGTAACATTAACTTTGTTAGCCATACGTGTATGATTTTTTGGTTTAAATGAATGGAATCAGCCTTTTTGGCTGGCGGGCAAAGGTAGGCGAATAGTGTGCCGTGGTGTTAGAAACGGAAAAAATTTCAGGATTAAGGGTAGGTGGACTTGTTTTTACCTGACAATAGAAGAAGAAACCTTTCCAAAATGTCAAAATTTCATCAAACAAGGAAAGCTTACTAGTTGAAGGACAACCCTTCCCGGACCGAATGACTATCTTCGCGGCCTCAAAAAATATGGAGGCAACAATAAAACCAATTACCAGGGAAGAGCTAAAATGGGCACAAGCAATCAAGGAACCCCTTTTCCGACGCAGGCTCATTGTGTCGATGCTTGGAACATTTATTTGCCTTGGTGTTTTACCGACCTTCTTCCAGATAATTGAAAAAAGACAGGGGATTGTCTTACAAGATCCCGTTCTGGACCTCCTTCCAGCCGCTGATGTTTCTATTCCCGTATTCACCATTATTTGGGGCATGGCAATCTTGATGGTCATCCGTTGCGTCCAAAACCCGCGGTTCATGGTGCTGGCGTTTATGAGCTTTTGCATCTTTCTGTGCAGCCGATTTATAACAATATCCTTAGTGCCGCTGAATGCACCACCGGACCTCATTCCATTGGTAGACCCCTTAAGCAACTCCTTTTATGGTGAAGAGTTTATTACAAAGGACTTATTCTACTCCGGCCACACGGCTTCGCAATTTCTTTTCGGATTTTGTTTATACAAGCGAAATGACAAACGCATCGCCTTTGCCTGCGGCATCATCATGGGTGTGTTAGTATTGCTGCAACATGTTCATTATACGATAGATGTGTTGGCAGCACCTATCTTTGCTTACTTGTGCTCTTTCGTCGCTAAAAAACTGGTATCTGACTAATATCAGTTTTGCACAGGGTAAATATCTTTTTCTTTACCGTTTTAAAAGAAGTTTTATTTTTAAATCATATTCAGTTAACACAAAAACCTTATCAACCATGAAAAAGTTAACTGTTCCTTACTACGAACTGGGAACCAAACTGACGGATGAGCAATTGGAGTTTTTCGATAAGCAGGGAGCGATCATCTTCAGGAATTTTATTACAAAAGAAAAGGTACAAGAAATCATAGCCGAGACTCAACGTATTGAACAGGAGTGGTTGGATGCTGGTTATGACAAAATGAACGGTATTCCTTTAAAATTCGGTAAAGACACAAACGGCAATAAATGTATTCAGCGTCTTTGCTTCCTTTCACAACATAGCGCTGCGTTAAAAGAGATGTTGGCTGATCCACGCCTGAAAGCTCTTTTGGACCTAGTAAAACCTTTCGAAGGCCGTATTGGTGAAGACGAAAAAGACGGTCTTGTTTTAAATAATTACGTTCGCACAGAAGAGAGCGCCTTCTCACAAATGGGATGGCATACCGACAGCCCAAGAGATCTATTCTTAGGCCAACGCATTATGCCAATGTTGAATGTTGGTATTCACCTTGACACCGTTCCTTTTGAGAATGGTGGCCTCCGCATTCTTCCCGGCACACACAAACAAGGCATGCTTCGCCTGCTGTTTGGTAAAAAATACTTTATCGATCACAAGCCTGACCGTCGCGAAGTTGGCTTTGACATTAACGCTGGCGACCTGACCGTTCATGATGGACGTTTGTGGCACCGTGTACAGAAATCACCTTTCATTGGCGAGAAGAGCCGCAGAAGAGTGATGTATGTTCCTGTTGTTACTGGTAAGTATATGCCTAAAGACAAAAACAGCAAAACTCCTTTTTACCACCGTTTTGCTTCTACGGTTCAAAACTAATTTTTCGCATGTCATATGCCCTTATCACCGGTGCCAGCAAAGGCATTGGTAAAGTGATAGCCCTTGAGCTTGCTGCCAAGGGCTATCCTGTTGCTATCGTAGCCCGAAGCGGAGATTTGCTAAAGCAGGTAGCTGACGAAATCAAAACAAAGTCGCAGGTTGATGTAAAATACCTAGCCACGGACCTCTCTGCACCCGATGCGGCGAAGCAGGTATTTGAATGGACCCAGCAACAAAACATGACCATTTCTATCCTTGTAAATAATGCTGGTTATGGTTTGAGTGGTGCTTTTGAAAGTTATCCATTGGAACAGCATGTGAACATGCTCCAGGTGAACTGCACCACGTTGGTTCAACTCACTTATCTTTTTCTGCCCCAACTAAAGAAACAGTCTCAAGCTTATATTCTAAATATCTCTTCTTCCTCCGCTTACCAGGCGGTCCCCTATCTCAGCCTTTACGCAGGCTCTAAGGCATTAGTTCTTCAATTTACGAGAGGGCTGCGCCATGAACTTCGTAAGACGAACGTGAGTGTTACTTGTATCAGCCCCGGAGCGACAGATACCGAGTTTAATGACCGGGCAAAGGTTGGACCGAAGGCAATGAAAGCCGCCAAGAAAGTCATCATGACACCGGAGCAGGTTGGCAAAGTTGCGGTTGACAGCATGTTTAAAAAGAAGGCGGAAGTGGTGGTAGGACTAATCAATAAATTGGGTGGATTCTTAGCTTGGATCCTTCCAAAGAAGGTGGTGGAAACAACAACGGCAAACCTGTACGAATAGCACCTACTAATTACTAATTATAAATTTCTGCTTGCAGAAGTTTTCTCTTCAAATAACTTTTCAAAGACCGGGCTCTCGGTCTTTTTCCATTTATCCCAGAAAGTGAAATATAAGCCGTAGTTGTATTTAAACTGTTTGTGGTGAAGCGAATGATGCGTGGCGCCAATCAACCACCGGCCAAGGAAGTTTTTATGGAACCCTTTGGGATATACTTCTATATCTAAGTGATTAACGACTGAACTGAAGGTCATTAACGTCAGGTGAATAATGAGTACGTATAAATGCATGGGCATAATGAGCAACAGCGCCGGCAGGAAGATAGCTTGCAGCACCCCTTCCAACGGATGAAACGAAAAGGCGGTCCATGGAGAAGTGATATTGCTATCGTGGTGCACTTTGTGGACAACTCGAAAGATACTGGGATGGTGCATCCACCGGTGTAGCCAATAGTAATACGTTTCGTGAACAAGCATTGCAATCAACAAGCTCACTGGCAGCCACCACAAGGGATAGGCATTGACATCCTCATAAATCTTTGTGTAACCCTTTTGCCACAGGAGCGCCATTACAGCACCGGTGATGGCAAAGATGAAGGCCGTAATCATACTCCACCCTACTTCTTTCCGAAACTGATCCGGCTTATAATCCCGTTCGTTGATCTTTCGGCTTTTCCATTTCTCACCACTCCACTTGTAAAAGACATAGTAGAACAAACCGGCAATGAGAAAATAACGACCAATCACTAGGGCAAATACCACAACCGTGGCCACTAGAAACCAAACAGGGTTTGTCAGATCAGGCAACTCCATATACTTGTTCAATGACTAAATGTAACAAGTATTGCCATCGAATGTTCATCACGAGGACTTTGCCGGCAGCTTGATAACATAAGTTTTACCACCGCTAACGGGCAATGAACGGCCACGGATCCAAGGATTCATCAAACGCAAAACTTTGTAGGTGGTACCGTTATCAATGGCAAACTGTGCCAGGTTGGAGATGGTAGAATTAACCGTTACAGTACGATGAGGCACTTCTTTGTAAAGGTCTTCGTCTTTTAAACGGAAACCTAAAGCGTCCGAGTTTTCGAGAATATGTTTAAAAGCCAGGATGCGGAAAATATAACGGTTCGTTTCTTCAGGCAGATGCAGGTCGTAGTAATTGTTGGTGCGTTGAAAGGTAGCCTGGCCATTGTAGCCACCCATGCCACAATTGTAGGAAGCAGCAGCGGCCGTCCAGGTACCAAAACGGTTGTAAGCACTTTTCAGGTATTGGCAAGCAGCATTAGTAGACTTTTCAAGATCCATCCGCTCATCTACATTTTCGTTTGCTGTTAATCCGTACCCCGGTGCAGTATTGCCCATAAACTGCCAGAAACCGGTTGCCCCTACACGGGAAACCGCACCTGCCGCCAAATTACTTTCAGCAATACAGAGATATTTGAAATCATCGGGTACGCCATTGGCTTTAAGGCGTTCCGAAATGATCGGGAAATAGCGGTTCGACAACTTCATCAGGTAGATGATATTCGCCTGGTTGTAGGAATTAAATAGCACTTCCCTATCCAGCCGCTCCTTCACTTCCCATCGGTCGAGAGGGACAGCCTCACCGGCGAATGAAAGTGTTTTTGGCAAGGCAGTTGGCCGCCATTCCAGAACCGGGTTTGCAGCAGCTGGGTTTTCGTTAGCACTGGCCTTATTCCGGAAGGCAAACTGCGAAACCAGCAGTAAACAAAGTCCTGCACTGCAAACAATTGTAAAAATGGTGTCCAGCTTTTTCATACCCATGTGGTTGTTGTACTGTAAACCCACAAAAAAGGTGCCTTCAACCGTTTTGGCAACAGAACGCCAATTTCCTGTTTAAAACGGATGTGTTTAACAAATCCTTCGTTTTGAAGAGGTGAACTGGCATCTTTTTTCGAGGAAGAAAGGAAACAAAAGCACTATGAAGAAAATCCTTACACTATTGTTGGTTTTAGGTGCGCTGACTGCAGTTCAGGCCCAAACCAGAGAAGATGCACGCCGCGTTATCCTAGGCGGCGGTGGCAATGATCGTTCTCAAAACGGCGGCAATGGTCGCGATGTTATTCTTGGTGGCAGTAACAATGGCGACAACTATCCGTCTGGTTCTCGCGACGCAGAGATAGACCGGATTAACCGCGATTATGACAACAAAATTCAATCTATCCGCAACAACCCTTATCTAAGCAGCGAAGAAAAACAAAGAGCCATTCGCCAATTAGAAAGAGGTCGTCAGGAAAGAATCAGGCAGATTGACAACTACGACCGTCGTCGGGGCAATGACGATCGCTACGACAGAGGTAATAATGGTAAGCACAAAGGCTGGAATAAAAAACAAAAGAACAAGAACTGGAAGAAAGGAAAGAATAAAGACAGAAATTGGGATGATGACTGAGATGGTGAGTGGTCAGTGGTGAATAGTGAGTTTAGAAAAAAATACTTAAATATCTATTCAACTTCCTTTGATAATAGAAAAAGCCTCTTGAATTTCAAGAGGCTTTTTCTATTATTTTAACGCCTTATTCAAACTCACCATTGACCACTCATCACTCACCGTTCTATTGCATCTTGAAGCCCTCTAAAAACTTCGTATTAAAATCTCCCGACCGGAAACGTTCATCCTGCATCAGTTGAAGATGGAACGGGATAGTGGTTTTTACTCCTTCAATTACATATTCGCTGAGAGCACGGTACATTGTATTAATCGCTTCCTCTCTGGTTTGTGCCACTGTAATTAGTTTACCGATCATTGAATCATAAAACGGAGGAATTACATAACCCGCATACACGTGGCTGTCCACTCTTACACCATGCCCACCCGGCTGGTGAAGAACAGTGATTTTTCCAGGTGATGGACGGAAGTCATTGTAAGGATCTTCCGCATTGATACGACACTCAATCGCATGCAATTGAGGCTCATAATCCCTTCCGGAAATCTGCTCTCCCATGGCGATCTTGATCTGTTCTTTGATCAGATCATAGTTAATCACTTCTTCCGTTACGCAATGCTCTACCTGGATACGGGTGTTCATCTCCATAAAGTAGAAATTGCGATGCTTATCGACAAGGAACTCGATCGTTCCTACGCTTTCGTAATTAATGGCACTTGCTGCTTTCTTCGCGGCTTCACCCATTGCATAACGCAGCTCCGGCGTCATGAACGGCGAAGGCGATTCTTCCACTAGCTTCTGGTGACGGCGCTGAATAGAGCAATCCCTTTCACCAAGGTGACAAACCGTTCCGTACTGATCACCGGCAACTTGAATCTCGATGTGGCGTGGCTCTTCTACAAACTTCTCCATGTAGATGCCATCATTCTTAAACGCAGCACCAGCTTCCGCTTTTGCTGTGTTGTAAGCTCTTTCCATCTCGCTTTCTTCCCACACAATGCGCATGCCCTTACCACCACCACCGGCAGTGGCTTTTAAAATCACAGGATAACCCATGTCACGGGCAAGGCTTTTTGCTTCTTCCAAACTATCCAGCAAACCTTCACTACCTGGAATAACAGGTACACCGGCAGCAATCATGGTTTCTTTCGCTGTGATCTTGTCACCCATCCGGTTGATCATGTCAGGCGTAGGACCAATGAACTTGATACCATGGTCAGCACAGATTTGAGAGAATTTTGCATTCTCTGCGAGAAAACCATACCCCGGGTGTACAGCATCGGCGTTGGTGATTTCCACTGCCGCCATGATGTGCGGAATATTTAAATAAGAATCGCTGCTTTGCGGCTTACCAATACAAACCGCTTCGTCAGCAAATTTTACGTGAAGGCTGTCGCGGTCAGCTGTTGAATAAACCGCAACGGTTTTAATACCCATCTCCCGACAGGTACGAATCACACGCAAGGCAATCTCGCCACGATTGGCTATTAGAACTTTTTTAAACACTGGGAATAATTAAAAATTAAAAATGAAAAAGTAAAAATGTAAACCAGTATTCGATACCTTTTACATTTTGCATTTTACATTAAACATTTAAGAAGGATCTACCAAAAACAGCGGCTGATCGTATTCAACAGGCGAAGAATCTTCCACTAATATCTTTACTATTTTGCCTGAAACCTCGCTTTCAATTTCATTAAAGAGTTTCATCGCTTCAATAATACACACGACCTTGCCCACCGAAACTTCATCCCCGATCTCAACAAAGTTTGGCTTGTCCGGTGATGGTCTTTTATAGAAAGTTCCGATCATTGGGCTCTTGATGGTAACATAGTTGGCGCTGTCGCTGCCACCTTGTGCAGCAGGCTTCTGGTCCTGTGCAGCAGGAGCTGCGGCCGGGTGTGACGCTGCCTGAGGTGCCAACTGTTGCATTGGTTGCGGCGCACTCATTGGCATGGCATGAGAAACCACCTGCGTGATATTGTCTTCTTTCTGTTTTATCGTAATCCGGAAGTCCTTCTGCTCAATAGTTACCTCACCGATCTGCGATTTGTTGATCATCTTGATCAACTCCTGAATTTGCTTGAAATCCATTTGTTTCAATTTATTTGGGTTTTGGTTAAAACAGGCGGCTAAGATAAGTATAATTGAGCCTACAAAATTCCAGCACTGCTGACCGGAATTTTGTTGCAACATCAATTGATTTTTCAATTTGTACAGTTCGTTCCCTCTCCTCTTTTCTCTGCTTCTTTTGTAGGGTAGCTTGGCCGTCCAAAACCATTCAAATGAAATGCTTATTCTTGCTTGCTGCCTGCATTACCGCGATGTTGTCGTCGTGCGGATGGGCCATCAATGACCAGAGCACCATCGATATAACACTACCAAAGACTTATTCACCCTCAGACCTTGTTGGTGAATGGGCCGAGGGGTATTACAATTTATCGCAGGTGGTTGATGCTTATAACGGACGCTCCCTTGGTAACGCTTGGCAAAGCGGTGGTTATTTTAAGATTACCGAAGATGGCCGAAACAGCGAATATTACCTGATGGCAAAAAACCAGTTTGCTTCCACGGCTATCAGGGCAAAAGGAACCATCCGGTTCGATGTCGGGTCTACCGGCGAATCTGGTTCTTTTAATTTTCTTGCCCTCAGTGCACATTATAAAGGATGGGGATCAGCGGAGGTTGACCGCGCAGCTACAGATAGCGAACTAAAAAATGCGTTAAGTGGCAAATATTATTACCGCTTAGAAGACGGTGTGCTTCGCATTGAGGCTGGTGGCGAACCCGGATCGCATTCCGGCAGCTTTCGAAAATTAGCTGAGCAATGATTTAGAAGTATTGAAAGGATTCACCGAAATAACAAGAGTCGTTCATTTCTGAACGACTCTTACTTTATAGTTAATGATCTTATCTCGTGTTAATCGTCAAAATCCACCCAAATCACGGTTCTGACAAATCATGGTTCCACCAATTTATTCCTTCACTCTCTCCACGTACTCACCTGTCTTCGTATTGATACGAATCACATCACCTTCGTTCACAAACAACGGTACCATCACTGTTGCGCCGGTTTCAACGGTTGCAGGCTTCAGTGTACGGGTAGCGGTATCACCTCTTAAACCAGGCTCGCTGTAGGTAATTTTCATAACCACTTTATCCGGAAGCTCCACGCTCATCGCAGTTTCTGTTTCGGTATTAAAAAGAACAGAAACCGTATCGCCGTCGCGTAGAAACTGCGGAGCATCAATCAGGGTTTCGGCAAGCGCTACTTGTTCAAAACTTTCATTGTCCATGAAGTTGTAACCCGTATCGTCTTTGTATAAGAACTGGTACTCTTTTCTTTCCACACGAACGGGGTGAATCGAGTCACCACTGTTCCAGGTTTTTTCAATGGAGCGGTTATTATCAACACCCGCCAGTTTTGCCCACACCTTAGCAGCGGCACGGGCCGTTTTGTTTTCGCCAAACTCCACAATTTTGTAAAGGCTGCCGTCAAGCTTAATGATCATGCCGCGGCTGATATCTGATGTCGTTGCCATAAAAGATTTTGTTTACAGGCGGCAAATGTAGGGAAAACGGTTTGGAGTTTAATGTTCGGCGTTTAGGGTTAGGGGTGGTGCAAAATGCCTTTTTAACTTTGTTCCTTCGGAACGGTCGCACTTTTTACTGATCAATCAATTCTTCGGGCAAGCCCCTTCGCAGCTGCGCACAGGAGCTGGGCTTCGCTGCGGGTCGGGCTGTTCGCTATTACTCCGCCACAAGGCCCTTGCCTGCGAAGCCTTCAGCGGGGTAACCGCTTCCATCCCTCTTGCGAAGTTCGGGATGCGGTTTTTGTGTTGGCTGATTAACATTTTAAAGTGAAATGCGATTTGAACAACAAAAAAGCGCACCTGTAACTTTTTCTCCTTGAATCAATTGGTGATTCTTGCCTTAAAAAGTCAATTGGAAAGTTGCGTATATTAGTTGCTAGCTGCAAACCATAACTTCACTTCATGCTGTCTTTCAATTATGACAAGTTTGACTTTTGGAAAGTGTATGAAAGCATAAAACGATTCTATCCAATTGGCATAAAGAAAGACGAAAGCAGGATATACTATTCTTATCCTGGTCTGAAAGAACTGGAAGCTATCATTGTTCACAATATCCACAACTGTAAACATTTTGAAGAACGGTGGGAGCGTTTTACAAAAGATATTGAAGCCGAAATAGGTAAAGAAGTTATCGGCACCACCTATGGGCAAGCACCCTCTTTCAGTTCGTATGTTCTGCTTGAGCAAAGTTCTTGGGAAGACATGATACGAAGAAAAGAACTTTGCTTTTTCGTTAGCCTTGTAGGACCATTTTACACTGTCATTGGTACGGATACCAACACGGTAAAAATTGGAGAAAAGCAGTATAGCAATACAAGCTATTTAGTTGTATCACCCGAAAACGAATTTGCCGAAACCTTTCGCCTTCTGTGCACCAGAATTGAAACCCGTTTTGGTGGCTATCGTTTTATCCCATTTGACCTCTGCAAACAAACAATTCAAGGTTTGGACGTTCACTATACTGATGAAAACTTGAATGCAGTTTTTCATGCTTTATTCAATGACCATGTTGACTTGGACAAATGCAAAACAATCGGCAATGACTATTATAAGTCTGAAGACTGGATAAAGGAAGGCCATGTGGACGAAGGTGGTGGTTGGACAATGTATCCTCCAACCGAATGACGAAGTGCCGTAGCTAAATGCGGCTTGCAAAAAAGCGGCTGAAGTGCTAATTCCACATTGAAACATTAATCACCAACGGCAGGATTGTCAAGCAGCAATAATTATAATTCAGTTCCTTCGGCTAGCCTCATTCTGTGAGCAGTAATTGGAAACTGGCAGCCGGTGCAGCAGTGTACCCGTATGCCTCTGCGCAATTTTATCTTTATGAGGATCAGGGTTGCTGGGCGGTCGTTCACTACAAAACGGTGCTGGATTGGGATGATATGTACACTGAACCACCACAGGTCGGCTTACGGAGACTTGCATGGAAAGAAAGAAGCCCGGCGCTGTGAACCGGGCCTCTCTGCGTTTTGACCTTACCGTGCTTTTTTCTTTGGATTCGCTTTCTTCTGCGCTGAGCTTTTCTTTTTAGTAGGCTTATTCTTTCTAGGTTCAGCTGTCTTTTTCGGCATACAATTAAATTTAAGGTTAGTGAATTAATTACTCATGGCTGTAGCGTATTTCTTCTCGTTCTTCCATGTTGTCCTTTCAGAAGCAGGAATTGTGCAGCCAGGATATAAATAGATAAAGATATGCCTATAAGGGTAAACAAGATATTTGATTAGAGTCAGCCGTCCAGAGCATATAGTAAACCTTTTCATGCCGTTGTAGGTGTTCTAAATAAAATAGCCATGAGCTGAGTTCTCACCACCCACAACGGCGTGAAATGCTGCTAACGTTGGCTCCGCAAAAGCAGGACTGAAGATTATGATTTCGTCAATATATCTTTACCAGCATTGGAGCGGGTAACAAGCTGCGCTGCCTTTGCAAAGCCTCCGATAGCGGGTAGTAAATTGAACAGTTCTCCATTTGAAGACAATTCAAGCAATATTTCTGATATTGACTTTGACTGTAACAAGTTGTGCATGGTTTGACCAAAGCAGCCATGAACGAATTACAGGCGAATACGTGGTTGGTTGGAATGATTTCGTGCAAAATAGAAGCATCACGAAGCTAATAAAAGATTGTTCTGGTTGCTCTACCGTTCTTGTCAGCAACTATGTTTATGCGGTTGGGCACAACGACAGTTTTATAATTGCGAAGCAGCATTTCGGAGGCGACACGACGAAGACATACTATTTCGTTATTGATATCAAAAAGAACGAGGACCAGATCGGGACAAAAGGGATATACAAGTTTTCGGATAAGCAATCGTTTGACACTTTTAGAAACCGGATGAATATTTCACACATTCCATTTGATATGAATTATCCGAAGAACCCATAAACTGCCTATAACATGGCACTTTGTAAAAGTGGGGCCGAAGTGCTATTTTTCAATTGTAAAACATACATCAACAGCAGTGCAAAAAAGAGCGACAGAATTTTAAAATACCACCTTCACAAAGCGCTTTCCTATTAATCAAAACTATACAACCAATCATGAACACAAAACAAATAACCTTCATCCTTCTACTCCTAATCTTTTGTAATAACCTTCTTGCACAAAAGAAGTTCAAGGTGATTGCAAAGGAAACTGGCACATGGAGGGACCTTTATTGTTTTGTTGACGAAAAAGGAAAAATATTCCGGCAATTAGATACGGCAAAATATTACATGTGTTTTACTACTGACGCATACATGTACTTTGCCATCTTCAGCATGAAGGGTGGTAAGGGATGGGCTGCCATCAACGCAGACGAGAAAGTACTGTTCAAAGTTTTCAACACCAGCCCGGGAGAGCCGAGTCCAGATTATTTAACGGAGAACAAAATCCGTATCGTCGACGAAAATAAACGGATTGGTTTTGCCAATCATAAAGGGGCTATTATCATTAAACCGCAATTTGAAATTGCCAGCGCTTTTCATAAAGGCAAAGCCATCATTGGCCAACAATGCAAGCAAGTTCCCTGGAGCGAACACACCAAGGAATCCGACTGCCATCACTACTCAACGGTTTGCGGACAGAATGGATACATCAACGAAAAAGGAAACGTCCTGAAAATTGGCAACTACACATTTGAACAAATCAGGAAACAACTTGGCTGGAAAGCGGACCAAGAATAAAAGCAGGATTTTGGAAATGCATGCTGCTTAAAACTTAGAACGGAACAACATTCCACATATAACAAAAAAGCCCTCAAAAGAGGGCCTTTGAATAATGGACAAGCTGCCATTATTGAACGATTAACTTATTGGTATTAACATAAGAGCCGTCCTCGCTGATCACCCGCACAATATAATTTCCGGCGGCTACCTGCGAAGGCAAACGGAACTCCTCTACCTGCACTTTATTATTTACATTGGCTTGCTGCACGCTTACCACTTTACCGGCGCCATCCAGCAATTGAATCTGGTAGCGGCCAGGCTTTTGGTCGTTGAAGGAAAGTTTAAAGAAACCTTCTCTTACAGGGTTAGGGAAAACTGAAATTGTATTGGCAACAATCACGTTCTCGGAGGTTGTTGGCCCTGTCTTTCTGGCTTCGGCAGTAATAACTTCAGGCTTCACGATTTCTTCTTTTGGTTGCTCCTCGTCTTTCTTCTTTTTTTCAAAAGCAAATGTTGCATTAGCCAAATCTGATGCATTGAACACCGTACCACCTTCAGAAACTTTTTCTGCCTGCAGGGTGTTCAGATCAAAACGATAATAACCTTCTGTGCTACTTGAACTGCTCACAATTACTTTACTGTCACCTTCGGCCACGGCACCGTTAGTGCTAAAACCGCGAGGCAATCCTTTAATAGAACCGACATAAGAAGCTACTTTGCTTTCCAAACTGATTTTATACACAGCACGATTGGAAGTTACCAGCCAAAGGTTGTTGTCTTTATCAGCAATCATATCGCCACCCCAGCTTGCAGAGCTGTGAATCGAATAGCGACCATTGGTTGGGTCGTCAATTAACGCACCAAGATCAGTGATCACAGGCTTTTTCTTCAGTGTAAATTGAACCAAGTGGTTGCCATCGTTCGACAATGCATAACCGTTGCCATCCGCCGCAATCACCATACGGGTAATTTGGCCAGCTACATCATGGCGACCTTTCACTACGCCAAATGCTTCATCTTCGAAATAATAAACCTTAGGCGATTTAGCCTTTAGATCAATGTAACGCAACTGCGCAATGCCCATCGGCGTGTAGTATAAACGATTATTCTTTTTATCGTAAGCGCAAGCGGCAGAATTAGTAGCAAAAGGTGCATCGTACGCTGGCTTGCTGGTGGCAATTCTTCTCGCCATAATGATGGTCTGCCCTTTATCCGTTCTTATCACCTGACGTGTTGGCTCCTCTGGTGCTGTTGTAAGTGCAGCATTCGAAGCAACATCTTTTTTTACCACGGGTTTGCCCGTACGTGCATTCAATATTTCGGCTTCACTGGCACTGGAGTAAACCGTCTGCAGTTCTTCTCCGGTAGCCACGTTCACTAAGCGAACTTCCGTCCACGATGTATTGCCTTTTTGCACGCCGGTAATGGCATAAGCGGTAACCGGTTTTTCTTTTTTCTGCGCCTGCACAGCCGTAACAACAGAGAAAGAGAGAGAGAGGAGTAAAAATCTTTTCATGGTAAGTGGTTTTGGACTATTAAATTACGACAAGTTTCGTTGTATGTGCTTTTTTCTGGATGAAAGCCTAAAAAAAGTTATGAATGGCGGGTGGATTGATAGCAGAGTTTGGAGCAGACAAGAATTGTGTTGAAGGGACGGTCAATACCTCAATTACCTTTCTTAACAACTTACTGGAGGCGTCCGGCTTATCTTTGCGGGTTCATCAATATTTCTTCATAAAAAGTTCCGCTTTGAACGGATTGAGTATATGAGCAAAAAAGGAAAAGTTCTCGTCGCCATGAGCGGCGGCATTGACAGTACAGTAACCGCATTAATGCTGCACCACGAAGGATACGAAGTAGTGGGCATTACCATGAAAACTTGGGATTATACCAGCAGCGGCGGCTCAAAGAAAGAAACAGGTTGCTGCAACCTTGATTCATTTAACGATGCACGCATGGCAGCAGTGCAGCATGGCTTCCCTCATTACATCCTTGACATTCGCGACGAATTTGGCTCCTTCGTAGTTGAAAATTTTGTTGACGAATACTTAGCTGGCCGCACGCCTAATCCCTGTGTGCTTTGCAATACACATATCAAATGGCGGGCATTGCTGAAAAGAGCCGATGCTTTGGGTTGCGACTTTATTGCCACCGGCCACTATGCATCCGTTCGGCAATTTGAAAATGGTCGCTACGTCATCAGCAAGGGCGCCGACGAAACCAAAGACCAGAGTTATGTTCTGTGGGGATTGCAACAGGATTTGCTTTCCCGCACCATTTTGCCATTAGGCACTTATCGAAAGACTGAGATTCGCCAGATGGCGCATGACTTTGGCTACCCTGAACTGGCAAAGAAACACGAGAGCTACGAAATCTGCTTTGTTCCCGATAATGATTACCGCGGTTTTTTAAAGCGTAAAGTAGATGGGTTGGAAGAAAAAGTGGCCGGTGGATCCTTCGTTGATAAAAACGGTAAGATCTTGGGCAAACACCGGGGCTATCCTTTTTATACGATAGGCCAGCGCAAAGGCTTAGACATTACCCTGGGCAAACCAGCCTACGTCACGGCAATCGACCCTGATACTAACACGGTTGTTCTGGGCGATGAAGAAGACCTGGCCAAAGAAGAAATGAAGGTGGCGAAGGTGAACTGGATCAAATACGATGGCATCAACGACGCCTTGGAAGCCACAACAAAAATCCGCTACAAAGACAAGGGCAGTCATTCGATTATTACACCCGTGGGTGACGGCGTTTCGGTCCGGTTTTTTGAAAAAGCCAAGGGAATTGCCCCCGGCCAGAGCGCTGTATTTTATGACGGTGATGATGTGATTGGCGGCGGGATTATTCAAAGAAGCGAAAATCCTTTCATCGGTTAATCCGTTGATCAGTATATCTGTCAATCCGGTACTCCGTCGGTTCTTGGCAGGAACAGCCTTGCCACCGATCCGCGGATTTACGGCTTAACCGATAAACGGACATACCTATCCGCTTCATCGGATTAACAAATTTTATTAGCTTTAAGCCCTGTTGCCAATAGTGGCGGCTATATCCATGAATCCTTTAATAAACTTATGAGAGCACATTTTCCTCTTTTCCTCCTCGCCAGTATCCTTTTTTTCAGTTGTAAAAAAGAGTCGGAGCAACTGCAATTTGATGCACCTAGCGATTATTTGTTGACGAAGCCTGGTAAATACATCACGTATCGCCTGGATTCAATGGTTACGCTGAGGGCTGCACCATTTGTCACTAGCTCATACCAGGAAAAACACCAGGTCGATGCGCTGATTACAGATAACCTGGGACGTCCCTCCTATCGCATTTTTAAATTTCTGAGAGATACTGCTGGCTCAGGTCCATGGGTACCTGCAGGCTCTTACCAAATCACTATTGCCGATAAAACCGCTGAAGTGATCGAGAACAACCTCCGGTTTTTGAAATTAGCCAGTCCGGTAAAAGAGGGAACCATCTGGCTCGGTAACCGCTATCTACCAACTGATGCGTATAAGCTTGTCTACGATGTTGATGCCGGCGGCATAGACCTTTGGGAATCAACCTATGCAGAAAGTGAAGGCACTGTCAGCATAAACGGCAAGACCTATTCGGATGTATTGACTGTAGAAGGCTATAACGAAAGCCGGAACGCTCCTGTTACTGATGGCAATTCATTCGGGTTTCAATACTATTCCAAAGAACAATACGCAAAAGGCCTTGGCATGTTATTTCAAGAGTACATTGTCTGGGAATACCAGCCGCTCAATTCCAATCGCCCGGGCTACCGTGGTTTCGGCGTAAAGCGGCGAATCATTGATCATAATTAATAGCATGAAAAAATTACTGGTGTGTTTGGCCTTAGCAGGAATTTGTTTTTCAGGTAAAGCGCAGTTCAGCAGACATATCGTACAGTTTAAGAACAAAGCCAATACACCGTTTTCTTTCACTTCTCCAACCCAGTTTTTATCGCAACGTGCCATCGACCGCCGAACGAGATATGGCATTGCTATAGACAGCACCGACCTGCCTGTAACACCACGTTACCTTGATAGCCTGCGTGCTGCAGGTGCCGTGACAGTTTTGAATGTTTCGCGTTGGTTGAACCAAGTATCCATTCAAACCACCGACGCAGCCGCACTGCAAAAGATTAATAGCTTTCCGTTCGTGGAAGCCGTTCGGCCCATTGCTGCACGAATTGGCGGTGGTTCAGGAAGGAGATCAACGGGGAGCGAAGAAATATTGAAAGAAAATGCTGTCTTTAATACAACCGCCGATCATTTTAATTATGGGGCGTCTTACAACCAGATTCATATTCACAACGGTGAGTTCCTGCACAACATTGGTCTTCGCGGACAAAACATGATCATCAGCATGTTCGACGCAGGCTTTCGCAATTACACAACCCTTCGGGCATTTGACAGCGTGAATGCGGCCGGACAGGTAATAGGCACATGGGATTTTGTTTCCCGGGAAACAAGTGTGGTAGAAGATGATGCACACGGCATGCAATGTTTTTCGGTAATTGCAGCAAATATTCCGGGTCAGTTTGTGGGTGCTGCACCGAAAGCAAGTTTTTATTTGTTTCGAAGTGAAGATCCCTTTTCAGAATATCCGATCGAAGAACATAACTGGGTTTGTGCGGCAGAAAGAGCCGACAGTTCAGGAAGCGATTTGATCTCCTCCTCTCTGGGTTACTCCGATGGCATGTCCAACCCGATCTTCAATCATACGTATGCGGAAATGAATGGCAATACAACTATCGCCGCAAGAGGCGCCGACCTAGCAGCAAAAAAAGGCTTGCTGGTAGCTAATTCGGCCGGTAATGATGGTGGCGGATCATTCAATTATATTGCTACACCAGCCGACGGCGACAGCGTGATGGCTGTTGGAGCTGTAACCGTGAACGGTGTACCGGCAGGCTTTTCCAGCTACGGACCTTCGTTTGACGGACAAGTAAAACCGGATGTCGCATCAGTGGGTGTTGCTACTGTTGTTCAAACCACCAGTAATACTGTGGGTGCCAGCAACGGCACCTCTTTTTCCTGCCCAAACATGGCAGGACTCGCAGCTTGTTTGTGGCAGGGTTTCAGGGAATTCAACAACATGAAAATCCTCGATGCACTGCGACAGGCCGGCAGCAAGGCAAATGCACCTGACACCCGTGTTGGATACGGAATTCCGGATGTGAGAAAAGCAACGATGATGTTGCTGAAAGATTTTGCAACAGCAACAGTAACCAACGCCGGTTGCAAGAACACGCTGACCTGGAAAAGCAAAGACGTCAGCAGCATGCGTTATGAAATTGAACGGCGCTTGCCAGGTGAAACTAACTTCACCAAAATTGGAGAACAACAAGGCACAGGAAGCGATTTTGCAACAGCACGCAATTATAGTTTTTCAGATAACCTAGGCGGTAGTCTAGCCGGCAGCATTTCTTACCGCATTCGTCAAATTATTGATACTTCGGCAGGTGGTTTTACTGCGGATTTTATCGGCACTACTTCTATAGACGTAAACACAGCTTGTGCAGCATCCAACAATGAAATCATTCTCATGCCAAACCCGGCGAACAAGATGTTCTCCGTTAAGATAACAACGGATTATCCGATACAGAATCTGCTCATCCGTGTAGTTGATGCCAATGGCAAAACCGTGATGTTGGAACGGCGGTCTAAAACAATTGGAACAACCACTTTTGATTTCCCTGCATACGGGCTAAGTCGTGGCAAATATTTCGTCAGCCTGTTTAATAACGACAAGCATCTCGGCACCCGTGAGCTCTTAAAGCTTTGATTGAAATAACGCAGCGAACAAGGTATCTGCCTTGTTGGTGTATCCTGTAAAATATTGGTGAGTCAATAATTCAAGCGAGGTGTTATGGCGAATTGCTTCTATCACGTCTTCATTTTCTTTCCTGAATACCGAACAAGTAATGTAAAGAAGCATTCCTCCTTTTCCTAATTGCTTGCTTGCATTTATCGCAATGGCTTTTTGCAGGTTGGCGTAATATTCGATCTTTTCTATAATAAAGTAAACAAGTTGTTCCGGTGTTCGTCCCCAAGTGCCGGAGCCGCTGCACGGCGCATCGCAGATAATGACGTCATACTTTCTGTCAAATGGTAGTCGTCCTGAAGAAACATCGCCAACAAATGATTGGTAATTGTGAATGCCGGCACGCTTGAAGCGGTTGCGCAGATTATGCAAAATACTTTCGCGGATATCGGAAACAGTTAACTGCGCTTTCGGAAAATGATCGTGAAGCAAGATCGTTTTGCCGCCGCTAGCAGCACAGCAATCCCAACTTGTGAACTTTTCTTTTTGCCAGTGTTTTATCAAAGGATTTAACACTTGCTGTGAAGACAAATCCTGTACAACGGCTTCTTCATCCAGAGCAATTACCTCATCTACTTTGCTTGTATTCGGTAGACGAACACACTCTCCTTCTGCCGCAAAACTGATGTTAGCAGCTTCCAACTTTCTGGAAACGGATTCCATTTTACCTGGACGGACCCGCAGAAATAAATCTGGTTGATTGAGGTGTGAGCTAACAAAACCTTCCCTATCAATTTTATCGCTTAGTTCAGTGTAGAAAGGGAATACGGGAAGAATTTGTTCGGCGCCGATAGTTCCTAGCCTTTCGGCCAATGAAGCTTTATGCAACCATTCGGGCTTCAGTTCTTTTATGAAAGCACTTTCCGAATGGCAGAGGTATTGCCCGATCAACAAGCGCTCCTGAACATCGACATCCTTAAATAAATGCCCTGTGCGAAAAAAACAAAAACAGAGGTCGCTTATGGCTTTTCGATCTCTTGATCCAAACTTTTTGTGTTCGCGGAAAAAATTTTTGAGCCAGCCAGCAAAAGGCATTGTTCCCTCATACTGTTTCAATATCTGCTCTGCTGAACGGAGGTAAGCCTGCAAGTGCATATGCAAAGGTGCAAAACTAACCCCAGCAGCCGGCTTTTCTTACTATTCTATCTTATTGATAGATATAGTTGTTTCTTGACGCCACAATGTTTCCATTACCGGATACCGCCGTCAACGGCCGATTATTGTTATTGTACGTATAAGTTACCAAACGCACCGTTGTTGATGCAGGATTGGTTGTTACAGTTGTTGTTTTTACAGCATTGTTTGCTGAATAAAAAATCTCCATATCCGTTACCAAAGCATCTGTGGGAAATGAAACAGGATTTACCTTGTCATCGTATTCATGAGTAACCGTTTTTTCCAGCACAAAAGCATTTGACACATCGTCCCATTCATAAGACTTCATTTCAGAGAGGTTTGCCCCTGCATAGCTAAAGTCCACTTTAGAAACAGGTAAATAACCCGAACCATCGTCTGTATAAACAGTAGCTGAGGTCAGCCGGCCACTTGTATAGGTGTAGGAAGTACTGTCGGTCTCCGTGTCACCAAAAATCGTGATACGTGAAATAGAGTACCGGTACCGGCTGTTTGCGGCATCGTATGTGTGAAAAGCCTCAACACTATCCAATCCAAATTGCGCTAGCGCATCATTCTTATTCACAGTTGATGTAATAAGTCCGGCAGCATTTCTTTTGAATGTCAATGCAGCCGAAAAAGGCATTCCGGAAAAGATTCCAACTTGCCTGAACTGCGTTAACCTGCCCGCATTATCGTAGGTGAAGTTCGTGGTAATGGTGTCTGCACCAACCTTGCTTCCAATTTGAACAAGCCTAGAGCCGGTGGCACCGCCACCATTCCCGCCGTTCCCTCCGGGCAAGACAGACGTACTGTTTTCGAGGCTACCTTCTTTGCTGCAGGCAACAAAAAGAAGGGTCGTGGCGACCAATGCGTTCAGGATAATTTTCATAAGCAGTTGCAGTTAATAGCAGCTAATATAATTAAAGTTCGAGCAGGGCTTTTACCGGGTCTTTTCCAAAAAGCAATAATTCCGGATTCTCGAGTAATTCTTTCACTCTCACAAGGAAGGATACTGACTCACGTCCGTCAATGATTCGATGGTCGTAACTCAGGGCCAGGTACATCATTGGACGAATAACAATTTGTCCATCAACCACCACCGGCCGCTCCTGGATCTTGTGCATGCCTAAAATTGCTGATTGCGGGATATTGATAATTGGCGTACTCATGAGCGAGCCAAACACACCACCATTGGTGATCGTAAATGTTCCACCTTGCATTTCTTCCATGCTCAGTTTATTGTCGCGGGCCTTGGTTGCCAGCTCAACAACCTTCTTTTCGATCTCTGCCATGCTCAGGCTTTCAGCATTACGGATTACCGGAACCACTAATCCTTTTGGCGCTGATACGGCAATAGAAATATCACAGTAGTTGTGGTAAACAATAGACTCACCATCGATGTAAGCATTTACCGCCGGCCATTCAGCCAATGCATAACAAACGGCTTTAGCAAAGAACGACATGAAGCCAAGGTTAACGCCATGCTTCTCTTTAAATTTATCCTTATTGGCAGAACGAATGGCCATGATGCGGCTCATGTCCACTTCGTTGAAAGTGGTAAGCATAGCCGTTGTATTTTTTGCTTCCACCAATCGTCTTGAAACCGTCTTGCGAAGGTTGCTCATCTTCTCACGGCCTTCGGTGCGGTTAAATAACTCAACACCGGGCTTGCGACCAGGGTTTTCCAACGCACTCAGCACATCATCCTTTAGGATTTTGCCATTAGGGCCGCTGGGCTGGATATTTTTTGGATCAACTTTTTTATCAGCGATGATGGCAGAAGCAACTGGAGTCGCTTTTACATCTTCGGTTTGGGATTTTGTATTTGACGTTTGGGGTTGTGCAATTTCCTTCGCCTCGGATTTCTGGATGGGTGGCTGTGCACTTGAAGCGGGTGATGTTTCTGCCGCAGGCTTTGCAGCGCCTTCCGGCTTGGCAGCCGTGTCGTCTATCTGCGCTACCGTATCACCAATATTTAATGTATCTCCCTCCTTCCCTACTGTTTTTAGTACTCCGGCCTGCTCGGCGTTGAGTTCAAACGTTGCCTTTTCACTCTCCAATTCGGCAATCACTTCATCACGCTCCACATAATCGCCATCGGCCTTCAGCCATTTCACTAAGGTTACTTCGTTGATCGATTCGCCTACCGTAGGGACTTTAATTTCTATCATAACACAAATATAGGTGGCGCAAATTTCGGGTAAAATTTGAAACAGGCTAAGCCTATTTTACGTGATTACAGGTTGTGGTTTATTCCGCCAGGAAAAGGGAAACAACTCCGGAGGACTTCATCCATAACAGAAAAAACTTATCTTAACCTTTGTTAATAGCGTTCACATACAACACCAATGAGAACCCGGCTGCTTCAATTTGTGCTTTTCCTTTCTGCCTGCTTTTTCCTTATTGCTGCGGCAGCCCAGTTCAATAACAAAAAGTTTATTACGTATACAACGGAGCACGGCCTAACCGACAATTATGTCATCAAGATCATTTCTGATAAAAAAGGATTTGTATGGGTCGCTACACGTAACGGCATTAGCCGGTTTGACGGGTTAAGGTTCACGAACTATACTGTTGACAAACCAGCTAGCAACGGACTGCGTAGTTCATGGATCACGGACCTGGTGGTGGACAATAGAGGACTCTTATGGGTGTCTACTGAATGGGGACTTTGTTATTTCGACGAATCATCCGACAAGTTCCGCTATGTTAATAAGCAGAACGATTTTGTTGTGCTTTACAAAGGACCCTTACTGCTGCAGGGCGACAACTTATGGATGGCTGCTGAAAACGGACTAAAAAAAATCAATGCCGTCACAAAAGCGGTTGCAACGACTTCTTTGGCTAACATCCCCGATCCGCAGTGCATGACGAGCAATGGACAGCAAATCTGGATTGGCACCCGCGGACATGGCTTCTACATTTTTGATACAAACACAGGAAACTGGCAAATCATTCGCTTTGCAGTGTTGCCCCCAGACGCCCACCTGATGGATTTTTATAAAGAGGCCGATACCTTATGGTGCGCAACAAGCGAAGGGCTGCTTAAGATTTTCAACACTAAAACAGCTGTCCTTTTTAAAAAGCCACCGGTCGTTGGCCAGGCACCGGTTGAAGCGCTGACATTTGTCACACCTTTTTTGTCCCTTACCGGAGACTCTGTGCTTTTGTGCGGCACATATGATAACCGGATTGCTCTTTTCAACAAACGGCAAAAAGCCTTCATGCAGGTATTTACCAGCAGTGCTGCACAAATGCACGGCTTTCCGGCTTCTCCCCTGCATGACGCCGAAGTTGCTAATCAGATTTTGTGGATCGGCAGTGATAAGGGCCTCACCATGCTAAACCTGAAGTCCCAAGATTATGCTTCCTATTTATTAAAAGGACTTGGCAACACCGATGAAAAAGTCCTCGTCAAAAAAGTTTTGCCACATTCATCCAACGACAAATTATGGTTACTGATAAACCAACCGGCTGCTGTTGCTTTGTACAACAAACTCACTAACCAGGTAGAAAGAGTTTGGAAAAGTCCGGAGACCAATCGCAGGTACAAAACCATGTTGTCCCGAGAGAATAACCGTTTTGTCTTGTTACATGAAAAAGGTATTGATGAATTCACCTTCGCTCAGGGTATCAAGTCCCTTTACTCGACACAAGAGCGAAGCCTGTTTGACGGGGCTTTTGATCAGGCAGGCAACCTGTGGCTTGGAACAGATGATGGCCTGATGCAGTACGAATGGAAGTCCAGACAAGCCTCCTACTTTCCATGCAACTTTAAAGGAACTGAGGTAGAAAACCAGTCTTTCCTCATGCCGTTCTTTTCAAAAAGTATTTGTCCTGATAACCAGGGCCGTATTTGGCTTACTTCGTTGAAGTACGGCTTGTTCTCTTTCAACACGGCCACAAAAACATTCACTCCGTACCGGCAAGTATCCGGCAAACCCTACGAAACAAAAAACCGTTGTAACGATTTGCAGTTTGATAGAAAGGGCCGTCTTTGGATTGGTAACACAGCCGGACTCACTTGCTTTGATACGGCAACAAAAACCTTTACCAATTATTCGCAGACCGACGGTTTGCAATCGAGCTATTTGTACGCTTTATCAGTTGACGAAAACAACACTGTCATCGGACGCGGTAATGCAGGTGTTTTTTGTTTTGATCCAGACAGGAAAAAGTTCAGAAATTATTCGGTGCCTATCCAGATGAGCAGTGCTTTACTGGAGCAGGATATTTCCATTGTAGCGAAGGATGCAATTGTTGGATTTGAAGGTGGATTTACCGTTTACTTGGCTGCAAAATCCACCGGTCCTATTGATCTCCCGGTATACATTACCAACTTTCAGCTTCGTCAGAAGAAACTGTTGACATCACCGGAGCAAGCCGGCCTTATACCAATCGATTTAAACTACAACCAAAATGTTTTGCAAATTGATTTTGCTGCTGTGAACTTCGACATGCCACAGGAAATTACCTATCGTTATCGTTTAGGAGGTGGAAGTGATGAATGGATCGATGCCGGTACGCAGCGCTCTGTTGCCTACACGGAGTTGTCGCCGGGCAACTACACATTTAGTGTTGTAGCAATAGGGCCTGAGGGCAGTGTTAGCGCTAACCCTGCTGTCATTCGTTTCACCATTCATCCGCCGTTTTGGGAACGCAGCTGGTTTTTAGTGATGCTGGCTGTTGGTATGGCCTTTGGTATTTGGCAGATTCATAAATGGCGGATCCGGAATCTTCATCGTCAGCAAAAGCTGAAGCTTGAACGGCAGCAGTTGGAGATTGAAGCGTACCGCCAGCGTTTGGAGCTGGAGCAGATCAGCTCTTTCTTCTCTGGTTCACTTTTGAATAAGCGTACTACGCAGGAAGTTTTAAATAGCCTGGCGAAAGATTTAATTGGTCACCTTGGATTTGAGAACTGTATGATTTACCTGTGGGATGAAGAAAGAGAGCTGTTGATACAGCAAGGCGGTTACGGTGTGAAGGGAGCCATTGATGATTTGCCTGACGTAGAAAAGTATCATTTACAAAAAAACCGGGGAATTGTTGGCGCCACAGTAGCCAGTGGAGAGGCCATTCTTCTCAACGATACTAGTCTTGATCCGCGCTACATATCCGCTGATCAAATCATCAGCGGCAGCGAGCTATGTGTACCGCTTGTCTCAAATAACAAAATCCTTGGAGCTATCAATATTGAGCAATCGCAGAAGAATTTCTTCACGCAACACCATCTTCAAATCGTTTCCACCATTGCCGCGCTGGTAGCCAGTCGTATTGAAGCCATTCAATTAACAGCCGCAAGACACCAAAAAGAACTGGAGTTGGAAGCTGCAGCCCGCAAGATTACCGAAACGGAATTGGCTATGCTGCGCAGCCAGATGAACCCGCATTTTATTTTCAATTCGCTTAACTCTATCCAGAAATATATCTGGGAAAGCCGGCAGGAAGACGCGGCCGAGTACCTGACAAAGTTTGCAAGGCTGATGCGCAGCATTCTTGAAAACTCAGAGCAGAAATTTGTTTCCCTGCAAAAAGAACTCTCGCTGCTGAAGCTGTATGTGGAGTTGGAACACCGCCGCAGCAACCAGGGTTTCGACTACACCATAACCGTTGACCCAGCCATAGAGATTACAAACACGATGGTACCACCATTGTTATTGCAACCGTTTATTGAGAATGCTATCTGGCACGGACTAAATCCGAAGGGTTCGCAAGGTGAACTATCAATTGAAGTCAACCGCGTAGATGGCAAACTCGTTTGTTTGATTGACGATAACGGTGTTGGCAGAAAAGTGTCGCGGCAACTACGAGAAGAAAAGCATAAATCGATGGGCATTACCATCTCAAACCAACGTGTGGAGTTATTGAAGAAACAAACGCATAGCGAAGCAGAAGTGCAGGTAGTAGACAAAGAAGCAGAAGATGGAAGCGCTTCTGGTACCAGAGTCATGATTACATTACCCTTAATTGAGGAATATGCTAAACTGCATGATAGTTGACGACGAGCAGCATTGCATCGATACGCTGGCTGCCATCATCAAGGCGAAGTTTGCGGCACGGTTAACAGTGACGAACACGTCACGGAACGCAAAACTTGCTATTGAACAATTAAAAAAGTCCCCGCCCGACATTTTATTCCTCGATGTGGAAATGCCGGGCTATAATGGCTTGCAGTTGCTATCAGAATTCTCCGAGCGAAGTTTTGAGGTAGTGTTCACCACTGCCTATGACCGTTATGCTTTAGGTGCATTGAAAGAAGAGGCGATCGACTACCTGTTGAAGCCAATCAGCGTTAGCGAACTGCAAACAGCCATTGAAAAGTGTGAACGTAAAATCCACGAGAAACAAATTGCAGCCGCTATTCCTTCAGCAAAAAAATTAGTACTACCGAGTGCACAAGGTGCCCTACTCGCCAACCTCAATGACATTATCCGTTTTGAGTCGTCGAATAATTACTGTACTGTTTATTTCACCAACAGGCCCAAGCTTGTTGTGGCAAAAACCTTAAAGGTTTTCGATGATCAACTCCAAAACGATGGTTTTTTCCGCGTTCATCAGTCGCACCTCATTAACATGCGGTCTGCACAAACTTACGAGAACGGTGAGCCGAGCTATGTGGTACTTTCTAACGGCGAAAAGATTGAGATAGCACGACGCCGTAAATCTGATTTTTTAAAGTTGATGGGTCGTTGATTGCATCAATTTCAACCGCATACTCACAACAATCCGCCATATTCTAAATGGCCTTTTTGTGCCTTTTCCCGCTTTCTATTTTCGAGGCATAATCAATGTTTTTGGGCCAGGATACCTGCAATACGATTTCCATTTCCGACAATCTTGTACACATCTCTATCAACGAGGATTTGCATGGAGAAAAAGCAAAAGCCTCGCTGCTGGGAACCGGCGGTGAAGAGTTACAACGCTTTCTGTTTTCCGAAGGCCTAAATACGATTGATTTGAATTTTTGTGAACCGCCGGCATACTCTCTCCGATTGGAAACGGCGAACGAAGTAGTAGTGAAACAACTTCCAAAATCAACCATCAAACAGCTATAAAGCAGAATCAACCGACTGATATGAACAAACTTTTGTCTTTTTTGATTTTTATTGTACTGACAAGCAATGCGCATGCACAAAATGTAGGCATTGGGACTAACACACCTAATCAGCGCCTTGACGTAAACGGCCGCATGCGGTTGCGCCATACACCAAACACCACACCCGGCATCTGGCTCAACAAAGCAGATAACACCGATGCCTCTTTTGTAGGACAAATCAACGATACAACATTTGGTGTTTGGGATGCACTAACATCGTCTTGGAGGTTTGCGATGAACCACAGCAACTCATGGATGGGAATTGGAACTTCCACACCACGGTTTCCGCTAACGTTTGCCAGCACTGTTGGTGACAAGATTTCGTTATGGGGTGGTTCCAGTTCTCCGGCGGCCAATCATTATGGCCTTGGCGTACAAGGTTCCTTGTTGCAGATTTATACACCGACCAGCGGTGACGATATTGCATTCGGCACTGGCAGAAGCGGAAGCTTTACCGAAAATATGCGTATTAAAGGCAATGGAAGAGTGGGCATCGGCACATCCACACCCACGGCTGACCTCACAGTGAATGGAAATGTTCGGATTGTTGACGGCACCCAAGGAAATGGAAAGGTTTTAACCAGCGATGCATCTGGTAATGCCAGCTGGCGAACATCAAGCGGGAGCGATCGCTTCATGATTACCTTTATAAAAAGCGGGAGTGTGTCCTATACAACCCGGTACAACACAGGCTTTACAATCGGAAGTAACGGATCTGTCACTATTCAGAAATCGGGTTATTATCATTTTGAAGGCCAGGCGGATATTCATACACAAAACGGTCCTGACTACACGCAAAATAGCTCTACTGCAGCATTTGGATCATTAACAATGTCAGTGGTGTTAATCGGTGATTTTACATTAGATGCACAAAAGCCTTTTTACAAAACAGTATTCAGTATACCAAATTTTGGAACGACCACCAATTACGATTCATTTACGAAAGGTAGTCTTGAGATCTATTTAACGGCCGGAACGCAATTTCAATTGAGTGTAGGAGCGCCTACGACAGCAACGTATGATGGTTATTTTTCGGGTTACTTAGTTTCGGAATAGATGCAATGAGAATATTTATAATAAGGAGGTTTCAAAAGGTTAAGCTATTTGTTTAGACGTGGTTTTGTGTTTCCTTATTTTGAAATAACAGCATTCAATCATTCGTTCACATCCGTATGTTTTCTTGTTTCGAACAAAAAGAAAAAACCTGTTTATATATTAAAATTTTTATACCTTAATTATCAATTACACGTGAGACCATTGCCTGTATCTTGACCGGCCTGGTAAAATTTCCTACGAGAAAAATCACCCTTTCGTATCTGACTTAATTTCCTTTAAACATTCATCCACCCGCTGAAAAGGCTACACGTTATCGTATTTGGGAATTGTCAAAGATTTTCAGAACCACAAACCATTTTGTTATGAGATCCATTGTCTTTCTTCTAATTATCATTGGAGCCACCAATTTATTATCAGCGCAAAACGTAGGCATCGGCACTACTACACCAAACTATCCCCTAACGGTAGCAGCAGATGGAAGCCTGAGGGGTATTGCTCAAAAAAATGGAACCGTGGAGATTGGCTTCTGGACAAGCACGGGTTCCGCATTTTTACAAACATGGAGCCCCCATGATCTTAATTTCGCCACCAACAATGGAATAGCCCGGCTTACGCTTGCAAATTCCACTGGTTACCTTGGCATAAACACTGGTTCACCCTCGGCCCAGTTGGACATTAATGGTACATTTCGACTAAGGGGTAACGGTGCTGGAATTGGAAATGTTCTAACAAGTGATGCTCTTGGAAATGCAACATGGCAGCCATTGGCCGGAGGTTGGAGTCTTACCGGCAATAGCGGCACTAATCCATCTTTAAATTTTTTAGGCACCGTAGATAATCAGCCTTTGATGTTTCGCCATAACAATATTTATGCAGGCCGGTTCCATTATACTCAACGTAACTACTTTATCGGCAATCAGGCCGGCGTGAATACGGTTGCTCCTCACAATATTGCCATTGGGGACTCTGCATTACTCCTCAATACGGCCGGCCGATCTAATGTAGCAATTGGCAGCGGAGCATTGCAAAAAAGCCCTATTTACAGCGGCCTTGTTGCCATAGGAGATTCTGCGCTGTTTAAAAATGGTACATTCAACGATGGAGGAAATTCAAATTACTGCACTCGGAACACTGCCGTAGGCTCGAAGTCGTTATTCGGCAATTCACAAGGTTACCAAAATACGGCACTCGGATTTGAAGCTGGCTATAACATGGGACTAGGATGGAGCAATACCGCCATTGGGGCATATGCTATGCGGGATGGAGGTAGCTTTGGTGGCGAAGGGAACGTAGCAGTTGGCCTACGCTCCCTATATAAAACCACTAATCTGCACAACACCGGAGTAGGGGCCTATACCCTTGATGACAATACCTCTGGTTACCAAAACACGGCCGTGGGGCATAGCTCGCTATCTGCCAATGTGGGTGGAGGATTAAATACCGGAGTAGGCTATTACTCCCTGTCAAACAATGTATCCGGAGACAACAATTCAGCTTTGGGAAGTTTTGCTAATGTCCAAGGAACGCCAGCAGTATCTAATGCAACGGCTATCGGTACCCGGGCTTTTGTGACACAAAGTAATTCTATCGTATTGGGTGCTGTTTCTGGGGTAAACGGTGCCGGTACTTCCGCCAACATAGGGATTGGAACAACTGCTCCATCCCATGCACTGGACGTTCAAGCTAACAGCGTTTTTGGCGGACGTGTACATATTAGACTTCATGAATCTGCAAATGATTATGCACGGATGCGTTTTACCAACACGAACACAGCAAACAACTGGGAGATTGCTGGATATCCTAACACAACCAACACCACTGCCTTCCTAAATTTTTTCTACTCTCCTGTCGGCGATGTGTTAAGCCTGCGTGGTGATGGCAACGCATACCTGCTCGGCGTATTGACGCAATCAGATGCACGGATGAAAAAGAATATTGTTCCCATTACTGCTTCACTCAACCGCTTGACACAATTGAACGGCTATCATTACCAATGGAAAGACGATAACCGTGATCAAGCAATGCAGATAGGGCTCTTGGCACAGGAAGTAGAAAAGCAATTTCCCGAACTGGTTAAAAAGAATGAGAAAGGAATTTTAAACGTAAACTACATTGGCTTGGTACCAGTTATAATCAACGCGATGAAAGAACAGCAAGCGAAAATTGATTTCTTAGAAAAAAGGCTTGCAGCGTTGGAAGAAAAACTTAACCAATAGAATTCAATGAAAACAAAAAAGGCGATGATTGAATCATCGCCTTTTTTATGGGAACTCCTTGCTAGATCGTAAATGCCGTCTCCACAATCTCGGCCTGCTCCTGTGCATGCACCTTGCTGTATCCACTAGCCGTTGCAGCTCCCGGCTGACGACTGATGATACCATAATTCATCGTCTTCAAATTCATTTGCAGGAAGGATGCGGCACCCATGTTCAATGGCTCTTCCTGCACCCAGAACCAGGTTGCTTTGTTGTATTTTTTGTAGAGGTCTTCTAGTTGTTTGTATGGAAGCGGATACAATTGCTCAACACGAACAATTGCCACATCCTTTCGGTCCTCTTTCTGCTGACGCTCTGCCAGATCATAGTAAACTTTACCACTGCAGAAGAGCACTTTCTTTACATCACCTGCGTTCTGCACAAAGCTGTCGTCAATAACTTCTTTAAAACGACCATCTGTAAACTCACTGATGTGCGAATACGTTGCCGGTAGACGAAGTGGTGCCTTTGGTGAGAAATTAACCAATGGCTTACGGAACGGCCAGCTCATTTGCCTGCGTAAGGCATGGAAAAAGTTTGCTGCCGTCGTAATGTTGGTTACAATCATATTCAATTCAGCACATTGCTGTAGGAAACGCTCCAACCTTGCACTGCTATGCTCAGGACCCTGGCCTTCATAGCCGTGCGGTAACAACATCACCACACCGCTCATGCGCTGCCATTTTTGTTCGCTTGACGCAATGAACTGGTCAACGATAATTTGTGCACCATTTACAAAATCGCCAAACTGTGCTTCCCAGATCACCAGGTTGTTTGGATTGGCCATGGCATAACCATATTCAAACCCTAACACGCCATATTCGCTGAGTAAAGAATTATAAATACGCAGCTTACCCTGCTCGTCTTGGAAGTGGTTTAAGCGGTTGTATTCTTTATTTGTTGCCTCATCATAAATTACTGCGTGACGATGGGAGAATGTTCCCCGCTTTACATCCTGTCCGCTCATGCGAACGTCTTTCTTCTCCACCAGCAAACTGCTGTAAGCAAGCAATTCAGCGGTAGCCCAATCGACCTTCTGTTCGCTATCAAACAACTTTACTTTATCCTGTAAAATCTTATCGACTTTGCGCAGTGGTTTAAAATCCTGCGGATAGGTCATTAAGCCGGTGAAAAGTCTTTTGAATGCTTCTTCCGTTATAGCTGTAAACGGCGACTGGTCAAAATCTTCTTCCGTTGCACGGCGCAGACTGCGCCACCATAACTCCGGTTGCTGGTAGTTGTAGGGCAACGGATTTTGCTTTATCTCGTCCAGTCGCTCTTGCAGATCCGTCCAGAATTGTTTTTCCATGTCCTTCGCCATCTGCTGGGCATCGGCTTCGCCGTTATTCAACAAATATTCTACGTATTTCTCACGTGGATTAGCATGCTTGTCAATCAATGCATACAACTGTGGCTGAGTAAACTTCGGATCATCGCCTTCGTTATGTCCGTGACGACGATAACAAACCATGTCGATGAAAATATCGGAATTGAATTCCTGGCGATAGCGAGTGGCAATCTCTACGCAACGGATCACGGCCTCTGGGTCATCGCCATTCACATGCAGCACCGGCGCTTGAATCGTTGCCGCTACTGACGTACTGTAGTCAGAACTTCTTGCATCATCAAAATCAGTAGTAAAACCGATCTGGTTGTTGATGACAAAGTGAATGGTACCACCGGTATAGTAACCATTCAGGTTACTCATTTGAATGACTTCGTAAACTATGCCCTGCCCGGCTACAGACGCATCGCCATGGATCAGGATAGGAAGTACTGCATCAAATTCTGATTCATAAAGGCAATCAGCCTTGGCTCTTGAATAACCTAACACTACTGGATTCACTGCCTCCAGATGCGAAGGGTTTGGCGCCAGTTTAAGGTTAACTTTTTTACCTGATGGTGTTTCCACTTCTGAACTAAAACCTAAATGGTATTTCACATCACCGCTGCCCATTGTCTGGTCGGGAATGGCTGTGCCTTCAAACTCACTAAAGATTTGTTCGTAGGTCTTACCGAGAATATTTGCCAACACGTTCAGGCGACCGCGGTGGGCCATGCCGATCACCACTTCTTTCACACCCAATTCAGCTCCGGTGTTAATGATGGTGTCAAGTGCCGCAATGGTTGTTTCGCCGCCTTCCAGTGAAAAGCGTTTCTGACCAATGTATTTAGTGTGAAGAAACTTTTCGAAAATTACTCCCTGGTTCAGCTTCTGAAGAATGCGCTTTCTCACTTCCAGTGGCAGTTTTTTATCTGCCGCACCTTCCAATTCTTTATGCAGCCATTCCACTCTCTCCTGTCTCAGCACATACCCATATTCAATACCAACATGTTTGGTATAAATGCTCTGCAGCTTGTCTAGGATCTGTTGTAGTGTAGCACTACCCAGGCCGATAAACCTTCCTGCTTCAAATTTTGAAACAAGATCGGTGTCCGTGAGGCCGAAATATTTTAAATCGAGGTTTGCACCCCGATCCTTCCGCTTACGGATGGGATTGGTATTGGCCACGAGATGGCCTTTATGACGGTAAGCCTGTATCAGGCTGTAAACCGCGAATTCTTTTGTGAGCTGCCCTGAATCGACAGCCGTTCCGTTGACTGCCGCAGCGGCACCAGCAACAGCATGGCCGTTAGTTCCCTGGCTTACTGCAAAATCAAAACCTTCAAAAAACCGTCTGAAATCAGGGTCCACGGCCTCCGGGTTCTGAACAAATTCCTGGTAAAGACTTTCAATATAACTTGGATGCGAATGTGTGATGTACGAAAAATCCTTCATGAATAGAAGTTTGGATTGGGTTGGCAAATATCGCGTAAAACTTCTCATATTAACAGCCCATCCGGGCAGAAGTTTAGACAGATTACCCCTGAAGTTCAGTGGTGTAGGTAAAACCTAAACATCCGCTTAACAAATTTTTTCCAGTCCAGTTTCCGATTTCCGGATAGTTTCCCCTACATTTGCCGTCCGAAATTTAAAAGAACATGGCTAATCATAAGGCAACAAAAAAGGATGTACGTCAATCTGCCAAGCGTCGCGAACGCAACCGCTATTATGGTAAAACAACCCGTAACGCTATCCGCGACCTGCGTGCTACAACCGATGCAAACGGTTCTGATGAGAAATTATCAAGTGTAGCATCAATGATTGACAAGCTGGCTAAACGCGGCGTCATCCACAAAAACAAAGCTGCTAACTTAAAGAGCAAGCTTGCCAGAAAAGTGAACACCTTAGCTAAGTAAGCTATCCGTTATAGAGTTTTTTGAAAGCATCCCCGATGGGATGCTTTTTTGTTGCCCTTTTCATCCCTGCAGTTCTTCTCCTTACATTCGCTCATGCGAAACTTTTTTCTTTCGGTTTTTCTTCTCACCTCTACTCTTTCCTCGTTCAGCCAGCAACATCTTACGCAGTTTGAGCTCTCTGGTGGAAAAGAGTCTCCTACGTATGAAAACGTGATCAAATGGTGGAAAGCATTGGATGCTTCATCGCCGATTGTTCAAATGAAAGAGATGGGGCCGACAGATGCCGGCTACCCGCTACACCTCATTTTTGTTTCCACTGACCGGCTGTTTGATGTATCAAAAATAAAGGCCGCAAAAAAGAACATCATCTTCATCAATAATGGCATTCATCCCGGCGAGCCCGATGGCATTGATGCCAGCATGTTATTGGTAAGAGACATCGTTCAAAATAAGTACAAGCTTCCTTCTACTGTTGTTCTAGCCATCATTCCTGTTTACAATATTGGCGGCGCTTTAAACCGAAGCACAAATTATCGCATCGACCAAGATGGACCGGTGGAAAAAGGATTTCGTGGGAATGCGCAAAATCTCGATTTGAACCGCGACTTCATTAAAATGGATTCGAAGAATGCAATGTCCTTCGCCAGAATATTTTCTTTGCTCGATCCCGATGTTTTTGTCGACAACCACGTGAGCAACGGCGCAGATTACCAGCACGTGATGACCTTGTTGGTATCGCAACACAACAAACTTGGTGGGGTTATGGGCGAATTCATGAATAAAACATTTGAGCCGTCTCTTTACCCGCTAATGAAGAAAAAAGGCTTTGACTTGGTTCCTTACGTGAACCATTTTGGCGAAACGCCTGATAAAGGCTGGCCGGAGTTTTTCGACAGTCCACGCTATGGAAGTGGTTATGGCACACTGATGAATACTTTCTCTTTTGTTCCGGAAACACATATGCTGAAGCCTTACAAGCAACGAGTAGAAGCTACAAGAGCCTTGATGGAAAGTTTTATTGAATTCACTGCGACAAATGGAAAGACCATTAGTGAACTAAGAGAGCAAACTAGAAAAGCGCAAGCAGCACAAACTTCCTTCCCACTTGCCTGGAAATGGGATCGGACAAAGTCAACTGACATTACTTTTAAGGGTTTCGAAGCTGGCTATAAACCAAGCGAAGTTTCCGGCTTACCGCGATTATATTACGACCGCAATAAGCCTTACGAGAAGAAAGTTCCTTTCTTCAACGTTTACAACGATACCCTCTCTGTTCAAAAGCCAACAGCTTACATTATTCCGCAGGGCTGGTGGAAAGTGATTGAACGACTGCAGGCGAATGGTGTACAGATGCAGCGTCTGGCAAGGGATACCAGCGTTGAAGTGGAAGCCTACCGCATAGAAAATTATCAATCCGCCGCAAGGCCTTATGAAGGGCATCATCCCAACCGGGATGTACGGATTTCAAAGGCGAACAAAAAACAAAACTTTAGAAAAGGCGATTACTACATACCAACTGCTCAAAAAGCAGTTCGGTTTCTGATCGAAGTGTTAGAACCGCAAGGTGAAGACAGCTATTTTGCCTGGAACTTTTTTGATCCCATCCTCGGTCAGAAAGAAGGTTTTTCAAACTATGTGTTTGAAGAAACAGCAGCTGCTTATTTAAAAGCGCATCCTGAGCTTCGGCAACAATTAGAAGACCGCAAAAAAACAGACGAAGCTTTTGCCAAAAGTGCACAGGCACAGCTTGATTTTATCTACCGAAATTCGCCCTACTATGAACCGGTGCACAACCAGTACCCGGTGTGCCGCGTGAAATAAGTTTTGAGGAATTTGGAGTTGGCAGTTAGGAATCGTAGGTTAACTTGTAAGGACAGGCAGGCACAACTACCAATTCCTAATCACAAGAAACATTCAATTTAACTGCTGCTTTTTCGCCAGCATGCGGCCAATAAACCAGCAGAGAAAAACGATGGAAACACTGAGGTAGCCAACCCAGTTGTAGTGGTAGATTTTTCCTTGCGCATCTCTAACTACAATTAAACCAGCGATGATCGATGCTGCACCTGTAAACAACTGCTGAAAGCTGGAATTAAAACTCATAAACCGCCCTCTTTCGGAAGGATGCACAACAGTACTGATCATGGCTTGTGCAGGAATATTACGACCCGTTGAAAACGTAAACCAAAAACCAAATACGATCAGCACATAGTAAAACGGAATCCGCGGCATGTTGGTGATCAGGAAAATGGGTAATAATGAAAGCAACAGGCAAATCGTAAACACTTTCAGTTTACCATATTTATCGGCCAGTTTACCAATGAAAGTTGATGAAGCCATAGCACACACACCACCAACCATGTAAATCAGGGGCGTCTGGTCTTTCGTAAACCCGACATTAAACTCCATATAGGGGTTGATGAAAGGTATCACAAGAAAATGCCCTAGCATTAACGATCCTGAAAGCAACAGTGCCAACGTCTGGCTCCGGTTTGAAAAGACGGCGCTGAAAACTTCCCGCACCGATGACTTATCAGCTGCGGCACTTTTCAAATGCCCGGTAATTGGCGGTAAGAATTTATAAAGGAATGGTAGAAGAACGATGCCCATGATGCCAATGAAAATAAATGGTGCATGCCAGCTAATTAATTTGGCGAGGTACAAACTAAACGGAACACCAAACACAGAGGCCATGGAAAATGCCATAAACACGGTTGCCATTGCCTGCCCCCTCTTTTCGTAAGGAAAAGTATCGGCAATGATGGATAGGACCTGGGCACCAATTAGTCCACCAAACAAACCCGTGAGAATTCTGGCTGCCATTAAAAGTGATGGCGTTGTTGCAATACCACAGGTAATTGTTCCGATGATAAACCCAACGTAAGCAAACAGCAGAACCTTTTTCCTGTCGTATCGGTCAACATAGAAGGCAGCCACCATCCCCGATGCAAAAGCAGTAACAGGGTAAGCAGCCACAATTAAACTGAAGTACTGTGCAGAGATATCGAAATGCGGCATCAGGAAATTTCCCAATGGCATCATGATCATAAAATCAAGTATATGAGTAAAGTTAATCGTCGCCAATAAAAACAATAGTATCCTTTCTTTCCGGGTCATAAGTGCGCAAAGATACCCATTGAAAAATTGGACGACCGACCGCTAAACCCAAATCCACGATCATTAACAAGCCAACTAAAAACAAAAAAGCCCTGCGTTAACAGGGCTGAAAATCTATTAGTATTGATGCGGTTGCCGCTCGTCTTCAAATGCAAACTCGGGTTCGTTTCCAATTCCCTTTGGATTAGGGCCATACTCGTTCATGCCGTGATTGCTATCAGCAAATAGCATCCATAAACCATAAAACGGGATCATTTGAAACCATCCGCTTCTGCCTAAATCATGGCAGCGCTTTGCACCTTGTGCAAGCATAAAATAAATACAGGGAATCCAACCTACAAGTAACAGAAGGATAGCAATGCCAGGGCTCCCTGCAGCATCGGCCATCATACTGACAGCTGTCAATTGTAAGATAATAGCAACAACGGCGTAAATAACAAGAGACAAGCCATATTCGGTTCTTCTGATACGGCCGTTGAATGAAAAAGGCGATCTAAACATGCGTATTAGTTTTGGTTGATGAGGCCGCCAAAATAATAAGTTTTGATCAGGAAAAAAGATGTTCGCCAACTTAATTCCAACAATGATGGAAAACCATTATTCCCTTTTTTGAATTCGTTAGAAACGACGGTATCATTTGCGTTTGTAGAAATAAAGTTTCAGATCGTCGCCTTGCCCTTTTTCACTTAACGTAAAATAGCCGTTATTGATGGCACTGAAGCAAACTGCTTCGCCTTGTGGCTCCAGTACATAAGGCAGAATGACTGGCTTGCGGCTTAGTACCGTTTCAATTTTTTCTCCCTGCGACAACTTGTAATGACCGAGTTCGGCGTAGGTTTTTATGATGATTTCCTTGCCATCAGGAGAGATAGCGGCACTCACTACTCCCCCATAAGTAAGCTGGCCAACATATTCAGCTGTGTTTATAGAAGAAGAAAACGGCGGGGTAAGTTTATAGATGCGGGAGAAGCTTTCGCGTTTGGTAATAATGTAAATCACATTTGTCGAAGGCTCTATCAAAAATGCTTCAGCATCCCGCGGCCCATCAGCATACTGAAACCGGATCGCCTCAACGGAGCGAATTGTATCGACCGTTACCAGTGGTTCGGAAAATTTATAAAATGCATATTCAGGGTATATCCTGTTATTATCGCCAATGTCACCCAGAAAAATATCATTACCGGCGACAGCCATATCTTCCCAATCACGGTTTGTTATACCAGCAATGTAAATCTTTTTCAATACAGTACCATTGTGATTTACAACGTGTAATTCAGAAGGGTTCCCACCATCTTCATGCGCCCATAAATAACCAGGATTTCGTTTGCTATCGGCAATACCTGAAACTTCATTAATAACCGGCTGAACGCTTACAATAGCAGGTTGACTGCTAAAGGCTGGCCCATTATTCCCATTCTCCCGCTGGCACGTAGCGAAGAACATTGTCAACAGACTCAAAGGCAATATGAAAAGTACACGGGCCATAAGGGGAGCAGAACGACTGTTACGAAAGTAGACCCAATTTACAAAACCGCCTAGCGCATTAAAAGAAAAGGCTTCCCTTCAGGAAGCCTTCTGTATGTAGCAAGCAATCGTTACCAAACATTTCGCGGACAGGAATCATCATAACCATTGCCGATGATGAAACCTAGCATGAACTCATGAGAGCCGCGGCTAAAATTATTCAAGATAGAAGTTGTGTAATCATAGCTATAGCCCATGATCAACTTATTGGAAAGATTCAAACCCAACATGCCTGCAAATGCATCAGAGCTTCGGTAGCTGGCACCTATCCAGGCAAGATCGCGATACTGCAATTTGGCATTTAGCTCAAGCTGCGTAGGAACTGCCGACATGTGCTTCACCATTACTGATGGAATGAAATTAAAGTCATCTCCCACCAGCATGCGGTAACCCGCTGTCATAAACAGATGCGGCATGAGGTTATTCTGCTTATACTTTACGGAATCATTTCCAAAATTTACCCTTTGAGGTACAATCTGCTGTCCCGAAACACCTAGGAAGAAATTTGACGAATACAGATAAACACCAGCACTTATGTTCGGGCGGATCTTTCTTAACTCTCCGCTGCCATAAACAGCCGGATCAACGAACACCTTACCGAAATTTACCTTGTTAACATCAAGGTTCATTTGGTTAATGCCTAATCCAAAACCAGCGGAAATACTTGTTTTTTCCGTTAGGCCTAGATGATAAGCGTACGTCAAAGCCGCTGATAAATTATTCAACGGGCCCATGCGGTCATTAATAATCTGTACACCAATCCCGTGGTGCGGATCCGCTGCTGTGTATTCGTCCCAGTAGTTTTTACCACGAGGATTGCCTCCTTCGCCTGAAGAAAAAGAAGTAGCAGACGACTTCGCATTGGAAACACCAAAGGATTTATGCGCAGTGAAATAACTGGTTACCGGTGCACCCTCCATGCCTACCCACTGATGGCGATGGCTCATGCGGATGTCCGTGTAGTTTTCGATACCCGTGATAGCGGGATTCACGATGTACTGGTTTAGTACATACTGTGTGTAATGAGGCTGTTGTTGTGCCAACGATACCTTCCCTGCCAGCAACAAGAAAGCCCACAAAATTCTTCTACGCATAACTGGTGTTTTATTGACGGTGAAAAGCAAGACGGCAAGACGTGAGATCAAAGACACTTTGGCGTTGAGAGCTGCTTCAATTTCACATCTGCCGTCTAACATCTCACTTAATTTTTAATCACTTTAAATTCTGTTCTCCGGTTCTTCTCTCGTCCTTCCGGATTATCGGTTCCATCAGAATTTGTGTTTGGTGCAACCGGCTTCGCTTCGCCGTACCCAACTGCAACGAGACGAGCCTTTTCAATACCCTGGCTGATCAGGTAATCAACCACACTCTTGGCACGGGCTTGTGAAAGCTTTTGGTTGTACTTGTCATCGCCTTTGCTATCGGTGTGACCGCTGATCTCAACAGATACTGTCGGGTTGTCTTTCAGCATTTGCGCCAGTTTGTTCAGGGCCTCAAATGACTCTTCCAGTACGATGGCTTTATTGAAAGCAAAGTATACGTTATCCAATACTTCAACGGTTCCTACTTCCGGAATTTTGTTCAGGCAAAGAACCGTCAATGTCGTTCCTTCTGCATTGTCATCGGCAGGTGCTGCTGACAGGGTTGAATTATCGGTATACCCTTGCAGCGAACCTTTGATGTCTAGGGCTGCAAATTCTTCCATGGAGAAATTAAATGAGCCGCTTGTCGTCGTGGTACCGTTGAATACAGTATTGTTCGATGCATCTTTTACCTGCACCCGCACACCGGCTAATGGACTGTTGGTTTTGCAGTCAACAACAGAACCTGCAATCATCTTCGGCTTTCTAACCTTGCTCAGCGCAAACATTTGCAAGCAGCATTCTGCAGCACGATCAGAACTGATCAACACATCCTGCAGAATATTTTTAGCCCCGCCCTTGCTGGCGAAATACATATCGTTCTTGATAGAGTTCACCGGGTAACCGAAGTTTTCTGGCTGGCTCCATGCGCCATTTTTCATCTGGCTGAAGAAAAGATCGAAACCACCCATACCTACACGTCCATCGGTAGCAAATACCAATGTGTTTGATGCTGCATGGAAAGAAGGTGCTTCTTCATCAAACTTGGTATTCAAAGGGCCCAAATTAGTGACTGTCGTTGCTTCACCTGCAGCATTCATATCAGCCAAGTAAAGATCAAAGCCACCCAAACCACCTTCACGGTCGCTGGCAAACAGGAGCTTACCATCGGGCATTACATGTGGTTGTTTATTATTGGCACCGGCAGCATTCACGATTGCATTCAAGGCAATAGGCTCCCCCCAGTTATCGCCAGCCTTGCGGCTCATAAAAATGGACGCTGTTTTTTTACCGTCACCGATGGTCCAACGGGTGAAGTACATCGTACCTCCATCAGCCGATACACTTACACCACCCTGGTGCATTTCATTTGGTTGAGAGATCGCTACCTTGGCAGCATTGGCATAACTGCCGTTGCTATACGTTGCTTCGTAAATCTTATTGACGTATTCTTTCTTTGCACTGCCATCAGGTCTTGTTGTCGTGAAATAAACTTTGTCACCGGTAACAAAAACAGGTGCATAGCTTGCGCCTTCGGCATTAAATCCATCTGATGGATTGATGGTATATTGGCCAAGGTCTTTTTTCTTCATCTGCTCCTGTATAAACTGCAGGTTCATGATCTCGCGGTTAGCGGCTTCACTAAACTGGTCGGCGACCTTGTAACTATCAAGGAAAAGACGAAACGCCTTTTCTGCTTCTTCAAATTTGCCAAGGGCACGAAGTGTGGTAGCGTAATGATAATCTGCTAATGGAAAGCGAGTCTCGTCGAATGCAGCTGCCTGCTGGTAAAACGGTTCAGCCTTTACATAATAATTCAGGTGACGATAGCTCTCTGCCAGGTTATAGATTGCTTGTTCTTTGCTGCTTAATTGCTTGCTTTGCTTTCCGCTGGTGCTCTTCACTACATAGGGGTCAAACTCGCCGTTCTTGATCACACCGTTTGTGCTGAGATATTTTTCATAATACTGGGCAGCCGAATAATAATCCGCCTTCCGATAGTAGTTATCAGCAGCTTTCAGGTAATCGTAAGTGAATTGTGCTTTTGCTGTCACGAACAAGCAAATGGCACTAGCAGTTATCAGTAATTTTCTCATTGTATAAACTCGAATTTTAGCACGAATGACACGAATTAAATCGTTGCAGGTTTAAAGGGCCGGACAAATGAATTCAACTTCCGGGGTTTTGGCTGCTTTTCTACCAAAGAAAGAAAGCGAGATCTCAAAAGCATTGGAGCCTCTTACCATTTTACCCAGGTCTGATGTGTTAACATCGTAACTGGCGCCAAGCACCATGTTCCGATAGGTGAAACCAACGTAAGGAGAAATCGCATCTTTAAAACGGTAGTTTGCTCCCAATAACACGTCAATTTCCGACGCCTTGAGCTGCGCATAAGCACCGAGCATTTTTTCTTCGGCCGTTCCCTGGCGCAAATACAGGGCATTTGGTGTCAGGCTAAATTCATCGGAAATATTAATGCGAACACCAGCATGTGCTGTCCAGCGTACTGGCAATTTCGCATCAGCTTTCGCACTGAACTGGTCGTTAGGCTGTGTGATGTGTGAAGCAGAAAAACCTGCATACAGGTTGGCTTTTTTACCTGGCTTTGCATCAAAGTACAACACACCTGCACCCATGTCAAATGAGGTTGCCGACGTGCGGTTCATCATATCTAATGAGGCGGTGTTTGGATTGTAACCTGTGATTGGGTTCCACTGATCACCCCAGGTCATTTTGCTTAAATTGAAGCGACGCTGGATCAAACCTCCCTGGAAACCGAATGTAAGGCGCTGAAAATCGCCGGCACCAAACTTTACACCTGTGTAAGCGAGGTTAATGTAACCTGTTGTGTATTGATAGCCGCCGTTTGCTGCCGTTTGGTGCAGAAGGCTCGCGCCATAATTAAGGTTCTTTTCTGTAGTGAAATCTGCTGCTACACCAGTCGTATTGAATGGGCTGATACTCCCCCACTGCGAACGGTAAATACCGGACACGCGGTAGGAACCATCAAAAGCTCCGGTCAGAGCCGGGTTCAGCCAAGATGGATAGACATAGTACTGCGAAAAATGCGGGTCAACCTGGGCCTGCACCTTCTTCTCACCCATTACCACCAGCAAAAGCAGTAAGGTCACTTGTAGAATTCTTCTCATAATCCAGTATTTAGTGTTTTTGTTATCTATTTAATGATCGTTACCGAACCAGTGACCGGTTTAAAGCCATTGTTCAGGGTAATGATGTAGTAATACGTTGCCAGTGGCAATGGTTTTCCTAAATGCGTTCCATCCCAAGGCCTGTTGTAACCATAGGACAAGTACACTTGCTGACCCCAGCGGTTAAAGATTTCAACCTTCGCACCCGGGTAATCGGCCAGGTTTGGAATTTCCCAACGGTCATTGGTACCATCACCGTTTGGTGAGAAGGCATTTGGTACCTCAATTGGCTGAAGAATGCGAACCATCATTGTGTCTGATGCCGTACAGTTACCATCACCAATGGCAGTTAGCGTATATCTTTCGTTTCGGGTTACGGTAATCGTCGGGTTCAGCTTTGTTGGATCGGACAGACCAAATGGCGGCGTCCAGTACAGGCGAACCGTAGAGGTATCGTTTGCTGTGGCTTTGAACTGAATGGTTGTTCCTGCCGGTACCACGAAGGAAGGACCTGCATCGATCTTTGGCTGCAGGAATACAGTTACATCCTGGTCGAATGTATCGGACACGCAACCGATAGCTGTCGTCACTACTAGTTTTACGGTGAACGTATCCGGCCTGTTATAACGGTGACGTGGATTGTTTGTCGTAGCAGTATTGCCATCTCCAAAACTCCACCACCATCTTGTGATTGTGCTTCCTCTCGGATCGCTGTTGTCGGTGAAGAAGTTATCCTGGCCCTGGCAAAGAACCGTTGGGTTTACATCAAAACCAGCCACGGGTTTATTGAAAAAGCGGTTAAACTGCTGCGGCAGCGACGCTGTACAGCCAAACGGCGATGTTGCAGTTAAAGTAATGGTGAAGTTATTACTGTCGCTATAGACATGCGTAGGACTCACTGCATTTGATGTTGCTGAACCGTCGCCAAAGTTCCATGTGTAACTAAGGTTTGAGTTGTCGCTGATGGTTGTGCGGTTAGTAAATACGGCTGCACCATTCGGCATACAAATACCGGCCGGCAGGTCAAAGTTCACGGTAGGCAATGGGCGGGTAACGACTGTGATCACTGCAGTATCGCTTACACAATTGTTGCTATTCTTCTGCGTCACATAATAAGTTACCGATCCCACGGTGGATGTGGATGGTGTTGGCGCTGTTGCACTGCCGCCCGTTAATGGGAAGGCAGTGTACCAAGTCAAAGTATTACCAGCAGTAGCGGTGGCAGTTAATGCCGTTGCGGTTGCATTTTGGCAATAGTTGATTTGACGAGTCGCTGTTGGCTTAGTTGGTTTCGCAATCACATTTACGGTTACCGAAGTTGTATCCGAGCAACCGTTAGTTGTACCAATTAACTGGTAGGCCGTTGTGATTGGCGGCGTTGCAATAATGGTATTTCCTGTGGTGGCGCTGAGTGCATAGTTGGGGCTCCAAGTGTATGTAGTGGCACCGGCACCTGTAAGCGATGTAGATGCACCTTCACAAATCGGGTTGGTGCCCACATTTGCGGAAACAGAAGGCTTCGCAGTTACAACTATCGTTACCGGTGCAAAGCCTGTTGTTCGGGCACAGTTGCGGTTATCAGCAACGCTGGTCAATTGAATGGTGTACGTACCAGCTGCACTGTTCAACGGAAGTACATTGAATGTATATGCATTGTTATTGGTAACAGTTTGCGTACCGGCTGTCGTTCCGTTCGGACCAGTAATGGTGTATTGAATTGTAAACGGCGCTGCTCCTGTCGGTGTGAAGGTCACGTTTCCGCTTTCGTAAGAGCAAATACCTGCCGGACCGGTCAAGGTACCATTCGGGATTGGATTTACTGTGATCAATACCGGCGTTGAGATGGCCGGGCAGTTACCACCAGATGTTGTCCTGCGATAAAATGTACTGGCAGTTAATGCTGGCGGTTGGTAATCTTTGTTTGTAGCAGCAGGAATATTTGTCCATGTGGCACCATCAACAGAACTTGACCATTGGTAGTTATAGTTTCCCGTACCGCCACTTGGTTGCTGTCCAACCAACGCAGCCGGCGTTGATCCTTCGCAGATTGTTTGTGCAGCGCTGATCTGGAAATTGCTCAGCGAAACTTCCATAGTTACGCTAACGACGTTTGACGTACTGCTACACAAGCCGCTGGTGATAACTCTTCTGAATTGTGTTACGCCGTCTGGCAAGGTACCCGGGTCGTATACGTTTGAAGTAGCATTAGGGATATTGGTCCACGTAGCACCACCATCGGTTGATGATTGCCATTGGAATGCATACATACCTGTACCACCTGTTATATTACCGCCGCCTAACTGGGCCGCTGGTAGGCCAGAACAAAGTGTTTGGTTAGATCCGATAGTATTATTGGTAATAGAAGGCGTAACAATTACCTGGAAGCGTGTAGTATCGCTAACGCAATTGGTCGTTGTATTGGTCTGAGTAACGTAGTAGAAGAAGGTACCTGCTGTGGCAGTAGATGGTGTTGGTGCATTGGCACTACCACCAATCAACGGGAAGGCTGCGTACCATGTTAATGTACTACCTGCGGTTGCTGTCGCATTGAGCGCAGTTGCAGTTGCATTCTGGCAATAAGTAATGGACTGAACCGTGGCAGCTGGTTTGGCTGGCAATTGATTAACAGTTACCGTGACAGTACCTGTTCCACTACAACCGTTTGTTGTACCAGTAACAGTATAAGTTGTCGTTGATGTTGGATTGGCTGTTACGGTTGCACCTGTCGTTGCATTTAAACCGGTAGCTGGCGACCATGCATAAATTGTTGCACCAGCAGCGGTAATATTTGCTGATGTGCCAAAACAAACAACAGGGCCAGCCGGGTTGAACGTGATGGCTGGTGTACCTGTTACGTTGATAGTGACAGAATTTAAGCCCACGGTGCGAACGCAGTTTCCATTATCAGACACGCTTGTCAATGCAATGGTATATGTACCGGGTGTGCTGTTGGCCGGAACAACGTTGATGTTTGTTGGTGTGTTTGTTGGGATGATCTGCGTTTGCGTAGTTGTTCCGCCACCCGGAGCCGTTAACTGATATTGTATGGTGAATGGCGCAGTACCGGCTGTTGGTGTAAAAGTGATGCTCCCGCTTTGTGGCTGGCAGATGGCAGCATTTGTGGTGCTGATCGTACCGTTTGCAGTTGGGTTAATCGTAATGGTTACTACCGATGATATAGCAGGGCAGTTACCACCTGATGTTACTCTTCTGAAATAGGTTTGAACAGTTAAAGGACCAGGCTGATAATTTGGTAAGGTTGCGTTTGCAATAGCTGTCCAGGTGACATTGTCGGTAGATGCCTGCCATTGGTAAGCATAAACGCCTGTACCACCAGTCGGCGATTGCCCAACAAGCAAGGCCGGCGTCGCACCAGCACAAATAGCCTGGCTGGCACTGATATCATAGTTCGTAAGATTTGTTTCTACAACGATGTCAACCACGTTTGATGTATTGCTACATACACCGCTTGTCACTACCCTTCTGAACTTGGTAGTGCCAGTGCTCAAAACACCAGGGCTGTAAGTTGGGTTTGTTGCACCTGAGATATTTGTCCATGTAGTGCCGCCATCCGTCGATGACTGCCACTGGAAACCAAAGTTATTTCCGGCACCCCCAGTTGGTGGGCTTCCAGTTAGAACCGCTGCAGGCGAACCAGAGCAAATCGTTTGATTTGCAGAAATAGTATTACCGGAAATAGCTGGTACGACGACGACTTCAATTCTTGTCGTGTCGCTCACACAACCGTTAGCATTTGTTTGCGTAACATAGTAATAAGATGTCCCTGCTGTTGTTGTGGATGGTGTTGGTGCTGTTGCACTGCCACCGGTGAGCGGGAACGCATTGTACCAGGTTAGCGTGTTGCCAGTCAACGCTGTTGCACTCAGTGCTGTTGCTGGTGCATTTTGGCAATAAGTAACAGACTGCGGAGCAGCAGCTGGTTTAGCTGGTTTAGCATAGATAATAATATCTTTTGTAACCGTATCGCTTACGCAGTTACCAGTAGGATGAATAACGTGGCGCACTTTATAAGTGCCAGGTGTTGCATAGGTTACTGTCTGCGGCGTGTTGCTGGTAGTTGTTACCGGAGCACCTACACCGAAATCCCACCAAAAGTTACCGGATGTAACCGTGGTGGTATCACTAAACGTAATTGTCGCCCCCTCGCAACCTGTCGGCGGTGTTGCAAAAATGCTGGCCACACGGGCCGGGCTGATCGTAATAGGTTTTCTGGTTGTGTCGGACAAACAACCTTCATTGGATGTTACAACGAGGCTTACCTGGTAGGTACCCGTGGCACCATAAACTTTTTTCGGATCCTTTACGACGGAGGTTGTGTTGTCACCAAAATTCCAGCTCCAGCCATTGGCAGAGTAAGTGCCGGTGGTAGCAGGCCCGGTAAAAGAAACACTGTCGGTGCGACAACCGCTGTGAGTGAATGTAAAGTTGGAAGAAGGCCTTGCCTTTACGTCAATCGTTATCTGTAGGGTTTCTTGCAAAGCACAGTTATCGATGTCGGTAGAAGTACAAACAATCGGCAGATCAAATTTACCAGCAGTATTGAACACGTAGGTTCCTGGCAGTTTGTAACGATAATATGTGGCGGCGCCAATTGTCACCGTACCAGAAGGTGTAGGGTTTGAAATGGTGACATCTGCATTTGGGGCCATAACCGCGGAAAGGCTACTAAGCTTCCAAACCATGCTTGTTGGTTGGTAAGCAACTAACGCTGTTAACTCCATGGGTGTACCCACGCAAGTAAATGGTCTTGCAACACCTGAGGTATCGGGCTTGTTATAAAGCTCTCCTTCTGCATTTAGGTTCTTGAGATTCGTTCCCGCATTAAACCCGTAGCTTTCAAAACTACCTAAGCCATAAGTGAAGGCGTTAAATGCTGAATCGCAAGTGACGATAGATTGTGACACCGAAGCTTGCCACCCTTTCACTACGACAGAGTATCCAGGAAGATTAGGGTGGGCATAGGTATGATCAAATAACTGTGAGTTATCAATACGTAAAGAAGCTAGCCCTGCTGTAGGCACGATCAGGGTTAGATAGTTTGTAACGATTGCTTCCTTTGTATTGCGAAAGAATCCTACTGTGTTGATAGCCTGCTCAATCGGACTTAGGTAAATCATTTCTGGGTCACCATTGCCACCATTACAAGTGCTCGATCCAGACATAAATTGAGCAACCATGATTGGCTTGTTGGCTTCGATATAATCTGCAGTATTACTGGAATATTTGAACACATTACCTGAAATCGTTAATGGAACACCATTTTTGCGGACTATCGTTCCTGGCTCCTTAAGGATAATCTTGTAAACGCTAGTTTGAAATTGATTCGCCTGTATGGTGGAACCAGACGCTTTTGAAAAAGGAGCTGTGGCGTATCGTTTTCCCCAAGCATGTTCGGGAAATGCTTGTTGCATGTCATTATCGCGACCAGATGTAGTACCACATGTAAATGTTTCTCCAAGTGTCCTTCCACTACCTGAAAAAACAGCAATCGGATGACAAATGCCATCAGCACCAACTATCGATTTCACTTTGGTGCCTGTTAATTCTGGGCCATCACCAGTATTACAGTCAGCGGGTGCTACTACCTGATATATCTGACCTTTTTGCAAATCAATTGTAAACGGAACTCCGGCGGGTTTACCGAGGCGGGTTGTAACCGTTGGAGTTATACGAATTCTGGTATTGTTATCTTTTGCAATAACATACATCCACGATGAGGACCGTGCAGCATTAGTCTGTTCGCTATTCACAGAAGTATAACTATATCCCCAGGTTTCTACCGGTAGTAACATAGTTGCGCCTGAAGCCACACCTCCATAGATGTGCGCATAGGCTACAATAGGCGTATTACTTACAATATGAATTCCGTGCTTCGTCCAGACTTTCTCCCCTCCCGATCCAAGCGGCGGAACGTTGTCAAACAAGCGAGCATCATACAAGGGATTAGATCCACTTGCCGCCGCATCCACGCCACCCTTCGGAATAATTGGAGATTGGATAACTGTATTTGCAGGTATTGTTACGTTCCAAGACCAATTTGGCAAAGGAGGAAATGCCTGTCCACTATTCTCTAAAGTAACTGTAACATTTGCTGGAACTGACTCAGTGTTACTTAAGTACAACACCATGTTCATGTTGTTAAGCGCCGGCTGAGTACCATCGCAATTTGGCTCCATGTACTGGTGGTGGCCGTAGCCTACCCAAAACTCCTTCCCTTTGTTGGTGAAGTTTTGGGCATGGCTGTCAGCCGTTACTATCAGTGCTACGAAAGCAGCAACAAGTTTACAGATACGTTTCATGGTTGTTTCTCATCATTCGTTTAGCGAACCAGGTTGATCGTTCCTTTCCTTTCTATTGTTGATCCGTCTCTCAGCGTGAATTTGGCCACGTAGATGTATACACCTGATGGTTGTCCTTTACCCTTGTGAGTACCATCCCATCCGGTATTCTGATCGCGGCTTTCGAAGATCTTCTCACCCCACTGGTTGAATATCGTGAACTGCATATCCCTGATCACATAACCATAAACCATCAGGCGGTCGTTGAGGCCATCGCCGTTTGGTGAGAACGAGTTCGGGATGAAGATCTGGTCAGGTAATGTTTGTCCTGTTACCGCAGCCGATGTGCTGGTTTGACAAGACGCATTGCCCACGGCCATCACTCTTATCGAAACCGTATCGGTTGGACGTAAACCGGTAACCGTATGTGTGAGGTTTGGCAAGCCGTTAGCCGGGATGAATGCGCCACCACCAACAGATACCATGTAAGCTGCAGGGTTAGCCAGGTTTACTGCATCCCAAGCAAACGTTACAGAGTTTACATCTCTCGACAGCACCCGTACGTTAGCCGGTGTTAATGGCCCGAGCAGTGTTGTTGTTACCTCTAACCGTGTAGCACTTGTACAACCATTTGCTGTAGCCGATACCCAAAGGCTTTGTGGCGGAGCAGCGTTTGTCAATGTGTACGATGTGCCGGTTCCAAGGGCAGTACCACCGGTAGCTGCATTGTACCAGGTATAAACCGCACCTGCAATCGGGTTAGAGATGTTAAACGTTACGCTTTGACCAGGACACACTCCCTGTGTAGCCTGCTGAACAGTTACTACCGGCTTGGCATTGATCACCACGTTCTTTGTTGTATCAGAAATACAGCCATCAGCAGTGACACCACGCAGTGTAACCGCATAGGTACCAGCATTTGCATAAGAGATCGTTTGGTTCTGGCCGGCAGCTGTTGTCAGCGAACCGCCTGGAGCAAACGTCCATTGCCATTGGTTGAGGGCAATACCGTTGCTGGTGATTAAATCACCGGTCAGGCTCACTGCATCGCCTTGGCAGGCCGCTGTTGTGTTTGGTGCCGGGTAAGCGATTGTGAAGTTGGTGATTGGCTTCGGCAATACTTGCACCGATACGGAGCCAGACTTCTTCTTATCGCAGCTTTCAATTTCCGGAGACCAGTAGTCAATTGGAATATTGAAGGTTCCCGCTGTGTTGGATACGTAGTTTGTATTTAATGTGAACGAGTAGTAGCTCACACCGTTAACCGATACAGTTGCTGTTGGTGTTGGGTTACGCAAAGTCACGTTTGTGCTTGGCGTAATACCCTGAACGGCATTGATGTTGAAGCGGATTGAATCCGGGATCAATGGCAGCAGTACAGTAATCTGGAACGGCGCATCCTTACAAGTATAACCGGTTGGGTTAGCGCCAACGTTGAACTGTGTATTTACGGAGCTCAGGTTGTTCAGGTTCTTCACCAATGTACCTAAGTTATAACCATAGCTTTCAACGCTACCAATACCGTACACAACACCCGTGAATGGGAAGTCACTTTCCACTGAACTGGATCCGCTGCCGGCTGCCCAACGCTTGGTGACGATAGAATAACCATTCAGGTTTGGATGGTTGTAAGCGAAACGCTCAGCAACCGGGTAAGCCAGGTAGTTCACACCATCAATCCGCAGCGTCTGCAAACCTTCGGTTGGTATAATCAGCGTAATGTAGTTCTGATCAATTGCTGTCAGGTTGTTGCGGTAGAATTGCGTTTTCTTTACCGCCTGCTCAATTGGGCTCAGGTAGAACATTTCCGGATCACCATCGCCACTGGTATTTGTACAAGATCCGGATGATGACATATACTGAGCTACCATGACAGGTTTGTTCGATTCAATATAATCACCGGTATTGCTTTCAAATTGGTAATAGCGGCTGTTGATCAATTGCGCGGTCGGAATAACCGTACCGTTGCGTTTTACCTGCGTGGTTGGATCTTTTACCATCACACGGTAAATGTTTGTCATGTGGCTTGTTGCGTTCGGACCATTCTGGTTGCTCGTTGGAGCAGTGGCATACTTAGTACCCCAGGCCTGGTAAGGGAAGATCTGTTGAATAATCAAATCACCCGAACCACCAGCGCTGGTTCCGCAGCCTAAACCGGTACGTGTACTTCCGGCAAATACAGCAATCGGGAAGCAACCTTGTGAACCTGCAATTGACTTCACATAGCTACCTGTAAGGTCATGTCCTTCAGCACCGTTAAGGGAAGCTCCCAATACCTGGTAAGCATCGCCTTTGTTCAGCCTGATACGGTAATTACCATTAAATGGACCTCCATTAGGAACCCAACCACCAAGAGTTGGTGCTGATGGGTTAATCTCTACTATCGTACTATCACTTTGTGCCACGATGTGGAACGCAGAGGCCGACGGCCAGGCCGCAGAAACACTTGAGTAATTCTGTCTCGACTGTAAAGTATAATATTCATAACCCCAAACGGTGCTTGGCATCAACATCGTTGCACCAGAGTTGGTAGACTCGTAAATGTGTGCATACGCGGTGATTGGCACGTCGGATGTAATGTGAATTCCTTTCTTATTGTAAAGGCCTTCACCGAACAAGCGAGCATCGTCAGCTCCCAGTTTTGGAATAATCTCACTTGTACGCGTTGAATTGGCTGGAACCGCATAGGTTCTTACCCATGGTGTACCGGATGTTCCTTCGATAGTGATGGTAACGTTGGCTGGCTGGTCGCCGGCACCCATGTAAATCACCATGTTTTGTGAACCCGCACTTGTTGGAGTTGTTCCGAAGCCGTTGGTACGCTGGTAACCTACCCAGAAGTCACGGCCACGGTTCGAGGTGCTGTCTTCGTTTTCCGGTTTCGCATCAGGATTGATTAAACCTGTGAAACGATCCAGGTAAACGATAGCATCCTGTGATATTTCTTTTTTAGCAATATCAACTTTACTGTTCTGTCCAACCACCCATGCATTTGATGGAGTTGTACGTCCCATACCGATCTGGTACTGTTGCGGGATGGAACCCTGCCATGGGTTGATGTAGTACAGCTTCGCACTGTATTGATAATTGTTTGTACCACCCACATCTACTTTGGTGTAGAAGAACATTGAGTCGGGACGCGGCTGTGTTAAACCAGTTGGAACCACACCCGAGAAACGACGGACAATAACCGTTGGCGGAGCAGTTGGACCCCATGCAATCTTCATCACCGTATCAGTGCCGTAGCTGAATGTCTGCGTTGTGTTTGGCGCTGGTGCTGCTGGCGTGGCCGTTAGAATTGTTGGCTGCGCCGTTGGGAAAAATTCATAAGCTCCCAAATCCGGAACACCACCCGTCAGCGTTTGCGAACGCGGATTATTGTTGAAGTCATACGAGTTTCCTGGGACCTGTGTACCACGGCCATGCATTGCCCACACATCCGGGTTATCCAGTGCAGGACGCAGGTCTGAGTTGCTCATAAACGCCGGCTTGAAGGCAATTGACCAACGATCCCAGTTCCAAGTGTTTGTCCATGCTTTCAGGTTGGCAAAGTTCAACACTGTGCCTGTGTTCACCTGTACAAGGTTAGCACCTGTTGTGTAAAGCATGTTATAGTCGGCTGTGAAGTTGGCTGGGTTGTTTACATACAACGCTCTACCGCCACCGTTGGCAGCAAAGATGTTGTTGTGCACCGTAGTACCCGAAGTAGCCGAATGGTTGAAATAACCGGCGTAGTTGGTTGTACTGTTATTGGCAACGTTCACCGAGTTATTGTAATAATTGATATTGTCTGTGTTATTTAAGCTGTAAAGTCCGTAAGAAGCTGATCCACCATTGTTCAGTGCAACAACGTTGTTCACAATATTCACCGCTTTAGAAGCTGCGATTGTTAATCCGTAAATATTACCGGTGTTGTTGCTGTCCGAATGGAAACGGTTGCTGGCAACGATCGAGGAATCATTGTTCAGTGAGCGGGAGTTGTTCAGGTAAATACCATAAGCAAGTGCTGCGCTGTTATTACCATTCATTTCAACGGTATTGCGGATCAAGCGGAAAGCTGTATCCGCATAGTTGGCATAAATACCGGCTGAATTAGCTGCCATTGCACCCGTAACAGATATACGGTTGTCTGTCACCCGCAAACGTTGCGTGAACTCCGTATAGATACCGTAGTTGAATGGATTATTCACGGTGTTGCTGTCGATGATGTGACCAGCAGCTGCAAGGTTGGTAGCAGATGTACCAGCGAAATGAATACCTCTTGAACCGTTATTGATCACGTTTCTTCTCAACACAATATTTCTACCGATAAAGGCATTGGCGTAAATACCAACCACGTTGGCAGAAGCTGTAGTAACAGTTGGCGTGTTGATAATGTTGTTAATGAAATTAATGTGCGATGCATTGTTCTGTAATACCACTGCACGACCGTTTGTAGCATCGGTAGCAGCAAAGCCCATATTACGGAACGTAAAGTGACGGGTGCTATCAAGGCGCAACGTAAAGTTATTAGCTGCAGTACCTGCGGTAGAAAGTGTTACAGAAGCAGGGTTGCCGTTTGCGCTCTGGAAAGTCACTGTATTCGTAACCGATGTATTCGGGATGTACGGGATATGAATCTGCTCATTATAAGTACCCGCAGCTACATTAAATACAACCGGACCAGTTATACCGCAAAGCATTGCGTTCACTGCACTCTGGAAGTTGGTGAAGTTGTTGCTTCCTGAGCCGGTTGGGTTGATCGTGTAAACACCTTGCAACAACAATGGATTTAGATTTACCTGCACCACGTTGGTATATGTTGTTACGCCATCACAGACAACTGCTGCACGGTAGTAAGTATTTACCGTTGTGATGGTATCAAATTCAGGGAAATATTGCACACCGCTGATGTTCGTCCAGTTGGCCGTACCATCTGGTGAATACTGCCACTGGAAGGTGATATTACCCAAAGGTGAGTGACCGGTAGTTGTTAAACGAATCGGTGTTTCGAGACAGATACCCGAGTTAGGCGTTACGCTTGCCGTACCAGCCACTGGCGGATTCTGGCAGCTCACAGGTGCAAACTCGTAAGCACCAATATCCGGTAACGTATTGCTACGTGTTGCATTTTCAATATCGGAGGTAATGCCCACCGGTGTACCCTTATCGTTCAAGGCTGTGATTTGCGGACGATAGTTACCGTTCGCTGTATCCGCATACAATGGGTTCAGGTTGAATGAGGCAACATCTTGTGCAGAAGCAGCCTGCCACTGAGCCAAAGTTGTACGGTTAGTTGTACGGTAACCGATATGTGCATTTGTTCCTGTAACCAGGTAGTTGTTGTTGTTAGCCTCAACGTAGGTACCCGTAGTAGGCGTCACATTCATATACACAGCATGCTTGCTACCAGTGCCACCTCTTCTGATTGTAACAATGTTGTTACGGAAGAAGATACCAGAAGCTGCTGTTGTATGATACAATCCGGCGGTAGCACCCGATGGTGTACTGGCCGAATTATCGAATGAGATTGTATTATGGTAATAGAAGACGTTATCAGAACCAACATTATAGAAACCATACATTGGCGCATTGCCTTCTAAGCCGTAGATCAGGTTATTGGATACACGAACCTCACCACCGGCAGTTGCATCTACGCTATTGTGGTACACACCATAGAAAGTAGCTGTGTTGTTGGCGATGCCGGCAAAGAAGCGGGTAAACCTGTTCTTCGATATACGGAAATTGGTGCTTGGCTGCGATGTCGCATATACACCATATACACTGCTGGCCGTATTTGTGCGGGTTGGACGAGAGAACATGTTGCCTTCCAGCAAGGTGTTCGTTGTACCACCCACATAGAAACCGGTTTCGTAGAAATCACGGATCTGGTTATTGGTAAAGCGGTTGTTGTCAATGCGGGTCTGAACCGTTGTGCCCCCCATCAATGTAATACCGTAGTAACCGCCCTGGATCGTGTTGCGATCAAAGAGGTTACCATCGGAGGCCGTGTTGCCGGTTGCAGTAGCACTGGTCTCCGAACCACTGATTACCACGCCTGCATAGTTTGTGCTAGTTGAAGATGTAGAGCTTAGGATAGTGTTACGACGGAACACGTTTGAGTCAGCGTTGTTCTGAAGTTGAACGCCCCATCCATGCGTTGTGCCTCCTGCTGCATTAATAATTAAGCTGTCGAAAATGATGTGATCAGCACCGTTTAGTTTAATCACCGCTCTTTCGTTCGTGGTCATTCCGGCAGACGAAATGGTGTTACCGTTACCGTTGAACGTAATGGTATTGGTAGCTGATGTTCCGGGAATGCTGTCCAAGCGGAGCTGCTCCAGGTAAGGACCTGAATTAGGCACCACATTAAATACAACCTGGCCGTTTCCTACAATGCCGCAAGCCATGGCAGCTTTTGCAGCGTTGAAGGATAGGAAATTACCACCCGATACTCCGGGAACGTATGTGGTGGTTGGCGGCTGAATGGTATAGATACCGGCCGGTAATGCTGGACTTACGAGTAACTCAACCGGATTAGAGAAAACGGTAGAACCGCCGCAGGTAACTGCCGCACGGAAGTATAGGGTTGTAGAAGCGATGATTGTTGTATCCGGATCAACCATCACACCTCCCATATTGGTCCATGGACCACCAGGTGATGTTGATGTTTGCCACTGGAAGGTTTGCGTAGCACCCCAGCTCGAAACGGTCAGGTTCAAACGCACTGGGCTGTTCTGACAAACAGTTGTGTCGTTGAAGATGGTGTTTCCTGGATCCGGAGGTAATGTACATGGCAATGCAACGAATTCAAATGCACCGATATCAGGCGTGGCCTGAAGTCTCTGCACACCAACGATATCTCTGTCGATTCCGGCATAGAAGCCTTTGTTATCAACTGCACCATTGGTTGGACGGAAATCGCCTAGGCCAGCGTTCGCATAGAACGGATTCCGCGAAAGCGAGTTTGCATCTTGGTTGGTGACCGCTCTCCAGTTATTGATTGTTGCCTGATTTGCGTTGAAGAAACCAACAAAATTGGTTCCTGCAGGTGCATTCAGGAAGTAGTTGTTATAATCGGCAAGGAAACCAGTTGTGTTCGTAGCCATGTAGATGGCATGCTTCGCACCTGCGCCTCCCCTGCTGATAGTGATCATGTTATTGAACAACAGGATACCACCTGCCGTTGTGGTTTGGAAGAAACCACGGGCAGTAGAAGTCGAGGTAGACGTTGTGCTGTCAATTGCTATTGTGTTGTGTAAATACCAAACGTTATCCGAGCTGGTATTTGAAATACCAGTCTGGGCACCCATTCCATTCAATTTCCCAATCAGGTTGTTGACAACAAAGTTTTCGCTACCGGCTGTTGCGTCAACACCTGAGAAATTGATACCCGTGAAGGCTGACGTACTTGCCAACGCACCACCAAATGGGTTAGTGATCCTGTTTCTCGAGATTGTACTTGCCGTACTGATCCCGGTGAAATGAACACCGATAAACTCTGTAACAGTTGCACGTGTTGGACGGCTAAAGCTGTTGCTGTCGATGAGAGTTCCAGAACTGTTCTGTACGAAAATTCCGTACTGGTAGAAGTCCTTCACATCGTTGCCAACAAAACGGTTATTCAGGTTAGCACCTGCCGGTGTGGCAACCAGGGTAAAGCCGGCGAAACCGCCATTGATTTTGTTATTGATAAACTGGTTGAAATCGCAGAGCGTAGACCCTGTTGAAATCGGGCCTGTTTCTGTACCGTTGATAACGACACCGGCGTAGTTCTGAGTCGTTGCGGTGCTGTTCAGGTTAATGATACAATTGCTGACAATGTTTGAATCGGCATTTGAAACTAACTGTACACCATAGCCGAAACTTCCTGCGCTGGCGTTGATGATCAAGCTGTCGAATCGGATGTAATCTGCTCCGCGAAGTTTAATTACTGCTCTTTCGTTTGTATTGTTAGAAGAGAATGCAATGGTTGACCCCTGTCCCTTAAATGTGACAGTGTTAGTGATAGACGCACCCGGCACCGGTGCCATGATGAGTTGCTCATTATAAACGCCTACTGGTCGGTTGGCATTATCTTGAACTAAGAAAACAACTGCACTGTCAATACCACATTTTATGTGATTGTAAGCATCATTAAAATTATTGAAAGTGCGGGCCGCAACGTTTGTTGGAAGTTCATTGTTAATTCGGAAGGTTCCTCTCACCAAAGAAGGAGAAATGACCTGCACCGGAATTGAAGAAGAAATCTCGCTTCCGCAAGCTACAAGAGCACGGTACCAGGTTGTTCCTGTTTGAGCTGTTGTGTAAGTAAAGCCTGTTGCACCTGTGATATCGCTCCAGGTAGTTCCGTCAGTCGAACGTTGCCATTGATATGTAATGCCTGATCCGGAAGTTGAACCCTGAAGACGCAATGTAAACTGCTCTGAGCATACAGCATTAGCAGAGCTAACAGTTGTACCGGCATTTGGTGCGCCGGAACATGGTGCGAAGTCAGTAATTAAGATGTTATCCAAACCGATGTCCGTTACACCGAAGTCACCGGTTGCAAGGAATCGAATCACTGTTGTGGCAGAGGATGACGTGAATTGAACCGTCTTGGTACGCCATGTTGCTGACAACTGGGCGCTGTCGAGACGCGTAAAAGTAGCACCACCATCAGTGGACAATAAAATTGTTAAGCTATCAGTACCGCTGGTATTGATAAAGTCATAGCTAAGACGTTTAGAAGCAGAAGCAGTAGCCGCGTTAATATATAAATTGAACTGGCCTGTACCTCTACCGCTTACATCGTAAGAGTGGAAACGGGCAGAGTGAATACCATCCGATCCATCCGGATTATAATCCCCGTTATTGGAAGTCCATCCAGCGCTTGCGCCATCATCATCTCTTCTCCAGGATGTGTTACCAGTAACTGGTACGTTTCTCCAGCTGTTATTTGGAATATCCCTCAAACCGCAGCCATTGATCCACGTATTTTCAAAGCTCTCTGCGAATGGCAGTGCAGCATATGTAGGCGCACTCAAGGTTACACTCAGTGTGGATGAAGCTGCACTGTTTGCACCGCAGAAAATCTGTCGGCGATAGAATGTCGCTGTCGTAATACCGTTGGAAGTATAATTGGCAGAAGTAGCTCCTGCAATGTTAGTCCAGGTAGTGCCATCAGGAGAACTTTGCCACTGGTAAGTAATACCGTTTGCTTCCGTTGCACCCGTTACATTAAGTGTAAATGGCGTAGAAGGACAAACAACGCTGGCTGTAGAAGTTGTTGTGCCGCCAGTTGGTGTGCCACTACAATTCGGGAAGTCTATGATATTAATATTATCTAATCCGATATCTGTTACTCCAAAATCCGACGTTGCTTCAAAGCGAATGATCGTTGTAGCCGATGTCGAATTGAACACGATTGTTTTTGTTCTCCAGGCACTTGCTAAACCGGCCGAATCCAAACGTGTGAACGTTGTACCACCGTTTGTAGAAATTAGAATGGAAAGGGTATCGGTTCCACTTGTATTGATCACATCGAATGTCAAACGCTTTGATGGCGTTGCGGTAGCTGCGTTCAGGTAAAGGTTTAATTGACCCTTTGTACCTGAAGAAGCAAAATAGGTGTGGAAACGTGCAGAATAAAGTCCTACAGAAGCAGTTGGCGCATAGATACCTAAAGCCGGTGATGTCCAGTTAGCCGAGTTTGGCGTGGCCGCATCATCGCTTCTTCTCCATGAGTTGTTTCCTGTGACGGGTGAGCCTCTCCAGAAATTATTTGGTGCATCGTTTACGTCGCAAACGCTTAACCAGCTTGCTTCGAAACTTTCCGTAAATGGCATTGGTGCATAAACAGGTGCGGAAACTATGATCGTTACTGCGTTGGAAACACCAATGTTGCCAGAACAGATGGTCTGTCTGCGATACTGGGTAGTGGTTGAAATACCTGCTGAACTGAATGTAGCTCCTGTCGCACCTGCAATGTTGGTCCAGTTTGTACCATCAGGTGAACTTTGCCACTGGAAGGTGATACCAAAGGCTGTGGCAGGATCAGTAGCACCATTTACCGATAGGGTAAATGGAACACCGGGACAAACCGTGCTAGCTGTTGAAGATAAGGTACCACCAACAGGTGTACCCGTACAGTTTGGAAGATTAACCAGGTTGATATTATCCAAACCAATATCGGTTACGCCAAAATCTGACGTAGCTTCAAAACGAATGATCGTAGTAGCCGATGTTGAACTGAAAACAATCGCTTTGTTTTTCCAGACGGTGGATGTACGTACACTGTCGAGACGAGTAAACGAGGCACCGCCGTTCGTTGATACTAATACGACAAGGCTGTCATTACCGCTGGTATTGATAAAGTCGAAGCTGAGACGTTTTCCAGGAACTCCAGTATTACAGTTAACATAAAGGTCTAACTGTCCTTTTGTACCAGATGAGGACTGGTAGGAGTGGAATCTCGCCGAAAAACTACCGGCAGAAGCATCCGGAGTGTATACACCCAGGTTAGGGTTTACCCACGCAGCTGTGTTGGCATTGGCTGCATCGTCGTTTCTTCTCCAGGAGTTGTTACCTGTGGGTGGCGTATTTCTCCAATAGTTAGCTGGGATGTCGCTTGTACCGCAACCGTCTATCCAGGAGGTTTCAAAGCTTTCAGTAAAAGGCAACGTTGTATAAACCGGAGCGGTCACATTCACAACCACATGCTGTGAAAAGCTGCTGTTTACACCGCAGGCAATTCTTCTTCTATAATAAGTAGTTGTAGAAATACCGGGTGATACGGTATAAGAGGAACCAGTTGCGCCTGGGATATCGGACCATGCCGTGCCGTTTGGAGAGCTTTGCCATTGGTAAGTCAGGCCACTTGCTGCTGTTGCGCCGGTAACTGATAAGTTAAACGGTATGTTTGAACTACAGAGATTAGTAATGGTTGATTGGGCATTTCCGCCAGCGGGTGTACCGCTACAAGAAGTAGCCGGAACCCATGAGAAGGTTATGTTAGGACGGGTTGTTTGTGTACCCGTGTTTGTGGTTGTTGCGGTGCCACAACCATTACCAATGTTGTCTGCACGGTAAGTATGAGAACCATTAAAGGACAAACCAGTTGTCCAAGGAATCGTAGGGTTATTAGTAAACCAGGTACCGGTAGCATTGGTTGGCTCGCCGTTACAGATCTCTATAATAATATTATCTGACCCATTCCAAATGAAAGGAGTAGAAAAAGTAAAGGTGTTATCGCCAAGTACAGGCTGATAATCGATAGGGCCATAAACTCCGGTGGTGCCAGGCTCCCAGGTTGTAGCCGATAGAGACCCAACTGAAGTAGACCCAATGGAAATAGAAAGTTTTTCGATAAGACCGGCCCCATTTAGGGCAGTAACATTGAACTTGATACCCGTAATGTTGCCGGGCGCCATACCCGCAGCAGTTAATTCGGCCGCCGTAAACAGGTATTGGGCACGGCTGCCTTCAAAATAATCTTGTAAAGGGCACGGGTAACCAGTACTTGTGTTTCCGGCTGTTCCAGTTCCTATGGAAATCTCGGTTTGGGCTTTCACACCCAAAATCGCCAAAATCATAAGGAACATGAAAAAACACTTCTTTACAAAAAGAGAAGGCGTGTAAAATTTTCTCATATCAGCTGTAGTTGTTATAATAATGTCGGGCTCTCCCGGCTTTTACATAATTAAAATCCAATACATGAAAAGTAACATGCAGTGGCTGGTGTGCCGCATAGCAGGCAAACAGGGTCTTCATCCCCAAAAAGGAAAGGATATGGAGCTAAATGGGTTTTCTTAAGAGCAATTAAAGCAGTTCTTAATAAAGCGTTAAAGGGCTTTGAAGATAATGAGAATGTGCATTTTGCAAAAATTAATTTCGACACTATGTTAATTTTCTGCCGGCCAGTGACTTAAATCTGCCATTAAACAGCAATATCATTTTTCATAAAAAATCCCGCTCTTTGGAGCGGGATTTTTCTTTTACGATCAAGAATCAGCAGTTATTCTTTTACGAATTTGCCGCTAAGGGTTTGGCATCCGCTGTCACAAGTAACCTTAATGAGGTAAGAGCCTTGTGCAAAACCGGTCACAT
>Ga0164290_1000646_pt1 | contig 97402 bp, 90 predicted proteins | sample Micstemetagenome_FD_108782 | JGI IMG/M metagenome (GOLD analysis project Ga0164290, IMG submission 108782) | Contaminated culture microbial community from soil near Moab, Utah, USA - Microcoleus steenstrupii SON62 (Illumina Assembly) | ecosystem: Environmental > Terrestrial > Soil > Soil crust...
CGAGCAGCGCTCCGGGCGTGCGATGGCAAGGCGGAGGAGGGAGCCGGGACGGAGTCCCGGCGACTGACGACAACGCCGCCAGCGTGCGTCTGGAGCGTGGCGCAGCGTGCGCTCCCTTGGACTTACTCATCTCAGTGCGCAAAGTGTCGGGTGCCGGTGAAGTACATGGTGACGCCGGCGGCCTTGCACGCCGCGATCGTCTCCTCGTCCCGCACCGAGCCACCCGGCTGCACGATCGCCTTGACGCCGGCGTCGAGCAGGATCTGGGGACCGTCGGCGAACGGGAAGAACGCGTCCGAGGCCGCGACCGAGCCGGTGGCCCGCTCCCCCGCCCGGGTGACCGCGAGCCGGCAGGAGTCGACGCGGTTGACCTGGCCCATGCCGATGCCCACCGCGGCGCCGCCGGAGGCCAGCAGGATCGCGTTGGACTTGGCCGCGCGCACCGCCCGCCACGCGAAGGCCAGGTCGGCCAGCGTGGCCTCGTCGGCCGCGTCTCCAGTCGCCAGGGTCCAGCGTGAAGGGTCGTCGCCACCCTCGTCCGACACCGCCTGGAACGTGTCGGTGTGCTGCATCAGCAGGCCGCCGCTGATCGGACGGATCTCCGTGCCGCCCTGCGAGAGCGGCTCGGCCAGGAGGATCCGGATGTTCTTCTTGCGCTGGAGCACCTCGACCGCGCCGTCGTCGTACGCCGGGGCCACGATGACCTCGGTGAAGATCTCGGCGACCTGCTCGGCCATGGCGACGGACACCGGGACGTTGGCGGCGATCACGCCGCCGAACGCGGACACCGGGTCGCACTCGTGGGCACGGCGGTGCGCCTCCGCGACATCGGCGCCGACGGCGATGCCGCACGGGTTGGCGTGCTTGATGATCGCGACCGTGGGCGCGTCGCCGTGGTCGTACGCCGCCCGCCGGGCCGCGTCGGTGTCGACGTAGTTGTTGTAGGACATCTCCTTGCCGTGCAGCTGCTCGGCCGCGGCGAGCCCACCGGGCCCGAACCCGTTGCGGTAGAGCGCGGCAGGCTGGTGGGGGTTCTCGCCGTACCGCAGCACCGCGCTCTTGTCCCAGGTCGCGCCGACCCATGCCGGGAAGCCGGTGCTGCGCCCGTCCTCGAGCGACGAGTCGGTCAGGACGTTGCCCATCCAGGACGCGACGTGCACGTCGTACGTCGCGGTGTGGACGAACGCCTTCGCCGCGAGGGCCTCGCGCTCGGCCTGCGTGAAACCGCCGGCCCGCGCGGCCTCGAGCGCGCGCTCGTAGTCCGCACCGTCGGTCACGATCGCGACGGACGCGTGGTTCTTGGCAGCGGCGCGGACCATCGACGGCCCGCCGATGTCGATCTTCTCGATGCACTCCTGCACCGACGCGCCGGACGCGACGGTCGCGGTGAACGGGTAGAGGTTGACGACGACCAGGTCGAACGGCGCGACCCCCAGCTCGTCGAGCTGCGCGACGTGCTCGGGCAGCCGCCGGTCGGCGAGGATGCCGGCGTGCACCCGCGGGTGCAGCGTCTTCACCCGACCGTCGAGGCACTCGGGGAACCCGGTGAGGTCCTCGACCTTCGTGACCGGCAGGCCGAGCGACTCGATCAGCGCGGCCGAGCCTCCGGTGGAGACCAGCTCGACGCCCGCCTCGGCCAGGCCGCGGACCAGCGCGTCCAAGCCGGTCTTGTCGTAGACGGACACCAGGGCCCGCTTGATCGGGATCCGGTCGGTCGCGGTCGGCTCGGTCATGGGGGGCGTCTCCTCATCGGTCGTTGCTGTCGATGAGGGCACCCAGGCGGTCGATGCCGGCTCACACTCCCTGGTGGTTGTCCCACCTACGCCAGTCGTGTGCCGCCATCGTATCGCCGGTCAGCCTCCCAGCCGAACCCGCCGGCCCTCCACGCGCCAGCCCTCCCGGGCCATCCGGCCGACGGTCTCGACGAGCATCGCCCGCTCCGCGACCTTGATCCGCTCGTGGAGGGTCTCGACGGTGTCGTCGTCCTCGACCGGCACCGCTGTCTGCGCGACGATCGCCCCGGTGTCGACGCCGTCGTCGACGACGAACAGGGTGCACCCGGTGACCTTGACGCCGTACTCCAGCGCGTCCCGCGGGCCGAACATCCCGGGGAACGACGGCGACAACGCGGGATGGGTGTTGACGGTGCGTCGTCCCAGGACCGGGAGGTACGACGCGCCGACCAGCTTCATGAAGCCGGCGAGCACCACGAGGTCGGGTTCGTACGCCGCGACCAGGTCGGTGAACGCGCGGTCCCAGTCCTCGCGCGAGGGGTAGTCCTTCACCTTCGCGACGAACGTGGGGACCCCCGCGCGCTCCGCCCGCGCCAGGCCCTCGATGCCGTCGCGGTCCGCGCCGACCGCGACCACCTCGGCGCCGTACGCCGGATCGCCGCAGGCGTCGAGCAGGGCCTGGAGGTTGGTGCCGGCTCCGGAGACGAGCACGACCAGACGTGCGGGGGCGGCGGGCACGGCCCGGAGTCTAGTTCCCTCCGATCGGTAGGCTCCGGCCCCATGCCACCTCCGCGACGACAGAGCAGGAGGACGCTCTGGATCGCGCTCGGCATCGTCGGTGTCGCCCTCCTGGCATGCTGCGGCGGAGGCATCGGCCTGCTCGCGGTCGTCAAGGCGGTCAACGACCGGAACGAGCGCGCCCACAACACCCCGACGACGGTCACCGTCGGCGCCGGCTTCGAGCACGACCGCTTCGTGGCCGACGAAGGGTGGGAGGTGGCCGAGGACGACGGCGTCTTCGACATCGTCGACCTCGCCCTCACCAACGACGCTCGCCGCCCCCGCCAGGCCAACCTGTCGTTCACCGTCTACCGCGGCGACACGATCGTCGCCGACATCAGCTGCACCGCCGGGACGCTCGGTGCTGGCGAGACCGAGGTCGCGGACTGCTTCTCCCCCGACGCCCACACCAGCGACTTCGACGAGGTCCGGGTCGCCGACAGTCTTTGAGCGACGGACGTCGTGGGTAGGCTCCGGCCAGCCCACTCGGAGGAGACCGATGACCCAGCCGCCCCCGCCGCCGTACCAGCCCTACGGCCAGCAGCCCTACGGACAGCAGCCGTCGCCGTACGGCGCGCCACCGAAGAAGGGCAACAAGACGCTGTGGATCGTCCTCGGCATCGTCGGTGGTGTGCTCCTGCTGTGCTGCGGGAGCGGGGTCCTCGTGTTCGGGCTCTTCGTCAACGAGGTGGACAACCAGATCGACGAGGAGCGCGCGCTCGACACCCCGAGCCAGGTGGACATCGGCGAGGAGTTCGAGCACGACGACTTCGTCGCCGACGCCGGGTGGGAGGTCACGAACGAGGGCGGCTACTTCGCCATCGAAGGCCTGGTGATCTCCAACGAGAGTGACACCACCCGCTCCGCGGGCATCGAGTTCAGCTTCTACAGCGACGACGTGCTGCTGGCGGAGCTCGTCTGCACGACGGGTTCGCTGGCCCCCGACGAGAAGGGCCAGGCGACGTGCGGGACGACGTTCGAGGACTTCGACCCGTCGTACGACGAGGTCCGGGTCTCCGACCAGTTCTGAGAGTCAGCTGCGGGGGCGCACGCGGCGCAGCCCGCGCCGCGCGAGCTCACCGCCGCGGCGCTGCCACCAGGTCATGGCGAGGGCGCCGAGCAGACCGCCGATGCCGAAGCCGGTGACGGCGTGCAGGAGCACGTCGAGCTGGAACGGGCCGATGTCGGCCATCCGCCCGGGGCCCACCGCGCCTCCGGCCAACGTCGTGAGGACGCCGAGCAGCAGGCCGGCGACGAGCCCGCTGCCGCAACCGCGGATCGCGGCCTGGTCCCACGCGGCTGCCGGCCGGCCACGGTGCGCCCAGGCGGCGGCGACGAAGGCGATCAGCACCGGCGTCAGCATCAGCCAGCCGGCCCAGCCCGGCGTCCTGCCCGGGTCGGGCAGCGCCGCGAGCAGCGGGAAGAGCGGGAGCGGGCCGAGCACGACCGCGCCGGGTGAGACCACGGTGCCGGTGCCGACGGTGAAGCCGGGGCCGAGCAGGTAGGCGCTGCTGAAGAGGGCGGCGTTCGGCAGGACCAGGAGCGTCAGCGCCGCGATCATCGCGATGTCGCCGGCGTCGCCGTCGAGCTGCGAGACGATGTTGGCGGCGGTCGAGAAGTCGAGGACGAGCGCGACGACCAGCGCGACGAGGGCGACGGCGAGCCAGGCGCGCACGATCGAGCGGACCAGCACCGCCGCGTCGCGGACCGCGACCGGGATCGCGGGCACCCAGATCGCCGCGCGGCCGGAGCCGCGGGCGAGCGCAGGACCGCCGACCCCGGCGGCGATCAGGAACGACCAGAGGACGACCTTGCCGACGCTGGGCGTCGTCTCGATCGTCGACGCGAGCGTGGTGGCGACGACGCCGACGACCAGGTAGCCGACCGCGAACAGGCCGGCCGCGATCGGGACGGCCCAGTCGCGCTCGCCGTCACCGATCCGGTCGGCGTCCGGCCCGTGGCCGGAGATCGACTCCCCGACCCGGTGCCCGACCCGCCACGCGGACCACGCGCAGAGCAGGGTGAGCCCGAGGGGCACTGCTGTGATCCGGATGCCCTCGACGCTCACGCCGGACCCGTGGGCCGTCAGCCAGCCGAGGGCACCGACCCGCAGCGCCCCGCTGGGAGTCCCGTGGCTCCCGGCATCGGTCAGGAACCAGCCGACGACCGCGACCGCCATGCAGATCAGCAGCGGGCCACCCGCAGCCAGCGCACCGCCGAGGGTGGCCGTGGGCACCAGCGGACGGCGGGTCCCGAGCACCTGGCGGAGCTCGGACTCCCTGCGGGGGTCCGGGCGGGTGGTCGTCCTTGCGAGCGGCGAGTGCAGCGACGTCATGGCCCCTTCATCTTCACGCGCGAGCCCTGTCGAGCGGCGGTGCCACGCCGCGACGGGACCGCGACGGGGCCGCGACGGGGTCGCGACGGGGCGGCGAGGGGGCGGCGGTGGGGTCCACGACGGGGCGGCCGGTTGTGGTCGGTGGGCGCGGTCGTCGTACCTTGTTCGGGTCATGCCCGCCACCCCTGACACCCCTGACAACGCCGACAACGCCCTCCCAGCGGACCCCACGGCCGAGTTCGACGCCTTCTACAAGGCTGCGCGGGACCGGCTGCTGCTCCAGACCTACGCGCTGACCGGCGACCTCGGAGCGGCACGGAGCGCGGTGCGGGACGCGTACGTCGTCGCCTGGCACCACTGGAAGAAGCTCTCCCGGCTCGACGACCCCGAGTCGTCGGTGCGGCCGCACGCCTGGCGGCACGCACTCCGCCGGGCGACCGTCCGGCCGTGGCACAAGGAGAAGGGGCTGGACCCGGACGACCGGGCGACCCTCGACGCCCTCGCAGCGCTGTCGACGCAGCAGCGTCGCGCGCTGCTGCTGACCCAGCTCGCCGCGGTCTCGATGCAGGACATGGCCCGCGAGCTCGGGCTGCCGAGCGACCTCGCCGAGCGGGAGCTGCAGACCGCGGCCACCCAGTTCGCGACCGAGAAGAACATCTCGGCCGCGTCGATCCCGATGGCGTTCTCCGCGCTCGCCAACGCGATGACCAACGTCACCTGGCCGCGGGTCACGATCATCCGTCGTGCGGGCGCAGCCCGGCGCCGGATGCACACCGTGGTCGGCGCCGGGGCGGTCGTCGCGGTCCTGGTCGCCAGCGGTGCAGCGGTCACCGACGCCAGCGGTGTCCGACCGACCCTCGACCGGGATCCGACCGCCGGGCCCAGCGTCGGCGCGGTCGCTCCCGGTCCGGAGATGGTGCTGCCCCAGTCGACGCTGCTCCCCACCGAGGTCGTGCGGGACACGCTGGTCGGCGACTGGCAGCAGGGTCGGACCCACGACAACTCCGTCGGCAACGGCGTGGTCCTGCCCTGCCAGCCCACCGACGCGCGCTACGCCGACCCGCGCGGCACCGCCGCGTGGGTCCGGGTCTTCCGCAACGGCCCCGCCGGCGAGGCGTCGCGCAGCCTGACCGAGGTCGTCGAGGCGTCGCGCACCCCCGAGCGCGCCCGCAAGACCTATCACCGGCTTCGCGGCTGGGTCGCCGACTGCGTCACGCCAGGCCTGCGCCTCGTCAGCACGTCGACCAGCCCCGGTCTGGCCGACGCGTCAGCGATCTTCGTCCTCACCGAGCAGCACCCCGAGCTGGCGACGTACGTCGTCGGTGTCGCCCGGACCGGCCTGCTCACCACCGCCGTCGCCCTCCGCACCGACGTCGCCCCCGAGACCGCCAACCGTCCGGGCGCCGCGAAGCTGCTGGGCGAGGCGGTCGACCGCCTCTGCACGCTGCCCGACGCCGGCCGCTGTGCGGAGAAGCCCGGCGACCTCGAGGTCGTTCCGCCCTATGCCGCCGGCCAGGTGCCGGCGATGCTCGCGCCCGTCGACCTGCCCTTCGTCGGCGAGCCGGACCAGCCCTGGATGGGCACCCCGGCCCACGAGATCACCAAGGCCCGCACCGACATCGACGTGCTCGGCTGCGTCCACCCCAGCCTGGCCGGGGAGTACGACGGCGACCGCTTCCGCACCGACCTCGTCCGCACGTTCGTGAAGGTGGGCAGCAACCTGCCCGCCGAGTTCGGCCTCACCCAGGCCGTCGCGGCGCTGCCGGCCAAGGCCGCGGGAGCACTGCTCACGGACTACCGGTCCGCGATCAACGGCTGTCCCGAGCGCGACGCCAGCGCCGGCACCGAGGTCCGGGTGCTCGGGGCGGACGACGAGGGCGACCGCTCCTTCACCGCGTGGCACCTCAGCACCCGCCTGCCGGGCGAGCGGACCGTCGAGTACTCCGTCGCGTTCCTCCGCAGCGGCTCTGCCGTCTCCCAACTGGTGTTCGTCTCCGCCCCCGGCGCCCGGATGACGGACGTCCAGTTCGTCACCCTCACCCGCCGCGCGCTCGCGCGGCTGCCGCAGCTGCCGCCGTACGCCGGCTGAGGCGCCGACCGGAGTCTTCCGGAAGAATCGCCGGCATCGGTGCAACCCTCCCCGGGGCTCGGGCGTACCACCATCGACATCAACACTCCGGAGCGTGAGCTGCGGACTCGGGCTCGAGAGGGGGACGACCGTGGAGGCACAGGAGTTCGACGAGCTCTACGCCGCGTCGTTCCGTCGGATCACCAGCCAGGTCTACGCCATGATCGGCAACCTGGACGAGGCCACCGAGTGCGTGCAGGAGGCCTTCGCACGCGCCTGGGCCAACCGCCGGAAGCTCGACAAGGCGCAGTACCCCGAGGCCTGGGTCCGTACGACGGCGTACCGCCTGGCCGTCAGCCGGTGGCGCCGCGTCCAGCTCGGTAGGCGGCCGACCGACCGCGCGGTCGGCAGTCCCACCGAGACGCCCGCGGTCGACGAGTCCCACGTGGCCCTCGTCGCCGCCCTCAGGAAGCTACCGGAGGCGCAGCGCCAGGCGCTGGTGCTGCACCACATCGCCGATCTGCCGATCCACCAGGTGGCGGCCGAGGTCGGCGTACCCGAAGGAACCATCAAGGCGAGGCTGAGCCGCGGACGCGCCGCCCTCGCCGTGCTGCTGACCGACGAGCCCAACGGCGGTCTGGCTGGAGGAATGAGCCATGTCTGACCCGATCGACAAGCTGACCAGTCTCGGAGACGCGTTGGAGGGCGCACCCATGCCACTTCCCGCCTCCGCGATCCGCGCCCGTGGCGACCGGATCCGCCGCCGCAAGCACGCCCTCGTCGCCGGCGCGAGCGCCGCTGCCGTCGCCGCCGTCGCCGTCCCTGTCGTCGCCCTCACGGTCGGCAACGGCTCCGGCGACCCCGACCGCCTCGCCCCGCAGCCGTCGGCATCCGACCCGGTGGCCGCCGCGCCGCTGAGCGCGGAGAACCTGATCACTGCCGACGACGCGGCCTGGAACGAGGTGGGCACCGAGTTCGAGGAGAACTTCACCTACGAGGGCGACGGACAGTCGACGCCCAATCCCTGCTTCGAGAACTCCTTCGCCAGCCTCGGTGCCGAGGACGTCTGGCAGCGGGACTTCCAGTGGAAGGCGCGCGAGATCGGTGGCCCGGACCCCGGTCCCTACCTCAACGAGATCATCGGCGAGTTCGGAAGTCCGGCCGACGCCAGGGCAGCGTTCGAGGAGATCCAAGGCTGGTACGACGACTGCCTGCCCCCTGACGCCGAGTCGTTCGACGCTGGTGAGTTCGCACCGGTCGCCATCCCCGTCGAGGGCGACGGTGTCCAGATGCTCGCGACCTACGGCCCGGTCGCCGAGGAGCTCGATCCCTTCGGCTACGACGCGTGGTTCCTCGACACGGGCCTGGTCGTCTCGGGCGACCGGGTGGCGCTGATCACCGCCCTGAGCCACGGCCAGGACTACAACCTCACGCCGACGCCGGCGGCGAGGATGGTGCCCTCGGCTGCGGAACGCCTGGTGCTGGGCAACGGCGTCGAGCAGCAGCCGACCGAGGGCGAGGGCGACTGGCCCACCGCGATCCGGGAGGACTTCCCGCTGGCCTCGGGCTGGCCCGAGGACGACGGCAGCAGCGAGTTCCGGTACGACGCGCCGAGCGAGGACCACCAGGCGATGCTGCCTGCCGGAGACCTCGACGCCTGCGACCAACCGGTCGACGGGGGCGACCCGACGGCCCGGCTCACCACCCGGATCGAGTGGGGTTCGGCGTACTACGCCCGCGAGCTGCAGCTCTTCGCCGACGCCGACGAGGCCGCCGCCTACCTGGACTCGATCCAGGACGCCTTCGCGGCCTGCGAGGCTGCCGGTCCCACGGCCGAGGTCCCTTCGTTCACCACCGAGGTCAACCAGGGCTCGATCGGTGAGGAGTCCTGGGTCGTCACGAGGGCCTCCGACGGGATCGGCCGGGTGGTGATCAACGTGGTCCGGGTCGGCAACGCCGTCGCGGTCGACCTCCTGAGCGACGAGGGCACCGGGGACACCGTGATGGACCTTGCGACGGAGACCCGCGAGAACCTCGCCGACGTCATCGCCGCGATGAACGACCTCCAGGGCGGCGGCAGCGCGCCCGCCGAATCGTCCGCCCCGTCCGCCCCGGCCGGGACGACGGAGATCCCGGCCGAGTTCCCGCTGGCGTCGTACCCCTCTGAGCCGCCGACGGCCGACGCCGAGACGACGATCGACGGACCCCGGGCCGGTCTCCGCGCCGTGGGCGATCTCCCCGTCTGCGGCGTCGCTGCGTTGCCTGGGGAGCCGCGGGACCGACTGGGCTACAGCGTCGCCGGCATCGAGTACGGCGACCTGCGGGAGCTCCGGACGTACGGTACGGCCGACGAGGCGGTAGCAGAGCTGCAGTCGCTCCGCGCGCTGCTGGCCACGTGCGACCGCGAGCCGACCGAGCAGGACGGCTGGAGCAACGTGTGGCAGGTCTTCGAGAACGCCGACCCCGGCTACGACTCGGTGACGTGGGGCTACACCTCCGAGATGGACGACAGCGACAGCTTCGCCGGGTCCGGCCAGCTGATGACCGCGGTCAGGGTGGGCAACTCCATCCTGGTCATGGCGTGGTACGCGGAGTACAACCGGGGCAGCATGGAGCGCAACGTGCCCAACCTGCTCGACACCGTCGCGCTGATCACGCCGGCTATGTGCGTCTTCACCGCCGACGGGTGCTGAAGCCTTCGAGATTGCGGTGGCCTCCTCAGGTGCAAGCGCTGAGCACGGGGGTGTCGTCGCCGGGTGCCAGGATCGGCCCATGATCGATCACCTCGGCATCAACTGCGCGGACCTCGAGACCGCGAAGCGCTTCTACGACACCGTGCTCGGCACGCTCGGCTACCGGCGGTTGCTCGACTTCGACGTCGCGGTCGGCTACGGCAGGGACAAGCCCGACTTCTGGCTCAGCCAGTTTGACGACATGCCGCCCAACCGCGAGGTGCACGTGGCGTTCCAGGCCGCCGACCCCGACGCGGTCGCCGCCTTCCACGAGGCCGCGGTGAGCCTCGGCGCAGAGTCGCTGCACGAGCCGCGGCTGCGCCCGGAGTACCACGAGCGCTACTTCGGCGCGTTCGTGCGCGACCCCGACGGCAACAACGTCGAGGCCGTCTGCCACAACGCTCCGACTGATTGAGAGGGCCTCGTACGACGAGGGGCCGCCGCCCGGATCGGACGGCGGCCCCTCAACGGGTCTCGTGACGAGTCGTCACATGCTCTTCAGGATCTCCCGCGCCAGCTCGGCGGTCGCGGACGGCGTCTTGCCGATCTTGACGCCCACGGCCTCGAGGGCCTCCTGCTTCGCGGCGGCGGTGCCGGCGGAGCCGGACACGATCGCGCCGGCGTGGCCCATGGTCTTGCCCTCGGGGGCGGTGAAGCCCGCGACGTAGCCGACCACCGGCTTGGTGATGTTGTCCTTGATGTACGCCGCGGCCCGCTCCTCGGCGTCGCCACCGATCTCACCGATCATGACGATCAGCTTGGTGTCGGGGTCGTCCTCGAAGGCCTGGAGCGCGTCGATGTGCGTGGTGCCGACGATCGGGTCGCCGCCGATGCCGATGGCGGTGGAGAAGCCGAAGTCCTTCAGCTCGTACATCATCTGGTAGGTCAGCGTGCCCGACTTGGACACGAGGCCGACCGGGCCGGAGCCGGTGATGGTGTGCGGGGTGATGCCGGCGAGCGACTCGCCGGGGGTGATGATGCCCGGGCAGTTGGGGCCGATCATCCGGGTCTTCTTGCCCTGGAGGTAGGACCACACCTCGGCGGTGTCCTGAACCGGGACGCCCTCGGTGATCACGACGATCAGCGGCATCTCGGCGTCGATGGCCTCGACGCACGCGGCCTGCGTGAACGCCGGCGGCACGAAGAGGACCGACACGTCGGCGCCGGTCTCGGCCATCGCCTCCTTGACGGTGCCGAACACCGGCAGCTCCACGTCGGCGCCGGAGGCGTCCTTGTGGGTGACGGTCGTGCCGGCCTTGCGGGCGTTGACGCCGCCCACGATAGTCGCGCCCGAGTCGAGCATCAGGGCGGTGTGCTTGGCACCCATCCCGCCGGTGATGCCCTGGACGATGATCTTGGAGTCTTTGTTCAGGTAGATGCTCATGTCTTCGTCCTTAGTTCTCAGGCAGCCGAGGTGTTGGCGAGCTCGGCGGCCTTGTCGGCTCCGCCGTCCATCGTGTCGGCCAGGGTCACCAGCGGGTGGTTGGCGTCCGCGAGGATCTGGCGACCCAGCTCCACGTTGTTGCCGTCGAGCCGGACGACGAGCGGCTTGGTCGCCTCGTCGCCCAGGATCTTCAGCGCGCCCACGATGCCGTTGGCGACCTCGTCGCACGCGGTGATGCCACCGAACACGTTGACGAACACCGACTTCACCTGCGGGTCGTGCAGGATCACGTCGAGGCCGTTGGCCATCACCTCGGCGTTGGCACCGCCGCCGATGTCGAGGAAGTTGGCCGGCTTGACGCCGTCGTGGGCCTCGCCGGCGTACGCGACGACGTCGAGGGTGCTCATGACGAGACCCGCGCCGTTGCCGATGATGCCGACCTCACCGTCGAGCTTGACGTAGTTGAGGCCGAGGTCCTTGGCCTTCGACTCCAGCTGGTCGGCCTCCTCACGGATCTCGAAGGCCGCGTGGTCCGGGTGCCGGACCTCGGAGGCGTTGTCGTCGAGCGACACCTTGCCGTCGAGGGCCTCCAGCTTGTCGCCGGCGAGGCGGGCGAGCGGGTTGACCTCGACCAGGGTCGCGTCCTCCTCGACGAACACCTTGTAGAGGTCCTCGATCATCTTCACGGCCTGCTCGAAGACGGGCTCGGGGAAGGCGGCCTCGGTGGCGATCTCACGGGCCTTGTCGGCGTCGACGCCGGCGCCGGGGTCGATCGCGATCTTCTTGACGGCGTCGGGGTTGGTCTTGGCGACCTCCTCGATCTCCACACCACCCTCGACCGACGCGATGCAGAGGTACTGGCGGTTCGACCGGTCCAGCAGGAAGGAGAAGTAGTACTCCTCCTCCGGCGGGGTCGCGGGAGTGATCAGGACACGGTTGACCGGCAGGTCCTTGATCGTCAGGTTGAGAATGTTCGTGGCGTGCTCGAAGGCCTCGTCCGGCGTCTTCGCCAGCTTGACGCCGCCGGCCTTGCCGCGGCCACCGGCCTTGACCTGCGCCTTCACGACGACGACGCCGCCCATCTGCTCCGCGGCGGCCTTCGCCTCCTCGGCGGTCTCGACGACCACACCGAGGGTGGTCACCACACCGTGCTTGGCGAAGAGCTCCTTCGCCTGAAACTCCATCAGATCCACTGGTCTATGTCCTCAGCTGTTCGGGTGCGGGCCGCGCTGCAGTGCGGGTCCTCCGGCACCCTAGTAGGCTCCCGCCGGTCCCGACGAGGGTGCCCACGAGCGACGTGACGTGGGTTACATCGTCCGGTCGAACTAGTCCAACCTTGACCGTCCGGAGATTTCCCGCACCCCGGTGCATCGGTTAAGGTCGTCGGCATTCGTTTCATACGGGTCGTCTGCGCAAAATTTTGGGCAGACGACCACTGACGTCGGGACGCCGTGGGGGGCAGGACCGAGCGCCAGAGTGAAGCGAGCCAACCATCACCGACGCGGGGACACACGAACCTATGGGCAACCACCGAGCGGCACGGCGCGCGCCGTCGCGAGGCCGCTCGGAGCGTCCCGCTGAGGGGTACGTCGGACGCCGGGTCGCCCGGCCGACGACCGAGCCACCGGCCACGGACATCGCCGCCCGGGCCGCCGCGCCCGTCCCGCCGCCGGCCACGGTCGAGATCCCCGCCTCTGTCTTCACCGACTCCACGACGGGCTCGCTCCGTCCGGCGGTCCCCGGCAAGCGCCGCGCCGCCAAGTCCCCGCGTACGCCGCTGATGCGCGCCCTGCCGCCGATGCCGGTCGTCGTCGGCGTCGCGGTGCTCGCCGTCTCGGCGGGCGGCGTGCTCACCACCAACGGCACCCAGCTGGCCGCGAGCGGGGGCGGCGACCGCACCCGGATCGCAGCCCCGAACGCCGCGTCGGGCGAGATCGGCGCCGGCGTCTACGACGCCACCGGCCGCTCCCCCGTCGTGAGCCGCGACTCCGACCGTGACGCCCTCGAGGACGCGAGCGACGCCTCGCTGGTCCAGGAGGTCGAGCAGCAGGCCGAGCAGCGCAACGAGGCGCTCGGCGTCCTGATCGAGCAGGTCGAGAAGGAAGTCAAGAACATCAACCTCAACCGGTGGTCGCTGCCGCTCGCCGCTGGGGTCTACCGCCTGTCCGCCACCTTCGGCCAGGCCGGTCCGTACTGGTCCAGCGGCTACCACACGGGCCTCGACTTCGCGGCTCCCAGCGGCACCCCGATCATGTCCGTCGCCAACGGCGTCGTGACGTCGGTCGGCGACGCGGGCGCCTACGGCAACCAGACGGTCGTCACCCTCGAGGACGGCACCGAGATCTGGTACAACCACCAGACGTCGTACACCGTCTCCCCCGGCGACAACGTGATCGCCGGCCAGGTCATCGGCTACGTCGGCTCGACCGGCAACTCCACCGGCCCGCACCTCCACCTCGAGGTCCGTCCCGGCGGTGGCGACCCCGTCGACCCGTTCGCCGCGCTGATCGTCAACGGCGTCAACCCTTAGCTCTCAGAGCTTCTCGACCGGGGCGTAGCGGAGCAGCAACCGCTTGACCCCGTCGGAGCCGAAGTCGATCGACGCGACCGCCTTGTCGGCCTGCCCCTCGACGGACACGACCGTGCCGAGTCCGAAGCTGTCGTGGGTGACCCGGTCGCCCGGCTCGAGCACGGGGATCGGGCGGCTGGGCTTGGCCTTGGCGGCGGCATCGGCACGCGCGGCCGCCGAGGTGAAGTTGCGGCGGCCGGCCGCGGTGGGAGCGCCGAGCCGGTTGCCCGAGGGGTACGACGACCCCGCGCCGCTCGCGAACGTCGGCCGCGACCAGCGGGTCTGGTCGGCCTCGGTGCGGCGCCAGTCGACGAGGTCGATCGGCAGCTCGCCGAGGAACCGCGACGGAGGGTTGTGGGCCGGGGCGCCCCACGCGGAGCGGACCATGGCGCGGGAGACGTAGAGCCGCTGACGGGCGCGGGTGATGCCGACGTAGGCCAGCCGCCGCTCCTCCTCCAGCTCCGGCCGGTCGCCGAGCGACCGCGAGTGCGGGAAGACGCCGTCCTCGAGCCCGGTGAGGAAGACGACGGGGAACTCCAGCCCCTTGGCGGTGTGGAGCGTCATCAGCGTGACGACGCCCTGGTCGGGCGGGGCGTCGGGGTCTCCCTCGTCGGGTGCGTCGGGGATCTGGTCGGCGTCGGCCACGAGCGCCACCCGCTCCAGGAAGTCGGCGAGCCCCGGCTCCACCAGGCCGGCGTCGACGTCGGCGGGGTCGGCGCTCGGCGCCGCGACCGGGTCCTCGGCGAACTCCCTCGCGACGGCGACGAGCTCGCCGAGGTTCTCGACGCGGGTCTCGTCCTGCGGGTCGTCGCTCGCCTCGAGCGACGCGAGGTAGCCCGACCGGTCGAGCACCGTCTCGAGGACCACGTCCGGCCGCTCGCCGCCCTCGACCATGGACTGGAGCTCGGTCACCAGCAGGACGAAGCCCTCGATGTTGGTCTGGCTGCGGGTGGCGAGTCCCGGCGCCTCGTCGGCGCGCTGCAGCGCCTCCCAGAACGTGATCTGCTCACGGTTGGCGAGGTCGTTGACACACTCGACCGCGCGGTCGCCGATGCCGCGCTTGGGAGTGTTGAGGATCCGGCGCAGCGACACCTGGTCGTCGGGGTTGACCAGCATCCGCAGGTAGGCCAGGGCGTCGCGGACCTCGCGCCGCTCGTAGAACCGGACTCCCCCGACGACCTTGTAGGGCAGGCCGGTGCGGATGAAGATCTCCTCGAAGACACGGGACTGCGCGTTGGTGCGGTAGAACACCGCGACGTCGCCGGCCTTGTGCCCCTTGTCGGTCAGCTTGTCGATCTCGTCGGAGACGAACCGGGCCTCGTCGTGCTCGTCGTCGGCGACGTAGCCGACGATCCGCTCGCCGTCGCCCGCCTCGGACCACAGCCGCTTCTCCTTGCGGCCCTGGTTGTGGCCGATCACCGCGTTGGCGGCGGACAGGATCGTCTGCGTGGAGCGGTAGTTCTGCTCCAGGAGGATGGTCCGCGCGTCCGGGAAGTCCTGCTCGAAGTCGAGGATGTTGCGGATGTTGGCGCCACGGAACGCGTAGATCGACTGGTCGGCGTCACCGACCACCATCAGCTCCGCGGGCGGCACCCGGTCCTCGATCTCCGGTCCGGTCGCGGCGGTGGAGTCGGGGTACGACCCCTCGACCGGGTCCTCGAGGCTCTGGCCGCAGAGCTGGTGGATGAGGGCGTACTGCGCGTGGTTGGTGTCCTGGTACTCGTCGACCAGGACGTGGCGGAACCGGCGCCGGTAGGTCTCGCGGATCTCGGGGAAGGTCTGGAAGAGCCGGACCGTCTCCATGATCAGGTCGTCGAAGTCGAGGGCGTTGGCCTCGCGGAGCCGGCGCTGGTAGAGGGAGTACGCCGCCGCGTAGCTCTCCTCGAGGCTGTTGCGGGCGTCGGCCTTGACCTCGTCGGGGTCGCGCAGCTCGTTCTTGTGGTTGCTGATCCAGTGCAGCACCGGACCCGGCTGGTAGCGCCGCGGATCGAGGTCGAGGTCGTTGCAGACCAGGGTGATCAGCCGCTTCTGGTCCTGGGCGTCGTAGATCGAGAAGTTCGACTTCAGCCGCGCGTAGCCGAGGTGCTCGGCCTCCTTGCGCAGGATCCGGACACACGCCGAGTGGAACGTGCTGACCCACATGATCTTGGCGCGGCCGCCGACCAGGTCGGCCACCCGCTCCTTCATCTCGGCCGCGGCCTTGTTGGTGAAGGTGATCGCCAGGATCGAGCCCGGGTGGGCCTTGCGCTCGGAGATCAGCCAGGCGATCCGCCGGGTCAGCACCCGGGTCTTCCCGGAGCCCGCGCCGGCCACCACGAGGAGCGGCGGACCGGCGTGCCTGACGGCGTCGGCCTGCGGCCCGTTGAGGCCCGCCAGGAGGTCCTCCGCGGTCGGCCCGCGTCGCGTCGTACGGGGCTCTTCAGCGGGGGTGATGCCCTCGAGGCCGGGCAGCGGCTGCAGATGACTCATTCTGCTGCCAGCCTACGGCGGGGCACCGTCAGAAGTGCCGGCCGGGGATCAGCTGTGGACGGGCGCCCAGAGCACCGCTATGCAGACCTCGGCGACGGCGAGCACGAGCAGGCCGGCCCACAGGCCCTTGGGGATCGACGCCTTGCGCATGTTGGCCATCACCAGCACCAGCAGCACGAGCCCGATCGCGAACTTCACCCCGATCTTGGCGTGGTTGACGTCGCCGCCGTCCGCCTCGAGCACACCGACGAGCGCCAGGCCGGCGAGGAACGCGGTGCCGACGCCGTCACGCATGACGCCGGTGACCTTCTTCTCCTCGTCGCCTGCCTGCGCGAGCAGGCCGCCGATCAGGGCGGCGAAACCGAGGATGTGGATGATCAGCAGGATCAGGCGAAGCGTGTCCATGGCGGGCAGCCTAGTCAGCGGCCCGTCACGCTGAAGTGCTGGTAGTCCTTCAACGACGACCAGGCGCCGCCCCACGACCAGCCGATCCGCGCGAACTCCCGCACCGCGACCGAGCCCGGCTGGATCATGCCGGGCCGGTGCCAGGAGCGGTCGAGGTACGACGACGCCAGCTCGGGCAGCACCACGTCGCCCTTCTCGTAGGGGTTGTTGAAGGGGTTGATGTCGATCGCGAGCCCGTAGGCGTGCGCGGACCACGAGCCGCTGCCGATCGCCGCGCGGCAGACCAGGCCGGCGGTGTTGTTGCCGTCACCGGTCGGGTGCGCATCCACGTCGGCCGTGGTCGGCAGCCGCATCTCCTCGATGGGGAAGTCGGCCGCGAAGAGCGCCTCGAACACCGACACCACGTCGGCGGCCTCGCTCGCCGCGATGACCAGCTCCCCCGTGTGGGCGAGCCCGTCGAACCCGCGGAACGACACGGTCAGGTAGCGGAGCTCCTCGAGCCCGACCGGGCACGCCGGCGACCACGTCTTCCCCATCCGCCGCCGGATCTCGCCGGTGACCGGACCGATGGTCGAGTGGAACCGCCCGTCCGCGGGCGGCGGCAGCAGGTCGGCGGTCGGGAACCGGCGCTCGACCAGCTCGGGCGGCGTGGGGCCCATCTCGCCGAGGCCGTCGGGTCGCAGGGGCAGCGGGTGGGCGCCCAGCGCCCAGTCGGAGTACGACGACGCCGGGTCGGTCGGCTCCCCGGTCGGCTCCCCGGTCGGGCTCCCGGTCTGCTTCCGGCCCGGCCCCTTGCCCGGCCCCTTGCCCGGCCGGTCGCCGAGCTCGGACCCGGTCGACGTCGGCGCGCTCTCGGGCGCGCTCGCTCCGCCCTCCCCGTCGCTGCACCCGGTGAGGGTCGCGGCGAGGAGGAGCGCTGCGGCGTACGGCCCGAACCTGCCCACGATCAGAGGAGCCGCCGGTCGGAGGCCCACTTGGTGAGCTCGTGCCGCGAGGACAGCTGCAGCTTGCGCAGCACCGCGGACATGTGGGTCTCCACGGTCTTGATCGAGATGAAGAGCTCCTTCGCGACCTCCTTGTAGGAGTAGCCGCGGGCGATGAGCCGCATCACCTCCCGCTCCCGCTCGGTGAGCCGGTCGAGGTCCTCGTCGATGTCGGCGACCTCGATCGAGCCCGCGAACGCGTCGAGCACGAAGCCCGCCAGGCGCGGCGAGAACACCGCGTCTCCGTCGGCCACCCGCCGGATCGCGTCGACCAGCTCGGGGCCGGTGATGGTCTTGGTGACGTAGCCGCGGGCGCCGCCGCGGATGGTCCCGATGACGTCCTCGGCCGCGTCGCTCACCGACAGGGCGAGGAAGCGCGGCGGGTCGTCGACCACCTGCGTGGCCAGCTTGCGCATGACCTCGACGCCGCCACCCCCGGGGAGGTGGACGTCGAGCAGGACCACGTCGGGCCTGGTCGCGGCGATCACGGCCACCGCGGTGTCCACGTCCTCGCCCTCGCCGACGATCTCGACGACGTCGGAACCGGCAGCCTCCAGCTCCGCGGTCACGCCGCGGCGGAACATCGCGTGGTCGTCGACCACCACCACCTTGACCGTCATGTCACTCCCCCTCCTTCTCGCGTCCGAGGTGCAGCCGCACCTCGGTGCCCTCGCCGGGCGCCGACCGTATGTCCGCGCTGCCGCCGTGCCGGGCCATGCGGTCGATGATGCTGCGGCGGACGCCGAGCCGGTCCTCCGGGGTGGCGTCCGGGTCGAAACCCGCGCCCCGGTCGCGCACGAACACGTCGACGGCGGTCGGCGTGATCTCCGCGTAGATGTCGACCCGCGGCACGCCCGCGTGCTTCGCGGCGTTGGTCGTCGCCTCCCGCGCGGCCGACACGATCGGCCGCATCGACTCGGTGAGGTCGCAATCACCGACGGAGACCACGACGACGGTGAGGTTCCAGGCGTCCTCGACCTCGCCGGCCATCGCCCGCAGCGCGCTGGCGACGGTGCTGTCGTCGATCGACTCGGTCGCGAACAGCCAGGACCGCAGGTCGCGCTCCTGGGCGCGGGCGAGCCGGGCAGCGTCGGACGGGTTCTTCTGGATCAGGGCCAGCGTCTGGAGGACGGAGTCGTGCAGGTGCGCGGCCACGTCCGCCCGCTCCTGGGTGCGGACCCGCTCCTCGCGCTCGTCGCTGAGCTCGGCCGCCAGCCGGTAGATCCACGGTCCGACGACGATGGCGATCCCACCGAGTGCGAGCAGGACGGCCAGGGTGACGTCGCGGGCGAGCGACAGCGAGCCGCCGCGCAGGGAGAACAGGACCAGTGCGACCACGATCAGGCCGAGGCCGGCGGCGAGGCGGGCGTACGACGCCCACCCGCCGTCGCCGAGCACGATCCGGACCGGGTCGATCCGGCCGCGGGCGTCCACCCATCGTTCGCGCTGTGCCTCGTCCGCCTGCCTCCAGAGCAGGCCGACGCCGACGATCGCGATCGCCAGGGGCCACACCCAGCCGCCCGCGCCGAGCACACCCTGGAGGACGAAGACGCCGCCGATGGCGAGCGCGCCGAGCACGATCACCGGCCCGACGTCGAAGAGGCGGCGCGCGGGACCGGGCCGGCGGCCGCCCCGGGTGGCACTGGCCAGGCCCGGCGCGAGCGCGGTGGTCGGCGGGCCCGCGGGCAGCATCGCCCAGAGCACGGCGTACGCCGCGATGCCGGCGCCACCGAGCACGGCCGCCACCACGAACCCGACCCGCACCATCAGCACGGACACGCCGAGGTGCTCGGCGAGCCCGGCGGCGACGCCGCCGAGGACGGGCTCGCGCAGGTCGCGGTGGGCGCGGCGCACGTCGCGCGGCGCCTGCTCCGCCGGCGCGACCCTGGGGTCCACGGAGGCGCTCACGTCGGGGTCCCCGCGGCGTTGTTCGGCGGCGGAGCGAAGCGGCGGGGACGGAGACCGTCGTGGGCTGGCATGGTGCATCCATCGTCACACAGCGGCGTCGTCCGGAGCAGCGGGAACAACCCTGACCGGACCCCGAGAGATGGCGCCCCCTGGTGCGGCAAGATCAGGGCACTCCCCGATGGTGCGCGACCCCGCGACGGCACAGGCTGGAGCCATGACCAACACCCCTCCCGACGCCACGACCGGCTCCACCGAGCCTGCGGGTCCGCCGGGCCCACCGAGCTCGTGGATCGATCCCGACGCTCCGCCGTCCGGCGGCCCCCGCGTGACCCGCGAGGAGGCCAAGGACCTCGGGCGGATCCGCCGCAGCGTGACCGACCGCAAGATCGCGGGCGTCGCCGGCGGTGTCGCCCGGCACTTCGACATCGACCCGGTCCTGGTGCGGGTGGCGTTCGTGCTGCTGGCGATCTTCGGCGGCGGCGGGATCCTGGCGTACGCCGCAGGCTGGCTGCTGATCCCCGACGAGGGCACCGACGACGGTGTCGTCAAGGTCGACCACCGCACGCGCACCGTCCTGCTGGCCGGTGTGGCCATCATCTGCGCGCTGTCCCTGCTCGGCGACTCGTTCGGCGGCTGGAGCTTCCCGTGGCCGCTGGCCGTCGTCGGCCTGGTGATCGCGGCGATCGCGGCAGCGAGCCGACCGAAGCCGCACCCCGGTCCGCTGCCCCCCGTGCGGCACAGCAGCGGCTGGGTCCCGCCGGGCACGCCGGGCCAGGTGCCGGGCGCCGAGCCCGGGTACGGCCCGACCTACACCGGCTACCGGCCGGGGCCCAGGCAGCTGCCGGTCGACAGCCGGAAGCGCGGTCCGATCCTGTTCTGGTTCACGATGGCGCTGTCGGGCGTGGCCATCGCCCTCGTCGGCACCCTCGACCTCGCGGGCTGGGACGCGCCGATCTCGGCCTACCCCGCTGCCGTCCTCGCCGCCTGCGGCGTGATGCTGCTCGTGGGCTCTTGGTACGGCCGCGCCGGCGGGCTGATCTTCGTCGGACTGCTGGCTGCGCTGGCGACGCTGGCCGGGACCGCGGTCCAGGACATCGACGTCTCCGCCGGACAGATCCACAGCTCGCCGACCACCGCGGCGGCTGTCGAAGACCGGTACGAGCTCGGCGCCGGGGAGATCCTCCTCGATCTCCGCGACCTGAGCGCCCAGGAGCTCAACGAGCTCGACGGCCACACCATCGAGGCCGACGTGCGGCTCGGCCACATCCGGGTGCTGGTGCCGGAGAACGGTCTCGACGTCCGGGTCGAGAGCAACATCGAGGGTGCCGGGGAGAGCGTGCTGTTCGACAACCGGACCGATGGGTCGCTGACCGACACCCGTGGCAGCTTCGACGACATCGTCCCTGACCTGACCCTCGACCTCGAAGTGCTGTTCGGGCAGATCGAGGTCCTGACGGAGGAGCCGGCGTGATGACCGACCACGAGACCCCCATCGAGGACCACGCCAAGCCCGACTCCGGCTGGCACCCGGTGAACGTCGGCCACCTGGTGATGGGGACGGCCTTCGTCGGCCTCTTCATGGTCTGGGCGCTGCTCAGCTCCGACACCGTCGAGCTCGGCGACGCCCACTGGTTGCTCCCACTCCCCTGGCTGGTCGCCGGCGTGGTCGGACTGGCCGCCACCGTGCTCCGCAACGCGGGGCGGCGACCCGGCAAGATGTCCGGGTGGATCTGATCTCGCTGCCCGGCCTCACCTCGCTCCCCGCGCTCGACCACCCCGAGCTGGTCGCTCCCCGCGTCGCGGAGGCGCTGGCCGCCTGGCCGGGGGCTGCCGGCGTCGCGGTCGTCGAGATCGATCCCGACCTCGCCGACACGGCGGCCATGAGCGCGGCGTACGACCTGCCGCTCAGCGCGGGCGTCAACTGCGTGCTCGTCGCCGGCAAGCGGGAGGGCGAGGAGCGGATCGCCGCCTGCCTGGTGCGGGCCGACACCCGCGCCGACGTCAACCACACGGTCAAGCGGCTGATGGACGTGCGCAAGCCGTCGTTCCTGCCGATGGAGCGGGCCGTGGCCGAGTCCGAGATGGAGTACGGCGGCATCACGCCCGTCGGTCTCCCGCGGGGCTGGCGGCTCCTGCTCGACTCCCGGGTCATTGATGTCGACGTCGCGGTGATCGGCTCCGGCGTACGCCGCTCCAAGCTGCTGCTCCCCGGCTCCCTGCTCGCGGAGCTGCCGGGTGCCGAGGTGGTCGACGGTCTGGCAGGCTGACCCGATGATGCGCCGGATGCTGGCGGCGGCTGCGGCCGTCGTGCTCCTCGCCGGGTGTGACGGGTCGGGTGGCGGCGCGGACCCGGACCCGAGCGCCGGCGACGCCAGCAGTGACGTCAGCGACACCGCAGCGACCGACGCCACGACCACCACCGCCCCCATCGGGCAGGACGAGGCGGTCGCGTGCCCCGAGGAGGTCGTCGAGCCGGACCCGGCCCTGCCCGACGCCGTGCCCGACGGCGCCACGTCGGTGCGGCTCTGCGCGGGTGGTGACGACGAGGTGTCGCCACCGAAGGACGCGCTCGTCACCGATGTCACGGCTGTGGTGGCGAAGGTCAACGAGCAGCGGGTGGAGTCACGGGGCTGCGCGGACCGTCGGCTCCCGACCTACCAGCTGGCGTTCGGCTATCCCGATGGCTCGCGCTTCGTCGTCGCGGGACGGTTCACCGGGTGCGGGGAGCTCTTGGTCGGCAGCGCGCGCCGCGCCGGGGCCGGGCCGCCGCTGCGGGCGTTCGTCGACCTGCTCGTCGCTCAGCGGGAGTCGGCCACGCCGCCGGCCGGCGCCGCCGATCCCGCCGACCTCGACTGCGCCCAGACGCGCGCGGAGCACACCTGGCCGCTCGGTGACCCGGCCGGGTTGACGGCCGCGGTGATGTGCGTGGGCGATCCCGACCGGCCGGAGGAGGCGCGGCGGACGGAGATCCGGGCAGCCGAGCTGGAGACCCTCCGCGCCAGCATCCGCACCGACTCCGGGAGACCTAGGGTGACCTTCGGCTGTGGCTTCAACCCCGGTGAGCCGTGGATCGCCGGCACCAACGCCTGGGGTGACCCGATCACGATGCCGAAGGAGTGCCTCGACTTCACGATCACCGAGGAGCTCGCGTGGAAGCCACGGGGCCCAGCATTCCGACTGTTGAATCGGCTGATCGATCGAGCACGCTGACAACCTTTCGGGACCTCTCACCGCTTTGAAAGGGTGAGAGGAGAGCCGATGGAGCAGATGGTGGTGAAGGTGGCGGACGGGCGAAGCGCCGGCGTGGACGGCTTCGACGCGTTCGTCGCTGCCCGCGGCGATGCGCTGTGGCGGTCCGCGTGGTTGCTGACCGGCGACCGCCAGCTGGCCGAGGACCTGGTGCAGACCGCGCTCGCCAAGAGCTGGCGGGCGTGGACCCGCGTGGGTCCCGACAGCTACGAGGCCTACGTGCGGCGCGTGCTGTTCACGACCTACATCTCCTGGTGGCGACGGAAGTGGCGCGGCGAGCGTCCGACCGCCGAGCTCCCGGAGAGGACCACGACCACCGTCGACACCGACGCGCGCAACGACCTCGTCGCCGCGCTCGCCGACCTGCCGCGCGGGCAGAAGGCGGTCGTGGTGCTGCGGTACTTCGAGGACCTCACCGAGCAGCAGACGGCCGACGTGCTCGGCATCAACGTCGGCACCGTCAAGAGCCAGTGCTCACGCGCCCTGACGGCCCTGCGCTCCTCTCCCCACCTGCGACGAGAGGACAACGACGATGAGTGACGAGCAGTGGTTGCGTGAGGGGCTGGCCGACGCCGTACCCCCTCCGCCCGTCAACCCCGAGCGCGCCCGGGCCGCCGAGCGGCTGGCCCGCCGCCGACGCCGTACGACGTCGCTGGCCGTGCTGGGCACCGCCGGCGCCGTCGCGGCTGCTGCCGTGCTCACCGCGGCGCTGGTCGCCGGCGGTGACGACCCGGGCAAGCCGGACCACCAGGTCGCCTCCGACCCGCCTCCACCCGTCGAGTGCCCGCCGATCGAGATCCGCAACGGGACGGCCCTGGGGTCCGCGATCGACGAGCCCGACCCGGACGCGCCGGCCGCGGTGCCCGAGGGCGCCACGTCGGCCCGGCTGTGCCAGGGGCCCGGCACGACCTTCGATGTCCCCGAGGAGGCGCTCGTCACCGACGTCGACGACCTGGTCGCCGAGATCAACGCGCTCCCCGAGACCGGCGCGCCCGAGATCTGCACGATGGACATCGGGCCCGGCTTCCGGATCGCGTTCGGCTACGACGACGGCTCGACGTTCGTGGTGAGCGGTCAGCTCTACGGGTGCCGCACCGTAGTGGTCGGCAGCGGCTACCGCTCGAACCCCGAGGCGGCAGAGGCTGCGTTCCTGATGGCGCTCGAGGACCAGTAGGCGGAGCAGCTCCGACCGACAACGTCCTACGGACGGGGCGCTGTAGGGCCCCGTCCGTAGGACGTTAGCCGCCGTGCTCGCCCGCCTGGTCAATGAGGCTCGGTGAGCCCCGTGATCCGCAGGCCGGAGTGCACCTTGTACTTCCGGTTGATCGAGATCAGCACGGCGGTGAACGGCTCGAGCTGGCGCGCCAGCCGCAGCTTGCCGCCGTCGATGCCGACCCGGCCGGTGACCGACTGGGCGAGCGCCATCGCGACCTCCTTGGCCTCGACGACGTCGCCGACGACGATCACGTCCTCGTCGAGGAAGTCGGGCTCCTCCCAGAGGCCGACGGCGGAGACGTTGTGGAAGGCGCCGACGACGGTCGCCTCGGGAGCGAGCTCCTGGGCCGACTCGGCGGCAGAGCCCTCACCGTTGTTGATGATCCGGCCGTGCGCGCCGCGCTTGTCGAACGCCAGCGGGTTGACGCAGGAGATCACCGTCTTGCCGGCCAGCGCCCCGTCCGAGGCCAGCGAGGCGACCAGCTCGTCGTGCCCGTCGTACGGCACCGCCAGGAGTACGACGTCGCACTGCGCGACGGCGTCGGCGTTGCTCGCGCCGCCCACCTGCCCCGCGCCCGTCGTACCGGAGAGCTTCTCGCGGACCTCGTCGGCGACCGCCTCCGCCTTCTCCGCGGCGCGCGAGCCGAGCACGACGTCGTGTCCGCCGCGGGCGAAGCGGTAGCCCAGGCCCTTGCCCTGCGGGCCGGTGCCGCCGATCACGGCCACGCGGTACCTGACACCCGACTCGGCTTCCGACTTGCTCTCCGTCACTGGTCCTCCTCGGTCACACCCGGTCGACGTTGCGAATGTGACAGTACTACTGTCACAGTTGACGACCGAACGCTACCCGTACCCGAAGGATCGCCAGTGAAGCTCTCCAGCGCATTGATGTACGCCGGCAACCCGCGCGACGCGGCCGACCAGGTCACCGCCCTCGAGCAGGCCGGCCTCGACACCATCTGGGTCGCCGAAGCATACGGCTTCGACTCCCCCACGCTGATGGGCTACCTGGCTGCCAAGACCGAGACCATCGAGATCGGCTCCGCGATCCTCAACATCTACTCGCGCACGCCCGGCGCGCTGCTCCAGACCGCGGCCGGCCTCGACAACGTCAGCGGCGGCCGCGCGATCCTCGGTCTCGGCGCCTCGGGTCCCCAGGTGATCGAGGGCTTCCACGGCGTCCCCTACGCGAGCCAGCTCGGCCGCACCCGCGAGATCGTCGACCTGGTCCGGCGTGGCATGCGGCGCGAGAAGCTCACCAACGACGGCATCTTCAAGCTCCCGCTGAGCAAGGAGAACGGCGCCGTGACCGGCCTCGGCAAGCCGCTCAAGCTGCTCACCCATCCCGAGCGCGACAGCGTCCCGATCTACATCGCGGCGCTCGGCCAGAAGTCCGTGCAGGGCACCGCCGAGTACGCCGACGGCTGGCTGCCGTTCCTCTACTACCCCGAGAAGGCCAAGGAGGTCTGGGGCGACGCCGTTGCGGCGGGTACCGCGAAGCGCCCCGAGGACCTCGCGCCGCTCGAGGTGGTCGCGGGCGGCATGTGCGCGATCGGGGAGGGCCCCGAGACCAAGGCACTGCTCGACTTCGCCCGCCCCCTGATCGCCCTGTACGTCGGCGGCATGGGCGCCCGCGGCAAGAACTTCTACAACACCCTCTTCTGCGACTACGGGTTCGAGAAGGAGGCGAAGGAGATCCAGGACCTCTACCTCGACGGCAAGAAGCAGGAGGCGGAGGCGCTGGTGCCGATGGAGTTCCTCGAGGCGATGAACCTCGTCGGCCCCGAGTCCTACGTCAAGGAGCGGATCGCCGCCTACCGGGAGTCCGGCGTGACCAACCTGCAGATCACCCCGGCCGCCGAGGACGCACCGGGTCTGGTCCGAAGGATGCGGGAGCTGATCGACGCCTGATCGCCACCTGGCTGTCACGAACCGGCCCGGCGCGGTGTCTTGGATGACACCCCGCCGGGCCGGTTTCGTCTGTTGTGCGCACGATGCGATGAATCCCTGACGCTCTCAGGGTCGGATCCGGCGAAACCCTGATGCCGATGTCCGTGGTCCCTGAAAGGCTGTTCCCATGCACCGTCAGATCGCCGGCAAGCTCACCGGCCCCGTCACGAAATGGATCGTCCTCGTCGTTGCGCTGATCGCAGCGGGCGGGATGAGCTCGCTGAATGCAAAGCTGATCGATGTCCAGGACAACGAGGCGTCGTCGTGGCTTCCCGCCGACGCCGAGTCGACCAAGGTCCTCGAAGAGCTCTCCGAGACCGTGGACCCCAACAACATCCCGACGCTCGTCGTCTACTACCGCGACGGCGGCCTGACGGCCGAAGACCTCGCCCTCATGGACGAGCAGGCTGCCGAGATCGCCGAGACGGAAGGGGTCACCGACCAGGGCGTCCTCTCCCCCAACGCGGCGGAACAGGCAGGTTCCCCACAGCCGCTCCTCTCCGCGGACAGGGAGGTCGGCTACCTCTACCTGATCTGGAACTTCGGCGACGAGGGCTGGAACGCAGTCCCCGACGCGGCCGCCGAGGTCCGTGACATCGCGCAGATCGACGGAGTCACCGTCCACCTGGCCGGGTACGGCGGTCAGGCCGCCGACTCGGCTGAGGCGTTCGAAGGCATCGACAGCAACCTGATCCTCATCACCTTCGCCGTGGTGATCATCATCTTGCTGTTCACCTACCGCAGCCCGATCCTGTGGCTGCTGCCGATCATCAGCGCCGCGGTCGCCTACACGATCTCCGGCGGCATCGTCTACCTCCTCGCCAAGTACGCCGACCTCACCGTCAATGGTCAGAGCCAAGCGATCCTGGGCATCCTGGTGATCGCTGCCGGCACCGACTATGCGCTGCTCCTCGTCGCTCGCTACCGCGAGGAGCTGCGGCGCCACGAGGACCGGCACGAGGCGATGGCCTTCGCGCTGCACCGGGCAGCTCCCGCCATCGTCGCCAGCGCGGCCACCGTGATCGTCGGCATGCTGTGCCTGGCGTTCGCCGACCTCAACTCGACCGCCGGCATGGGGCCGGTGCTGGCCGTGGGCATCGCCGCCACCCTGCTCGTGATGGTCACCCTGCTCCCGGCGCTGCTGGTGATCGTCGGCAGATGGGTCTTCTGGCCCAAGCGTCCGGCGTTCGGCACCGACGAGCCCACCCGGTCGGGGCTGTGGGCGAAGGTCGGCAACGCCATGGTTCCGCGACCGCGTCTGGTGTGGACCGTCACGGCAGGTCTCCTCCTCATCGCCTGCCTGGGCCTGTTCAAGCTCGACACCTCGGGCCTGTCGACCGAGGACACCTACACCAAGGAGTTCGACTCCATCAAGGGTCAGAAGCTGCTCGAGTCCCACGACCTGGCCGACAACTCCAACACCGTGCAGGTGGTCGCGAACGACGCTCAGATCGACGCCGTGCGTGAGGCAGTCGGGGAGGTGGACGGGCTCGACCAGCCCGGCCAGGCTGCTCCCGTGGGCGACGGCAGGTCCTACTTCGAGGCCACGATCCGTGCCGACATCTCGTCGACGGCTGCGTTCGAGATCGTCGAGAACTCCCGGGACGCCGCCCACGGTGTCGACGGTGCCGATGCACTCGTCGGCGGCGGGTCGGCGTTCTACCTCGACACGAAGACGGCAGCGACCCGTGACACCAAGGTGATCATCCCGATCGTGCTGATCGCGGTGTTCCTCATCCTGATGGCGCTGCTGCGGTCGATCCTGTCGCCGATCCTGCTGATCGCAACGGTCGTGCTCTCGTTCGGCGCGGCACTCGGACTGTCGAGCCTGCTGTTCGAGTACGTCTTCGGCTTCGCCGGTGCGGATCCAGGGTTCCCGCTCTTCGCCTTCGTGTTCCTGGTCGCGCTCGGGATCGACTACAACATCTTCCTGATGACCAGGGTTCGCGAGGAGACCGTGAGCCACGGCACGCGCCGGGGATCGCTGATCGCGCTGTCCTCGACGGGCGGGGTGATCACGTCGGCCGGCCTCGTGCTCGCGGCGACGTTCCTGGTGCTCGGGTCGATCCCGTTCGTGTTCCTCGCCGAGCTCGGGGTGGCGGTCGCCCTCGGGGTGCTCCTCGACACCATGATCGTCCGCTCGGTCCTGGTGACGGCGCTCAACCTCGATCTCGGCGGCAAGATCTGGTGGCCGAGCAAGCTCGACAGGGACGACCGCGCCCTGCCGGAGCCGGGTCAGGAGCCGGGCCAGGAGCCCGAGCGGGAGAAGGTGCCCGCCCTGTAGGGCTGGCAGAGCCGTCTCGAACGGACCCCCGTTTGGACTAGAACCTGTTCTAGTTCCGGCGGGGGTCCGTTAGTCTTGGCGCGATGTCCGACACCGGGGCCGACCGGCCCACCCCCCAGCAGGTACGCCGGGCCCTGGCACGCGCCGAGCGGGGCGCCGCGCTCGATCTCGACGAGGCGACCGTCCTCTTGGCTGCGTCCGGGGAGGATCTGGTCCGGCTGACGGCTGCTGCGGCGAAGGTGCGCGACGCGGGGCTGGTGGCGGCTGGCAGGCCGGGTGTGTTGACCTACTCCCCGAAGGTCTTCATCCCGGTCACGCGGCTGTGCCGTGACAAGTGCCACTACTGCACGTTCGTGGAGACCCCGAAGCAGGCGGCGCGGGAGGGGCGGGCGCCGTACCTGTCCCCTGACGAGATCCTCGGCATCGCCCGTGAGGGTGCCGCGCTGGGGTGCTTGGAGGCGTTGTTCACGCTCGGCGACCGGCCCGAGGACCGGTGGCCCGAGGCCCGGGCATGGCTGGACGAGCAGGGCTACGACTCCACGCTGGCCTACATCCGGGCGATGGCGGTGCGGGTGCTGGAGGAGACCGGGCTGCTGCCCCACCTCAACCCCGGGGTGATGTCGTGGGAGGAGCTCAACCGGCTCAAGCCGGTCTCCCCCTCGGTCGGCATGATGCTCGAGACCACCTCGCGGCGGCTGTACGAGACCAAGGGCGAGGCCCACCACGGGTCCCCGGACAAGGACCCCGAGGTCCGGTTGCGGGTGCTGGAGGACGCGGGCCGGCTCTCGGTGCCGTTCACCACCGGCCTGCTGGTCGGGATCGGCGAGACGCTGGCCGAGCGGGCGGAGACGATCTTCGCGCTGCGTCGTACCTCTCGCGCCTTCGGCGCGATCCAGGAGGTCATCGTCCAGAACTTCCGGGCCAAGCCGGACACCGCGATGCGTCACGTCGACGACCTCGGCCTCGACGACTACCGCGCGGCGATCGCGGTCACCCGGCTGGTCCTCGGCCCGAAGGCACGGGTCCAGGCGCCGCCCAACCTCGTCGACAGCTCAGAAGGCTCGGCCGAGTGCCGGCTGCTGCTGGAGGCCGGGGTCGACGACTGGGGCGGTGTCTCCCCGCTGACCCCCGACCACGTCAACCCCGAACGCCCCTGGCCCTCCCTGGACCGGCTGCGGGAGCTGAGCGTCGAGTGCGGGTTCGAGCTCCGGGCGCGGCTCACCGTGCACCCCGAATACGTCCTCGGCGCTCTCCATCGCGGCGAACCCTGGCTCGACCCCCGGGTGGCCGGCCACGTCGCCGCCCTCGCCGGGCCGGACGGTCTTGCCATCCCCGGGGTCCGTCCGGTCGGCCTGCCCTGGCAGGAGCCCGACGGCGGCTTCGAGTCAGCAGGGCGCGTGGACCTCCACGCTGCCGTCGATACCGAGGGCCGCACCGAGGACCGTCGCAGCGACTTCGCGTCGGTCTACGGCGACTGGGACGCCGTCCGAGAGGCTGCCGGCAGCACCGCCGCGCCGCTGGTTGAGGCGCGAGGCGCGCTCGCGCCGAGCCTCGAAACCACCGGCGCCCAAGCACTGCGGGCTGCGGAGAAGGATCCCGGCAACCTCTCCGACGAGCACGCGCTGAGGTTGATGACGGCCGAGGGCGACCTGCTCGGTGAGGTGGTGCGGCTGGCCGACGACCTGCGCCGCGAGACCGTCGGCGAGGAGGTGACCTACGTCGTCAACCGCAACATCAACTTCACCAACATCTGCTACGTCGGGTGCCGGTTCTGCGCGTTCGCCCAACGCAAGACCGACGCCGACGCCTACTCACTGTCCTACAACGAGGTCGCCGACCGCGCACAAGAGGCCTGGGACCTCGGCGCCACCGAGGTCTGCATGCAGGGCGGCATCGACCCCGAGCTGCCGGCCACCGCCTACTTCGACCTCGTCGCCGCCGTCAAGCAGCGCGTCCCGGAGATGCACGTCCACGCCTTCTCCCCGATGGAGATCGTCAACGGCACCGCCCGCACCGGCCTGTCGATCGAGGACTTCCTGATCAAGGCCCGCGAGGCCGGCCTGGGCTCGCTGCCCGGCACCGCGGCCGAGATCCTCGACGACGAGGTCCGCTGGGTGCTGACCAAGGGCAAGCTCCCGGCCCGCACCTGGATCGAGATCATCTCCACCGCTCACCGGCTCGGCATCCCGACGACCTCGACGATGATGTACGGCCACGTCGACACCCCCCGCCACTGGGTCGCCCACCTGCGCGTCCTGAGCAAGATCCAGGACCAGGCACTCGAGAACAACAGCAGCGGCTTCACCGAGTTCGTGCCGCTGCCGTTCGTCCACACCTCCTCACCGATCTACCTCGCCGGCGTCGCCCGCCCCGGCCCCACCCTGCGCGACAACCTCGCCGTCCACGCCATGGCCCGGATCCTGCTCCACGGCCGGATCCGCAACATCCAGACCAGCTGGGTCAAGCTCGGCACCGACGGCACCCGCGCCATGCTCCAGGCCGGCTGCAACGACCTCGGCGGCACCCTCATGGAGGAGACCATCTCCCGCATGGCCGGCTCCGAGCACGGCTCCGCCAAGACCGTCGCAGAACTCACCGAGATCGGCGCCGGGATCGGCCGCCCCGTCCGCGAGCGCACCACGACGTACGGCGTGCCGAACCTCTAGCCGCGCGCCCGCTCGACCTCGGCGAGCACGGGGTCGCGGAGGCCGGCGCAGTCGTGCTCCCACCAGAGGTCGCGATAGACGAGCCGCCCGGTCATCCATGGCTCGTGCGCGTCGAGGAGCGCGACCTGGCAGGCCGCGTCGGGAGTACGACGGGACGCCGGCTCGCACCCGTGGTCGCCGGCCCGGGCGAACCCCCGCGCGCCGTAGTAGCGCGGATCGCCCTCGAGGAAAACCGCCGGTGCGCCGAGCGACCGGGCCGCCTCGAGCGCCGCCGCGAGCAGTGCCGCTCCGATCCCGCGGCGCTGGCGCGCGGGCTGCACGCTGAGCGGGCTCAGGACCAGTACGTCGACCAGCCGCTCGCGCGCGTCGAGCCAGGCGTGGCTCAGGCCGACGTGGCCGCAAACGCCGACGCCGACGCCGCCGTCGTCGGCTGCGACCAGGCTGGCCCGGTCGAGCCCGCGGTCCACGATGTCGCGCCAGACGGCGGCGACGGCCGCCCCCTCGTCGCCGAAGGCGTCGGTGATCACCCGCCCGACGGCGTGGGAGTCGTCAGGAACGGCGGACCGGATCTGCACGGCACCAACCTGGCATCCGGACCGGCCGGCTCGCGACCGGTCATCCGCGCGCTGCGCGTCGTCTCGAGATCGCGTCGACCGCAGCCGCGATCAGCAGCACAACACCGGTGATGACCTGCTGCCACTGCGGATCGAGACTGGCCCGGAGCAGCAGTCCGTTGGGGATGATCGCGATGACCAGCGCACCGAGAACCGCGTCGCGGGGCCGACCGCGACCGCCGAACAGCGACGTACCGCCGATCACCGCGGCAGCGACGGAGAAGAGCAGGACGTTGCCGGACCCGAGGTCGAGCGACGCGGACGACTGCGACGAGGCGAGCATGATGCCGCCGAGCGCGCCGAAGGCCGAGCAGAGCGCGAACGCCGTGACCTTCATGTGCACGACGTCGATGCCGGCCCGACGGGCGGCCTCCGGGTTGCCACCGGTGGCGTAGAGGTGACGGCCCCACGTCGTCTTCGTCAGCGCGATCGTGCACCCGATCATCAGGACGATCGCGATCGCGGCCGGCACGGGGATGCCCGAGATGACCTTGAACGGGTTGGTGTTGCGGTTCTGCGACGCCCACGCGGTGATCACCACCGCGATCGTCGCGAGCACGGCGCCGCGGGCCAGGACCAGGCCCATCGTCTCGTGCGCCAGCCCGGCGGCCTTCGCGCGCACGGACCGCAGCACGGTGTAGCCGATGTAGCCGCCGACGATCACCGTCACGAAGATCCAGCTGTTCGTCACGCTCAGCCGGCCGTAGGTCAGGTCGTGCCAGAGGTCGTAGTTGGAGGTGTTGATCGGCTGGCCGCTCAGCGCGAACTGGAGGACGCCCTGCCACGCGAGGAACAGCGCGAGGGTGACGACGAAGCTGGGGATCCCGACCTTCGCGACGAGGTAGCCGTTGAAGATGCCGATGGCGGCGCCGATGCAGACGGCGGTGACCAGCGCGGGCACCAGGTGCTGGGTCTGGTTGGTCAGGACCAGCACCAGGCCGACGGCGACGACCGCCGCGCCGGCGTACGTCCTGACCCAGAGCGCCAGGCCGATGGCCAGCGCCAGCCCGACGACGATCGACCAGTAGAGGGAGGTGGGAAGCCCGTCGTGCAGGCTGCCCTTGAACACCCCGACCGCGGCGAACGCCGCACAGGCCCCGCCGGCGGTCCCCGCCGAGAGGTCGATCTCGCCGAGCAGCAGCACGAAGACCAGACCCATCGCGATCACCGCGATGTACGCGCCCTGGCCGGGGATGTTGCCGATGTTGTACGCCGACAGGAACTGGTCGCTGACCTGGCTGAACAGCAGCACCAGGACGAGCAGGCCGAGCACGGACGGCAGTGCGCCGGGGTCACCGCTGCGCAGCTGGCCGAACCAGGCTCGGACGGCGCCGCGGATCGACATCTCCTCGACGTCGAGCGAGAACCCGCTCGCCCGCTCGGGCTCGGGCAACGAGCCGGCTTCGACCCTGGTCCCCGGGGTTTCGGTGGGCATCGGTGCCTCTCAGAGGTTCTCGCCGGTGACCGCGGGCGCCAGCCCGAGGTCGCCGCTGCGGCCGGACGTGATCAGCTCGACGATCTGGGTGGTCGTCGTCTCCTTCGTCCTCACCTCGGCTGCCAGGCGGCCGAGGTAGAGGGCGGCCACCCGGTCGGCGACCTCCATCACGTCGTTCATGTTGTGGGAGATGAAGACGACGCCGCACCCCTGGTCGGCGAGCCGCCGGATCAGGTCGAGCACCTCACGCGTCTGGGCGACACCGAGCGCGGCGGTCGGCTCGTCGAGGAACACGATCTTGCTGTTCCACAGGACCGCCCGGGCGATCGCCACCGTCTGCCGCTGCCCGCCGGAGAGGCTCGAGACCAGCTGCCGAACCGAGGAGACGGTCCGCACCGACAGGCTGGCGAGGGTCTCTCGGGCCTGGCGCTCCATCGCACCGTCGGAGAGGAACGAGCCGAAGCGTCGTAGCTCCCGTCCCAGGAACATGTTCTGGGTGATGTCGAGGTTGTCGGCGAGCGCCAGGTCCTGGTAGACGAACTCGATCCCGAGGGCGGTCGCGTCGCGTGGGTCCGCGAGCGTGACCGGCCGCCCCTCGAAGCGGATCTCGCCGCTGTCGATCCCGTTGATCCCCGCGATGCACTTGACCAGTGTGGACTTGCCGGCGCCGTTGTCGCCGACGAGCGCCGTGACCTCGCCCGGATACACGTTGAGGTCGACGTCGTGCAGCACGTGGACGGGGCCGAAGCTCTTGTTCAGCTTCGAGATCTCGAGGAGCGGCTCGGTCACGTCAGCTCAGCCCGAGCTCGTCGCACTCGTCCTCGATGCCGGCGCAGAGCTCTTCGATCGTGAGCGCCTCGGCGTCGAGGATGTCCTGCACGTTGGCCTGGGTGATCACCTGCGCGGGCAGCAGCAGTGCCTCCAGGTCGTGCTCCGGCGCCACCGGGTCCTCGAACGGCTCGAGCGTCATCCCCGCCTCGGCGGGGTCGGTGCCCTGGATCAGCGCGATCGCCAGCTGCGCGGCCGCGGTGGCCTCGAGCCTGACGTCCTTGAAGATCGTCATGCTCTGCTGTCCGGTGATCACGTTCTGCAGGCCTTGGACGCTGGCGTCCTGACCGGTCACGACGACGTGGCCGTCGAGGCCGGGTTCCTTGAGCACACCGATCACGGCGTTCGCGATGTCGTCGTTGGCCGCGAGCACGCCCTGGACGTCGCCACCGGCGGCGGTGAGCGCCTGGTTGAACGTGGGGGCGGCGTTCTCGACGTCCCAGCCCTTGACGGTCGCCTCCGACACGATCTCGATGTCACCGGAGTCGGCCAGCGGGTCGAGCACCTCGTGGGCGCCCTGCGCGAAGAGCACCGCGTTGTTGTCCACGTCCGTGCCGCCGTTCATCATGATGATGCGCGGCTTCTCGATGTCCTGCGCCTCGAGGCAGTCGACCAACGTCTGTGCCTGCAGCCGGCCGACGTCCTCGTTGTCGAAGGAGACGTAGTACGGCGCCGTGCCGCCGAGGTTGACGCGGTCGTAGTCGATGACCTCGACGCCCGCCTCGTCCGCCGCCTGCTCGACGCCGGCACCCGAGGCGGCGTCGATGGAGTCGATGATCAGGACGTCCACGCCCCGACCGATCATGCTCTGGGCGATCGAGGTGAACTTGTTCTTGTCGCCCTGGGCGTTCTGCACGTCGGCGTCGATGCCGGCGTTGGTGAGCGCCTCGGTGAGCAGGGGCGCGTCGTACAGCTCGTAGCGCGTCGAGGACGTGGTGTCCGGGAGGATCACGCCGACGCTGCCAGACGCCTGGGCCGAGGGGTCGGCCGGCGGCGGGGGCGAGGCCTCGCTGGTGGGCGGGCTGTCGAGGGAGCAGGCGGCAGTGATGTCGGCGTCGCCGCCGCCTCCTCCCCCGCCGTCGGAATCGGCGCAGGCGGCCAGGGTGGTGGCACCGAGCAGTACGGCGGCACCGAGGGCGGCGGAGCGGCGGAAGGCAGCTGTGGACATGAGACTCCTCGACCAGGGGGGTGGAACACGAACGTGGGTCGAGTGTCGACGGTCACACCGTTGCCGTCAAGACTTGAACACAAAAAGTGTCTTTACCGAGCCATACAAGTCGTAGTGATCGTTGCTTGACCACAAAGCCATCGACAGGGCACAGTTCCGCCATGCCTCCCGCACCCGGTGACTCCGCTCCGGGTTCGCCTGCGTCCCTGCGCACTGCGAACCAGCAGCGCGTGCTCGACGTGCTCCGGACAGCGGCCCCGGGGATGCACACCGCCGACGCGGGCGGCCGTCCCACCGCCTTCACCCAGGCGGAGCTGGCCCGCGAGACCGGCCTCGCCCGCGCGACGATCTCCAACATCGTGCGAGAGCTCAGCGCTGCCGGTCTCGTCGACAGCGAGGCTGGGAGCGGCCGGCGCGGTTCAGCGGTCAGCCTGTCCGCCGCGGCCGGCGTCGTCGCCGGAGTGGACTTCGGCCACAGTCACCTCGCCGTGGCGATCGGCGACCTGACCGGTCAGGTGCTCGTCGAGGAGCGGCGCCACCTGGCAGCCTCGCTCGAGCACGACGAGGCGCTGGCGCTCGCCGCCGAGCTCATCGACGGCATGCGTCCGCCGGGCAGCAGCCTGCGGCACATCGGGATGGGCCTGCCCGCACCCGTCACCGACGACGTCATCCGCACCCCTGCCATCTTCCCGGGCTGGCGAGGAGTCGACGCCGCCCGTGCGGCCGCCGAGGTGCTCGGCGCGCCCGTCGACGTGGAGAACGACGCCAACCTCGGCGCGCTCGCCGAGCATCGTTGCGGCGTCGGCCGGGGCCGCGACAGCTCCGTCTTCGTCAAGATCTCGTCCGGCGTCGGGGCCGGCCTGATCATCAACAACGCGCTGTTCCACGGCGCCGGCGGAACAGCCGGCGAGATCGGCCACCTCACGCTGGACGAGCAAGGACCGATGTGCCGCTGCGGCAGCCGCGGTTGCCTCGAGGCCTACACGTCGGTCGGCGCGGTCACGGCGATGATCGCCGGCCAGTTCCCCCAGGCGACCCTCGACGACATCGTCCGGGCCGCCCAGGACGGCGACGTGTCCGCGCGGCGGGCCCTCGAGGACGCCGGGCTCCACCTCGGCTGGGGGTTGGCCACGATCGTCAACCTGCTCAACCCGTCGGTGATCGTCGTCGGCGGCGACATGGCCCGGGCCGGCGAGCTGCTCCTGGAGCCGGCCCGGATCGGCCTGCGCCGACACGCACTCGACGCCGTCGCCCAGACCCCGGTGCTCGCGAGCGAGCTCGGCGAGCGGGCCAGCCTCGTCGGCGCCGTCCTCCTCGCCGCGGAGCGCACGGAGCTGCTCCTCGACAACTGAGTGCGACCAGGGACCGCCGCCGGCTACCTGGCCTGTGGCTGGTCGCGCGCCTTTCGCCGGTCCCACCAGCCCTGGAACCTGCGCCAGCCGCGCCGGACCAGCTTGATGGCGAACCACAGCACCACCAGGCCGATCAGCAGGAACGTGCCCGCGATGCCGGCCGCGACGAACGGGTGCTCGATCGCGAACCAGACCAGCGCGAGCACGACGACGTCCTCGGTCGCGCTCACCGTCATGTTGCTGAACGGCTCGGGGCTGCTGTTGATCGCCAGCCGGGTTCCGGTCTTCACCGAGTGCGAGCCCAGCGCGCTGCTGCCACCGACGACGCCGCCGACCAGCGCGTTGACGGACTCGGAGTCGCCCGCCAACAGGACCCCGATCGCGCCACCGACCACGGGCCTGATCAGCGTGGAGATGACGTCCCACGCGGAGTCGACGTACGGCACCTTGTCGGCGACGAACTCGAAGGCGTACATCAGTGCGGCGACCGCGAGCACGTCCCAGCGGCCGAGCTCGTCGGGGACCTGCTGGAAGCCACCGACGCGCTCGGCGATCCCGAGCACCAGCACGACCAGGTAGGCGTTGACGCCGCTGGCCCATCCGCTCGAGAAGGTCAGCGCGAGGGTCTCCACCCGAGGAGCGTAGTGCTCAGAGGGGGCAGTACTGCTTCTTGACGAGGTTGGCCAACCGGCCGTCCGCCCGTCGCCCGCAGAGGAGGTGGGAGAGCCCGCCGTGGTTCGTCCAGGTGCAGTACCACGCACTACCTGCCGGGGCAGTCCTACGGACCGTTCCAGGTCCACATCTACTACGGGACGGTGGGGTTGTACGCGACCCGATGCCGTCTGCCACGGCCGACCGCGGGTACTCCCCCGACATGACCATCGACGACCCGAACGGCGACCTCAGCCCAGACCCGGACACCGAGACCTACGGCGACTACAGCGTCGACGACGAGGACCAGCTCCAGCCGGCCGACACTCTCGCCGACCCCGATGTCGAGGACGCGCTGGACCGCGGCTACTCACCGCCCGAGCGCTACTCGGCCGCACAGGGCTTCGGCAACACTCCCGCGGAGGAGGAGCAGGGAGAGACGCTCGAGCAGCGTGTCGCCCAGGAGGAGGCGGAGCCCGATCCCTACGCGTGGATGGACCAGGGCGAGGACGCGATCGTCGACGGCGACATCGACAGCGGCGAGGTCGGCGGCGAGCGGGCGGGCCGGATCGTCGAGCCCGACGAAGGTGCCCGCGGCGACTCCGAGGAAGGCATGGTCGGCACGGACGTCGGCATCGACGGTGCGGCCGCCAGCGCCGAGGAGGCCGCCATGCACGTGGTCCCGGACGAGCCCATCGAGCCGCACTAGCAGCCTCCCGGCGTCTGCGATCGCAGCGGCCGGGTACCTCTCAGCCGGCAGGTCAGCGAGATCTGTCAACAACAGGGAGGTTGAACGATGCTCGCTTTCATTCTGTGGATCCTCGCGGTGGTACTGGTGGTCTCGGGGATCGTCAGCCTGTTCCGCGGTGAGCTGCTGTGGGGCATCCTGCTCATCGTCGTAGGGCTGCTGGTGGGCCCGGGAGGCGTCAGCCTCTTCACCTGACGTCGACCCAGACCATCCGATGGTCTGAGGTCGGGAACGGGAAGGCGCCCGTCAGCCGGTAGAGCGGATCGCTCGCGGTGGGCCAGAAGATGCCCGACGCGACGGTTCGCAACCGGCGCGACGGCAGCACGTAGTCGACGCGGAGGTTGCCCGGCGCCCCGTCGGCGAAGTCGGCGGTGTCGTACGCCGGGTCGCCCTCGTGGGTCGTGTTGGCCCCGCCTTGGAGTGCGCTGGCCTCGGGCCCACCCGCGGACGTGGGGTCGCTCTCGCCGACCAGCGGGTGGTCCAGCAGCTGCAGGATCGCGTCATCGACCGAGTCCCCGTCGTGGGGATCGGCGTTCTGGTCACCCGCGATCACGAACTGCGAGCCAGGCCTGAGCCCGCCGTAGCGGCCCGCGTCGTCGTAGATGTAGCTCCCGCGCTTGCCGCCGGACACGTAGTCCGCCCAGAACCTGATCTCGTCGTGGTTGCGGGTGCCGTTGCGGTCCTCGGCGCCGTCGAAGGTCGGCGGAGTCGGGTGCGAGACGAGGAAGTGCACGACCTCGCGGCCGACTCGGATCGGCAGGTCCCAGTGCGACTTGGAGGAGAGCCGGAAGGCGGCCTGCTCCTCCGGTGAGTACCAGTCGGCGGGGCCCGGTGTGGCGGGGTCGTCCGGCAGCAGCGCGCCCGGCATGTCCTTCCAGAGGAAGTGCTGGAAGGTGCGAGCGCGGTCGGTGAGGATCGGGTACTTGGAGTAGACGACCATGCCGTACTGCCCGGGGAAGAGCCCGAAGCCGAACGCGTCGTCGCCTCCGGAGACCTGCCCGTTGTTGTTGAGGTCGAACCCGCTGGGCACGCCGGTGTTGGACGGCGCGATGAACGCGTAGGGGAACTCCACGGGGGCGGCGCCGTGCTGGCCGACCTCGAGGTAGTGGTCGCGGAACAGGTCGACGGCCTCGGGGGCGTAGTCGAACTCGTTGATGAGCACGACGTCCGGGTCGACCCGCTGGATCGTCTCGGCGACGTTGCGCGCCTGCTGGTCGTCGGGCGTCGACAGGTCGCTGACGAGCTGGCCCTCGGCACCCCGGTTGAGCGAGGCGTTGAAGGTGGCGAACCGGATCGGGTCGTCACCGGCGCGGGCGGCGGGCGGCGCCGACGCGATGGCGGTCGGGCTGGCAGTCAGGCTGGCGGTCAGGCCGCCGACGGTGAGAGCAGCAGCAAGCAGGACGAGAGGGGTACGACGCACGGCGACCTCCGAGCAGGACGATGGCGGACGTGCAGACGGTACGTCGTCCCCCCGACAGTGGCTAGCGCGTCCTCGATGAAGGTTCCGTGAACCGCCGGTCGCCCGGCCGGATGCCCTTGTAGATGCCGCGCCGGACGATCCACGGCTGCAGCAGGTGGCGCACGGACCAGGCCGGGAAGCGGAACGGGTGACCGGAGGGCGCGAACACCTGGAGCCCGTCGGCCTGCGGGCCGAGCACGGAGCCCCAGCGCGAGCGCGGCGCACGGAACGACCGCAGCCTGCCGCCGTCGAGGTGGGCGCGGACGTTGTGCGCGAGCAGGCGGTCGGCGCGGTTGCGCGCCGACGAGCGGAGGGGATCGGTGGCTGCCACGTCGCCGATGGCGAAGATCGACGGCCGTCCCGGCGCCTGGAGCGTGGGCAGGACCCGGACGAACCCGTCGTCGAGCAGGTCGGACGGCAGCCAGCCGGTGTTGGGCCGGACTGCCCCGATGGCCCAGACGACGGCGTCGGCCGGCCTCGGCGGCTGGCCGGTGCTCCAGGCGACCGGCCCGTCGGTGATCCCGTCGAAGCCGAAGCCGTCCGGGACCCGGGCGCGGTGACCCGGGTGCAGCCCGACCCCCGCCCCGGCCAGGCGGGAGTGGACGTGTGACCAGACCCGGCGGTGGTGACGCGGCAGGGCGCGCTCGCCGGGGAAGCAGAGGTCGACCTGCTTCTCCGGCCACCGGACAGCGAGGTTGAGGGCGCTGCTGACGGCCGCCGCGCCGCCGCCGACGACCACGACGGTGTCCGCGCCGGCCAGGCGCTGGTGAGCGTCGCGGAGGTCGGCAGCGATCTCGTCGGCGGTCTGCAGGTGCGGCCGGCGCCAGAACCCGTTCGTGACGCCGGTGGCGAGGACGAGCGCGTCGTACGGCTCGGAGTGGCGGGACCCGTCCGCCAAGGTGACGGCCACCTCGGCCGCCTCGGGGTCGAGACCCGTCAGGGTGCCGTGGACGGTCCGGACGCCGTCGAGGCGGCGGTACCGGTCGAACGGGTGCCAGTAGTCACGGCTCCACTCCTCCGGTCGGGTCAGCCGCAGCCCCAGCTCCTGACCGCTGACCAGGCCGGGCTTGGCCGAGATGCCGACGAGGTCGACGTGGCGGGCCAGGTGGATCGCCGTCAGCAGCCCGCTGTCGCCGAGCCCGGCGACCACCACCCGGTGCCGGGTCACGGGCTCTCCCGTCGTGGCCGTCGCGGCGGACGCGGGACGAGCTTCGGCACCCGGTCGATCACCGCCTGGTACGACGGACGCCGCTCCAGGCTGCGAGCCTCCATCATCGGGATGCTCGCGCCCAGGAACATCGCCAGCATCGCGGCCGTGCCGGCCAGCACCCACCACCAGTCGCCCGGCGAGGCCGCGAGCCCGAACAGCCCGAGGGCGAACCAGAAGCTGATCTCCCCGAAGTAGTTGGGGTGTCGCGACCAGCCCCACAGGCCGCGTTCCATCGCCTCGCCCGGCCGGCGGTCGCGGATGAAGCGCCGCATCTGTCCGTCAGCGACCAGCTGGAGCGCGACGGCGCCGACGCCGACCACCACCGCGACGCCGTCCAGCCAGCCGACCTCGCGCCCGGGGCGGGCGACGGCGACGTAGACGGGAAGCACGCCGAGGAACGTCTGGAACGTCGGGATCAGGTGGATCGCGAAGAAGTCGACCGGGAGCTCGAACCGCCCGGCCCGCTCGCGGAGCATCGGGTAGCGCCAGTCCTCGTGGTGCAGCCCGGGGAACCCGATCACCCAGTTGGCCGTGAGCCGGACCGCCCACAAGAAGACCACGGACAGGACCAGGATCGTCCGGGTGTCGTCGCCCTCGCCGCCGCTCGCGACCACCCAGTAGACGGCGAGGTACGGCGGAAGGACGCTCCAGTACGGGTCGTAGAAGCTGGAGTTGTGGTGCCACCGGCTGGCGGCGAACACCACCACGGTCGCGATGACGTCGGCGACCAGTGCGTCGAGCCAGAGCCGGTCCGTGCTCGGGCCCCAGACCAGCCACGCGGTCGCCGTACCGAAGGCAAGGAGGTACGCCGCCGCGACCCGCGCCATCGACTCGCTCTTGCTCACCAGCCGAGGATAGAGGAACGTGTTCTAGTTTTGCGCTCTTCCCCGCCCCGGCGGCTGGGTGGTCGAGCGCCCCCTGCTGGTCGAGCTCGTCGAGACCGCCCAGGCGACCAGGTCGCGGGCGGGACCCTCGGGCGGGTGCGCGCCACCGCGCCACACGGCGTGGAGCCGGCGGGTGAGGTCGAGCCCGGCGACGTTGATGCGCACCAGCCGGCCGGTGCTGAGGTCGTCCCGGATCGCGTGCGCGCCGAGTGCCGCGGGACCGGCGCCGGCGGCGACGGCGGACCGGACGGCCGCCGTGCTGGAGAGCTCGAGTGCGGGCGGCGCGGTGGGGAGGCCCTCGAGGGACCGTTCGAGGACGGTGCGGGTGCCGGACCCGCGCTCCCGTACGACGAGCGGGGTGGCTGCCAGGGTCGCGGCAGTGACCCGACGACTGGACCGCTGGGCCCAGGGGTGAGCGGGCCCGACGACCACCACGAGGGTGTCGGTGCCGACCAGCCGGTGCTGCAGGTCCTCCGGTGCGGCCGGGCCCTCGACGAACCCCAGGTCGACCTCGCCCGCGGCGACCATCGTCGCGACCCGCTCGCTGTTGGTGGCGGTCATGGTGACGTCGGTGGGCACCCGGCCGAGCTGCGCCTGTCGCGCGCGGAGCGCGACCAGCCAGCCCGGCAGCAGGTGCTCGGCGATCGTGAGGCTGGCCGCGATGGTGAGGTGGCCCCGGCGATCGGCCCGGAGGGCGGTGATGCCGGCGTCGAGCTGCTCGGCGGCCTCCAGCACGCCGGCCGCCCACTGCACGAGCAGCTCACCCGTCGGGGTCAGTGCCGACCCACGCCGCGAGCGGTCGAGCAGCGCCGCCCCCACGAGCGACTCCATCGTCCGCACCCGCGACGAGGCGGCCTGCTGGGTGATGCCGAGCTCGGCCGCCGCTGCGCTCAGGCTGCCGGTGCGCGACACGACCACCAACAGCTCGAGCGCGCGCAGCTCCGGAACGTGAGATCCCAACACGAGGCCCAAGGCTACCGGCTACCCAAGGCTGCCTTGTGACCCCACAACCACAACCTCGTTCTGTGGCGGCCGTTTCGTCTCCAGACTTGAGACATGACCACCAGCCACTCAGCCCCGCTCCGCGTCGCGATCGTGGGCGGCGGACCGGCCGGCATCTACGCCGCCGACATCCTCACCAAGTCCGACGTCGACGTCTCGGTGGACATCCTCGAGCGGCTCCCGGCGCCGTTCGGCCTGGTCCGGTACGGCGTCGCGCCCGACCACCCCCGGATCAAGGAGATCGTCAAGGCGCTCCAGCGGGTGCTCGCCAAGCCGGAGGTCCGCCTGCTCGGCAACGTCGAGTACGGCGTCGACGTCAAGCTCGAGGACCTGCGCGCCTACTACGACGCCGTCGTGATCGCGACCGGCGCGATGGCCGACCGCGACCTCGGCATCCCCGGCGAGGAGCGGTCGTTCGGCGCCGCCGACTTCGTCTCGTGGTACGACGCCCACCCCGACGTCCCGCAGACCTGGCCCCTCGACGCCACCAGCGTCGCCGTCCTCGGCGTCGGCAACGTGGCGCTCGACGTCGCCCGGATCCTTGCCAAGACCGGCGAGGAGATGCTCACGACCGACATCCCCGCCCACGTCTACGAGGGGCTGAAGGCCAAGACCACGACCGACGTCCACGTCTTCGCCCGCCGCGGCCCGGCGTACGCGAAGTTCTCGCCGATGGAGCTGCGCGAGCTGAACCACTCACCGAACGTCGAGGTGATCGTCCACCCCGAGGGCTTCGACGTCGACGAGCACGGCATGGAGCACATCGGCAAGCACAAGGCACAGAAGATGGTGCTCGACACCCTCGCCAACTGGGTCGGACGCGAGCCCGTCGGCAAGCCGCACCGGATCCACCTGCACTTCGCGGAGGCGCCGGTGGAGATCCTCGGCGAGGACGGCGTGACGACGCTCCGCACCGAGCGCACCCGTCCGGTCGGCGACGGCGGCGTCGAGGGCACCGGCCAGGTGACGAACTGGGACGTCCAGGCCGTCTACCGGGCGGTCGGCTACCGGAGCACCGCGCTGCCCGGCCTCCCGTTCGACGACCGCGCCGCCGTGATCCCCAACGACGGCGGCCGGGTCCTCGACCTCGACGGCGACCCGGTCCCGGGCACCTACGTCACCGGCTGGATCAAGCGCGGCCCGGTCGGCCTCATCGGCCACACCAAGAGCGACGCCGCGGAGACGATCGGCCACCTGCTCGCCGAGGCAGCGGCGACCGGGCCGACCGCGACCCTCCGCGAGCCCGCCGACATCGACGCCTACCTGGCCGAGCGCCGGGTCGACGTCGCGACCTTCGACCACTGGGAGCGGCTCGACCAGCACGAGATCGCCCTCGGCCAGGCCGAGGGCCGCGAACGGGTCAAGGTCGGCGAGCGGGCCGAGATGCTCAGGGCGGGCCGGGGCTGATCACTCGTCTCCCAGGGCGGGGAGGAGGTCACGCTTCATGTGCAGCACCCGGAGGACCCACACCTCCTCGTCGGAGTCCGGCGCGCGGTAGACGACGCCGTACGGAAAGCGGCGCAGCCGCGCTCGGCGCACGCCAGCCGCACCCGCCACAGGCGCCGCACCCATGGGAAACATCCGAACCCGATCGACAGCAGCATCCACCTCAGTCGTGAATCGAGTGCCCAAACCAGAATCGATCGCGTCGTAGTGCTCGAGAACCTCAGCGAGGTCGCTCACCGCCCGATCGGTGAACCGAACCCTCATCGATCTCCCCACAACTCCTTGCGGACCTCTGCCCAGTCACGAAGGTTCTCTGGCGCTGCCTGCGCCTCCTCGAGTGCCTCGAGGATCAGCCGGCGCTCCTCGTCCGTCGGCACGTAGACCGCCTCGCCGAAGTGGGTCCGGATCGCTTCCTGGATCATCTCGGAGCGACTGCGATGCTCGACCGCTCGCGCGCGCTCGACGAGCTCGTAGAGCTCCTCAGGCAGGGTGATCGCCACCTTGCGGACTGCCATGGACGCCTCCTCGGTATGACACCAGCATACCCGTCAGCAGGGAGGCGTCACAGGATCTGACCTGCGCCTGTGGAGCGACTAAAGTCATCCGGTGCCTGACCCAAGCTCGACGCTGGACCGGATCGATCCGGACGAGCTCGCCACCACCTTGAAGGTGCTCGGCCAGCTCCATCATCTCGACCCTGCGCACCCCGACGTGCGCACGGTCAAGCACGCCACCGGGCACATGTGGAAGCTGATCAAGAAGTCCCGGCGGGCGGCGTTGCGGGAGGAGCGGGCCGCGCACGACCAGGCGGTGATCGAGCTGACGGCGACCGGATCGGCCCTGCGCATCGACGACGAGACGGCGGGGATCCCCCTGGTCTCGACGGCGGCCGGCGCCTACGCCGGCGAGCTGCTCACCGCCCGCGGCTGCTACATCTGCAAGACCGACTACACGCTCGTCGACGCGTTCTACCACGGGCTCTGCCCGGACTGCGCGGCGTACTCCCACGCCAAGCGCAACCAGCGCACCGACCTGACCGGCAAGCGGGCCCTGCTCACAGGCGGCCGCGCGAAGATCGGCATGTACATCGCGCTCCGGCTGCTGCGCGACGGCGCCGAGACGACGATCACGACGCGGTTCCCGAAGGACGCGGTACGCCGGTTCGCGGCCATGGAGGACTCCGCCGACTGGCTGCACCGGCTCAAGGTCGTCGGCATCGACCTGCGCGACCCCACGCAGGTGATCGCGCTGACGGAGGAGGTCGCGGCAGCCGGGCCGCTCGACATCCTCATCAACAACGCGTGCCAGACCGTACGACGCTCGCCCGGCGCCTACGCCCAGCTGGTCGAGATGGAGTCCGCGCCGCTGCCCGGCGCAGTCGAGCTGCCGGAGATGGTGACGTTCGACCGGATCTCCGAGGCCCACCCGGCGGCGATCGCGGGGGCGCTCGAGGCCCACGCGGTCGCCCACCACGAGGGCGAGTCGGTCGAGGCCGCGCTGGCGGCGCAGAGTGCCGCGTCGCTCACCGCGCTCGCGCTCACGGCCGGCCACGCCTCGCTCGACGCGCACCTCGCCGGCACCGCGGTCGACGCCGGCGGGCTGCTCCCCGACACCCAGACCAACAACTCCTGGACCCAGGTCGTCGACGAGGTGGACCCGCTGGAGCTGCTCGAGGTGCAGTTCTGCAACTCGATCGCGCCGTTCCTGCTCGTCTCCCGGCTGCGGCCGGCGATGCGTGCGGCCGTCGCCGCCGGCGCCCGCCGTGCCTACGTGGTCAACGTCAGCGCGATGGAGGGACAGTTCGGCGGTCGTCGCTACAAGGGCGCCGGTCACCCGCACACCAACATGGCCAAGGCGGCGCTCAACATGCTGACCCGGACGTCGGCCGCCGAGATGTTCGAGACCGACAAGATCCTGATGACCGCGGTCGACACGGGCTGGATCACCGATGAGCGGCCGCACCACGAGAAGCTCCGCATCGCGGCCGAGGGCTGGCACGCACCGCTCGACCTGGTCGACGGCGCCGCCCGCGTCTACGACCCGATCGTGCTGGGCGAGGCCGGCGAGGACCTCTACGGCTGCTTCGTGAAGGACTTCAAGCCGGCGCCCTGGTAGGTAGGCGACGCCAGCCCGCCGTCAGGCGACGGAGAGCGTGACCTCGACGTTGCCGCGGGTGGCGTTGGAGTAGGGGCACACCTGGTGGGCCTGCTCGACCAGCTTCTCCGCCTCGACGCGATCGAGGGCGGGGAGCGCAACCTCGAGCTGCACGGCGAGCCCGAACCCGCCCACGCCGTTGGCGCCGATGGAGACATCGGCCACGACCTCGGAGTCCGTCACGTCCAGCTTGGCCTTGCCGGCGACCAGCTGCAGCGCGGAGTGGAAGCACGCGGCGTAGCCGGCCGCGAACAGCTGCTCGGGGTTGGTCGCGCCGCCGGCGCCGCCGAGCTCGGGCGGGACCCGCACATCGGTGTCCAGGAAGCCGTCGGTGGACTGGACATGACCGTTGCGCCCGTCACCGGTGGCGACCGCGCTTGCCGTGTAGAGAATATCCATGTGCGTAACTGTATTGTGCACAATTGAATTGTGCAATGTATCCTAGGTCACATGGCATCCCACCCGCAGCTCGCCCTGAGCGCCCAGCTCTGCCTCCCCCTGTACGCCGCCACGCGGGCGGTCACGCGTCGCTACGGCGACCTGCTGGCCGACCTCGGCCTGACCTACCCGCAGTACCTGACGATGCTGGCGCTGTGGGACGCCGATGCGCCGTTGACCGTCGGCGACATCGGCGAGCGGCTGCGACTCGACTCCGGCACGCTGACGCCGCTCCTCAAGCGGCTCGAGAGCGCGGGCCACGTGGCCCGTCGTCGCGACACCGCGGACGAGCGGCGGGTGCTGGTGGAGGTGACGCCGGCCGGTCGGCAGCTGCGGGAGCAGGTGGCCGACGTGCCGGAGCGGGCCTGGGAGGGCACGGGGCTCAGCGCCGCCGACGCCCGGCAGCTCCGGGGACTCCTCGACCAGCTGCTGACCGGGCTCGACGCCACCGCATCGGCGTGACGGAGAACGCTACTCCCACTCGATCGTGCCGGGCGGCTTGGACGTGATGTCGACCGTGACCCGGTTGATCTCCCGGACCTCGTTGGTGATGCGGGTCGAGATCCGCTCGAGGACGTCGTACGGAATGCGTGCCCAGTCGGCGGTCATCGCGTCCTCGGACGTCACGGGTCGCAGCACGACCGGGTGGCCGTAGGTGCGGCCGTCTCCCTGGACGCCGACAGACCGCACGTCGGCGAGGAGTACGACGGGGAACTGCCAGATGTCGCGGTCGAGACCCGCCGCGGTCAGCTCGGCGCGGGCGATCGCGTCGGCCTCGCGCAGGATGTCGAGCCGCTCCCGGGTGACCTCGCCGATGATCCGGATGCCGAGGCCCGGGCCGGGGAACGGGTGCCGCCACACGATCTCGGGCGGGAGGCCGAGCTGCTCGCCGACCAGCCGGACCTCGTCCTTGAAGAGGGTGCGCAGCGGCTCGACCAGCTCGAACTCGAGGTCCTCCGGCAGGCCGCCCACGTTGTGGTGCGACTTGATGTTGGACGTGCCCGCTCCCCCGCCGGACTCGACCACGTCGGGGTAGAGCGTGCCCTGGACGAGGAACTTGACCGTGGCGCCGTCGGGAGCGCTCTTGATGACCTCGACCTCGGCCGCCTCGAAGGTGCGGATGAACTCGCGGCCGATGATCTTGCGCTTGGTCTCCGGGTCGGTGACCCCGGCCAGCGCCTCGAGGAACTGCTTCTCCGCGTCGACGACGACCAGCCTGGTGCCGGTCGCGGCCACGAAGTCGCGCTCGATCTGCTCGGTCTCGCCCTTCCGCATCAGCCCGTGGTCGACGTAGACGCAGGTGAGCCGGTCGCCGATCGCCTTCTGCACGATCGCGGCGGCGACCGCGGAGTCGACGCCTCCGGACAGCGCGCAGATGGCGCGCCCGTCGGGCCCGACCTGCTCGCGGATCCGCTCGACCTGCTCCTCGGCGATGTTGCCGATGGTCCACGTCTGCGCGCAGCCGGCGATGTCCCAGAGGAAGTGCTCGAGCACCTTCTGGCCGTGCTCGGTGTGCAGCACCTCCGGGTGCCACTGGACGCCGGCGAAGCCACGGTCGACGTTCTCGAACGCTGCGACCGGGGTGACCGTCGTCGACGCCAGCACCTCGAAGCCCTCCGGCGCCGCGGTCACCGAGTCGCCGTGCGACATCCAGACGTTGTGCTCGGTCGGGATGCCGCCGAGCAGCGTGCCCGCGTGGCCGACGTGCACGCGGGTGCGGCCGTACTCCCGGGCGCCGGTCGCGTCGACCTGGCCGCCCAGTCCCTGCGCCATCAGCTGGAAGCCGTAGCACATGCCGAAGACCGCCGTACCGATCTCGAAGATGGCGGGGTCCAGGCCCGGCGCGTCGTCGGCGTAGACCGAGGACGGGCCGCCGGACAGGATGATCGCCTTCGGGCCCATGGCCTGCATCTCGGCCACCGGCATCGTGTGGGGCACGATCTCGGAGTAGACCCGCGCCTCCCCACCCGGCGGGCGATCAGCTGGGCGTACTGCGCCCCGAAGTCGACCACCAGGACCAGGTCGTGCTCTGCCGCGGGATGGGCCACAGGGCCAGGCGCCGTCATGGGCGGATCCTATCGAGCGGCGGGGGTCGGTCCGGCATCCGCGTCGCACCTGACCTACCTGTCGCGAATCCGGGAAATTGGAGCATCTAGGTCAGGTACGACGGGCGCTGCTGACGCCGGAGCCACCGTTCCCGGAGCTCGGGCGACAGCGCGCGCCGGAGTGCGACGGTCGAGGTGTCCACCCACCAACCGGGATGCTCGAGCGTCCAGCCCCGATCGCCGTGGCGACCCGCGGCCCGTCCGTATCCCGCGTGCAGGCGCTGGATGAACCTGGAGACGTCCCGGTTGTCCGTCGACATCATCCACACCACCTCGATCCCACTCCGGCGATAGAGCTCCTCCCGGTCCAGGTCGCGCCGCCGCACTGGCACCCCGTCGTGGACCGCCCCGTTGTACTCACCCGCGACCCCGTGAACCGGGTCGAACAGGTCGGGGGTGAACAGGTGCTGCCCCGAGAGGTCGAACACCGCCGGGTTGCACAGGAGCGTCTCGGCAAGACCGGTGCCCTCCCACTCGAGGCGCATGTCGACCTCGGGAGGTGACCATGCGTTCTCGCGCGCCACGGGTAGCGCTCGCTTGAGCAAGCGCACGCCTCCACGGGCGACGAGGCGATCGGCGTACGCCTCCAGGCTCGCGAGGTCGATCAGGTCGTCGAAGGCCGCCATGTCGATGATCCGCACGGCTCGGGGCAGGGTGCGGGCTCGACGCACCTCGTAGCTGACCGAGCGCACCGGGATGGTGATCGGAACCCCGTCGACGACGATCACCTCGCCGTCGAACAACCAGTCCTCGCTGAGCCGGACGCCGGGCCGAGGTCGAACCCGGCGGCGGTCGTGGATCGCGATCGGCACGGGCATCGGAGTCCGTCCGTCTCCTTCGAGACCGTCGAACCACGTTGCGTACAGCCAGTGCAGCGCCGCCCACCCCGTCACCGCCCCGCCCGAGCCCGCGACCGCCTCGACGATGCGCTGGAACGTGGTGGTCGGATCGACGTCCGCGGGTACGTACAACCCCTTCCCGACCCGCCGCCAGCGCCTTCCCCGCGCCTGGCCGACGGTCGGGCCCACGACGCCCTCGGGGTCGATCCGCACCGGCATCGCCACGGCTCGCATGCAAACGGGTGGCTCGAACGTGTGCAGGAGCCTTCATCCGCCCGGACCCTCCCGGCACCCACTCCGGCCGTTCTCCACAGGCCCACCGAGCGGCCGATCGTCGTACCTGACCTACATGTCGTGAATCACCCGAAACTCGACATGTAGGTCAGGTACGACGCGACCCCCGAGCCCGGAACACCCGAAAAACGCACCAGGGCCCGACCGGGGAGGGAGGGTGGTCGGGCCCTGATCGTCCATGCAGCTGCTGGACAGTGCCTGGACCGAGCCCGGACTTCGGGAGGGAGCGTGAATGCCCGGGCTCGATTCGATCAACGACGCCCTTCGGGGCGGGTTACGCCCGTGGACACTTCCTCTGAACTATTTTCTCGCCAGCTTCCGGCCTCAGGAGACGCCGACGATGGGCAGGCGGAGTGCGCCGGGGGCGTCGTCGGGCACGGCGGGCTGCTGGGGGGCCACCGGCTGGATCCGCTCGTACGACGCGCTCAGGGCCGGTCGGGTGTCGGTCTCGCCCTTGTTGGGCCAGAACGACATCGCCCGCTCGGCCTGCGCGGTGATGGTCAGCGAGGGGTTCACGCCGAGGTTCGCGGAGATCGCCGACCCGTCCGCGATGTGCAGGCCCGGGTAGTTGTAGACCCGCTGGTAGGGGTCGATGACGCCCGTCTCCGGGCTGTCACCGATCGTGCAGCCGCCGATGAAGTGGGCGGTCAGCGGCATGCCCAGCGGCTCGCCGACGCTGCCGAACACCGACTTGGTCTTCATGAAGCGCGCCATCCGGCGTACGGCGTCGTAGGCCACGGGGATGTACGTCGGGTTCGGGGCGCCGTGACCCTGGGTCGACGACATGTAGCCGACCGGGCCGCGCTGCCGCCACACCGTCGTGATCGAGTTGTCCAGCGTCTGCATGACCAGCGCGACCACGGTGCGGCGCGACCAGCTCGACAGGCTGTAGATGTCGCGCAGGCTCAGGCGTCCCCGCCACATCTCCTTCGCCCAGGTCCGCCAGCGGGCCTCGTTCTCGAGCTCGTCGACCAGCACGGTCGCCATCAGCGGCATGACGCTGGGGCCCTTGCCGTAGCGCACGGGCTCGATGTGGGTGTGCTCGTCGGGGTGGAAGGAGGAGGTGATCGCCACGCCCTCGGTCCAGTCGATCTCGTCGTCGGTGGCGGTGGCCCAGAGGATCGCCTCGGAGTTCGTGCGGGTGAGCAGGCCGAGCCGGTCCGAGACCTGCGGCAGCGAGCCCTCGGCCTTGAGCCGGTGCAGCAGCCGCTGGGTGCCGAGCGACGCAGCCGCGAAGACCACCTGCTCGGCGCGGAAGGTCTTGACCGCCGTACGCCGCGACGCCTTCGCCTTCGTCCAGCGCGCCGTGACCTCGTAGCCGCCGTCGGGCAGCGGACGGACGTCGGTGACGGTGGTCAGCGGGTGGACCACGGCACCGTTCTGCTCGGCGAGGTAGAGGTAGTTCTTGACCAGCGTGTTCTTGGCGTTGTGGCGGCACCCGGTCATGCACTCGCCACAGTTGAGGCACGTGTTGCGGGTGGGGCCGGCGCCCCCGAAGTAGGGGTCGTCCACCTCGGCGCCCGCCGGCTGGCCCGGGCCGCCGAAGAACACCCCGACCGGGGTCGGGTGGAAGGTGTCGCCGACGCCCATCTCGTCGGCCACCCTCTTCATCACCTCGTCGGCGGGCGTCATCCTGGCGTACTCGACGACGCCGAGCATGCGCTTCGCCTGGTCGTAGTACGGCGCCAGCTCGTCCTTCCAGTCCGTGATGTGCGCCCACGACTTGTCGCGGTAGAACGGGTCGAGCGGCTCGTAGAGGGTGTTGGCGTAGACGAGCGAGCCGCCGCCGACCCCGGCGCCGGCGAGGATGAAGCAGTCGTTGACGAGGTCGATCCGCTGGATGCCGTAGAGGCCCAGCTCCGGCCGGAAGATGAACTTGCGCGCCTGCGCGCCGTTGACCGGCAGCTCCTCGTCGGTGAACCGGGCGCCCGCCTCGAGCACGGCGACCTTGTAGCCCTTCTCCGTCAACCGGAGGGCCGAGACCGATCCACCGAAGCCCGAGCCGATGACGAGGACGTCGTAGTCGAACCCGTCGGACGCCTCGCCCATGTCAGGCCCTTCCGAGCTTGTTGAGGACCTTGAGCCCGACGACCTGGAGCTTGGCGTACTGCTCGGCGTTCAGGCCGAGCTGGGGAGCCATCCGGACCACCCGCTGGGTGCCGACCGACTGGGTCTCGGTGTAGCGCAGGATCCCGTCGGCGCCCTGTCGGCGGCCCATGCCCGACTCGCGCATGCCGCCCATCGGCGCGGCGAGGCTGCCGAAGGTGGCGGCGAAGCCCTCGTTGATGTTGACGGTGCCGCACTTGATCTGGCGCGCGATCGCCCGCGCCCGGTCGCCGTCCTGGCTGTAGATGGCGGCGTTGAGGCCGTACTCACCGTCGTTGGCCCGCGCGATCGCGTCGGCCTCGTCGCTGAAGCGGTAGAGCGAGACCACGGGACCGAAGGTCTCGTTGCCGAAGCAGGTCATCTCGGGGGTGACGCCCTCGAGGATCGTCGGCTCGTAGAAGTACGGCGCCAGGTCGGGTCGCGCCCGGCCGCCGGTCAGCACGCGAGCGCCCTTGCCGACGGCGTCGTCGACCTGCGTGGTGACGGTCTCGAGCTGGTCCGCCGAGATGAGCGGACCCATGTCGACCTCCCAGTCGAGGGTCGCCCCGAGGGTCATCGCCTGCGCCCGGGCGACGAACCGCTCCACGAAGCGGTCGTAGACCTGATCGGCGACGAAGATCCGCTCCGCGGAGACGCACAGCTGGCCGGCGTTGGAGAAGCTCGCCCGGATCGCTCCCTCGGCGGCCTTCTCGACGTCGGCGTCGCGCAGCACGAGCAGCGGGTTCTTGCCGCCGAGCTCGAGCGAGCAGCCGATCAGCTGCTCGGCGCACTGCTTGGCGATCAGCTTGCCGGTCGCGGTCGAGCCGGTGAAGCAGATGTAGTCGGAGCGCTCGATCATCGGCCCGCCGAGCTCGCGACCAGGACCGGCGACGACCTGCCACAGGTCGCGCGGGAACCCCGCCTCGTCCATGAGCTTCACGCCCATCAGCGCCGTGAGCATGGTCTGCGCGTCCGGCTTGGCGACGACGGCGTTGCCGGCCATCAGCGCGGGCAGGCCGTCGGACAGCGCCATCGTGAGCGGGTAGTTCCAGGGCGAGATGATGCCGACGACGCCCTTGGGGACGTGGTTGATGTCGATCCGCGTGAAGACGGGCAGCACCCCGCCGCGCCGCTCGGTCGCCATGAACCTCTCCGACATCCGCGCGTAGTAGCGCGCGGTGAGCGCCGTGTGGGCGACCTCGTCGTAGGCGTGCTTGCGGGCCTTGCCGTTCTCCAGCGTGATGATGTCGAGCAGCTCGGGCATCCGCTCGAGGAGCAGGTCGTGCAGGCGCAGCATCGCGGCCGCCCGCTGCTCCATCGGCGTCTTCGCCCACGCCGCCTGCGCGACCCGCGCCCGGCGGTAGGCCTCCGCGACGTCGTCGGTGCTCGACTGCGGGATGTTCGCCAGTGGCGCGCCGTCGAGCGGCGAGGTCAGCGGGACGGTGGCGCCGGTCGTCGCGTGGACGCGCTCGGTGAGGGCCGCGACGTACTCCGGCTCGAGGACGTACGACGCCCGCGGGTCGTGCTCCGGGTCGTGCGGTCCGTCGACGAGGGGGCCGCCGGCCCGACCGTCCGGAAGGCCTTCGGGGTGGCCGGGGTTCGAAGCGCTCATGAGTCGAGGGTAGTGAGTGCCGTCACTCGCGGCTACCGATCGGTAGCAGATGTGTCGCTTTACACATGCACTTTCGATGTCAAGCCGCTCGTACGACGTCCGCCGAGCCTCGTCGAGGCGTCTCGACAGGCTCGACAGGCTCGGCGGGGCTCGGCGGGCGCTCAGCGAGCTCAGCGCTTGGCGTAGTTGGAGGCGCCGTACCAGTCGACGATCACGGCCGGCTCGTCGCCGATCACCCAGGCGTCGTGGCCCTCGGGGAGGGAGGTGACGTCGCCCGCGCGGACGACGAGCTCGGTGCCGTCGGCCATCCGGACGCCGAGGGTGCCGCTGACGTGGTACTGGAAGTGCGGGGCCTCGCAGAGCTCGGTGCCGGCGATCGGCTTCACGTGCTCCGACCACCGCCACCCGGGCTGCAGGACGAGGCGGCCGATCTCGGAGTCGCCGATCGACAGCAGGTCGACGGTGCCGCGCTCGAACGAACGGGTCTCGTCGGACTTGTCGAAGCTCTTCTGCTCGGTGTGCTGCTGGTGCTCGGTCTGCTGGGTCATCGCGGTCTCCTCGGGGCGTTCCCGGCGCCTCTCGCCGGGGTTCTTGACCGGAAGGCTCGTCGGTGGTCCTTGCAGGCGGGTTGCAGCCGGAGGAGGTCTCGACAAGGTCGACCTGCAAGGCGGGCGGACGGCGTACGCTCAGCGCCGTGAGCGCACTGTCCGTGCGGGTGCTCGGGGAACTCACCGTCGACGGCACCGACCTGACCCGCCTGGACAGGAAGGCACGCAGCCTCCTCCGGCTGCTGGCGCTCGCCCGCGGCGGGGCGGTTCCGTCCGACACGCTGGTCGACGCGTTGTGGGGCGACGCACCGCCGGCCCGCCCGGCCGACCAGCTCGCCGTGCTGGTGAGCCGGCTGCGCCGCGAGCTCGGCAGGGACCGGGTGGAGCACACCGACGCCGGCTACCGGCTCCACGCGGACTGGCTGGACGTTGCCGAGCTGGCGGCGGTGGTGGGCGAGGCCGAGCGGAGGCACGCGGCCGGGGAGGTCGCCGGCGCGGTCGCGGCAGCCCGGGTGGGGTTGTCCCTGGTCCGGGGGCCGGTGCCCGAGCCCCGGACGGGGTCGCCGTGGGCGCTGGCCGAGCACGCGTCCGCCGTACGGCTGGTGCAGCGGGCACGACAGGTAGCGACGGCGGCATTGCTGGAGGCCGGGCACTGGCGGGACGCGCTGGACCTCGCCGCGGCCGACGCGCACGCCGACCCGCTGGACGAGGAGGCGGTGCGCGCGGTGATGCAGGCGCAGGCGGCCGGAGGGCGGCCGGGCCTCGCCCTCGCGTCGTACGCCGCGCTCCGGGCGACCCTGGCGGAGCAGCTCGGGTCCGACCCGTCACCGGAGACGGAGGCCCTGAACACCGCGATCCTCCGCGGTCAGGTGCCGGTCCGCGCCGCCCCGCCGGAAAGGACGGCCCTCGTCGGCCGCACCAGTCAGGCCGGCCACCTCGACGCCCTCGCCCGCCGGGCCCTCGTCGGCGACCCGGAGAGTGCCAGCGCCCGCGTCGCGAAGGTCACCGGCGAGGCCGGGATCGGCAAGACCACCCTCCTCGAGGCGTGGTCCCGCGCGCGGCGCGACGCGGGCGACCTGGTGCTCTCGGGCACCTGCGGCGCCCTGGACCGCGCAGCGCCCCTCGACGTCGTGCTGACCGCGATCGGCGGCCACCTGCGCGGGTCGGCCGACGCGGAGGCGCTCCTCGGGCCGGAGTCGGGCGTCCTCGCCCCCCTCCTCGGGCTGAGCGCAGCGGCCGCCGGCGAGCCACGGGCGGTGGACCCGGCGCTCGGCCCGGCCACGCTCTTCGCCGCCGTGACGGCGGTGCTCGGGCGGATCGCCGGTGCGACCGGTGCGATCCTGGTCATCGACGACGCCCACCTCGCGGGCCAGGCGTTCGCGGACTGGCTCGGCTACGTCCTGCGCCGGCCGCTCCCGGTCCTGGTGGTGGTCGGCGCCAGGCCGGCCGAGGGACCGGCCCTGCCGGCCACCGACGAGATCGGCCTGGGCCCGCTCGACCGCGACCAGGTGGCGGAGCTCGTCGGGCCCGACCGCGCCGACGACCTCTACGACCGCTCCGGCGGCCACCCGCTCTTCCTCTCCGAGCTGGCGGCGGTGCCGGCCGGCGCCCTCCCGCCCTCGCTCGTCGCCGCGGTGTCCGCGCGGTGCGACCAGCTCGGCAGCGCCGGGGACCTGGTCCGGACGGCCGCGATCATCGGGGACCTCGACGTGGAGCTGCTCGCGGCGGTCCTCGGCCGCCGCTCCCTGCACGTGCTCGCCGACGTCGAGCTCGCGGAGCAGCACGGCCTCCTCGTCGAGGACGCCGGGCGACACCGGTTCCGCCACGATCTGGTCAGGGACGCGCTCGTCACGGGAGCCGCACCGGGCCGTCGCGCGCTGCTGCACCGGGAGGCCGGACGAGTCCTCGCGGGACGACCGGCTGCCGATCCGGCGGTCGTGGCCCAGCACGCGCGGCTGGGCGGCGATCACACCCTCGCGGCGACCTGGCTGCGCATCGCGGCTGCCCGCGCCGCGGAGCGCTTCGACCACGCGACGGCCGAGGACCTCCTCGACGAGTCGCTGGCGCTCGCCCCGGACCACGACACGGTGATCGCTCGGGCCCAGGTGCGGATCCGCCGCGGTCGCTACCGCGAGGCCGAGGAGGACGTGGCGGCCGCCACCGGGGCCGGCGTCCGGCGGTGGGAGGTGGGCGCGTGGGCGGCGTACTTCGACCGGCGCCTCGACGATGCGCTGCGGTACGCCGAGGACGGCGCCCTGGCCGCCGACGACGACGGGGCGCGCACGCGGTGCCGGGTCGCGTCGGGCCGGATCCTGCATGCGCGCGGCGACCTGGGGAGCGCCGAGGACCGGTTCTCCCAGGCGATGGAGTCGAGCCGAGGGGACGAGCGGCTCGAGGCGGCGGTGTGGCTCGGCGTCGTCCACGCCCACCGGAGCCGGGCCGACGAGGCGATCACGCTCCTCCGTCCCCTCACCCGGGCCGGCGTCGGTGCCGACCACACCACGACGATCTTGCACGCGATGCTCTCCACCGGCCATGCCCACGCCGTCGCGGGGCGCGCCGAGCAGGCGTTGTCGTGGTTCGACGCCTACACCGCGGAGGTCGATCGGCGCGACGTCCCCCGGTTCGCCGGCCGCGGGGTCAACTTCCGCGGCTGGGTGCTCCGCAACCTGGGGGCGACCGACGAGGGGCACGAGGCCCACCAGGCCGGGTTCGAGGTCGCGGAGACCGTCGGCTTCCCGGAGATGTACGTCGCCGCCCTCCAGGACCTCGCGGAGGAACGGGTCCGTGCGGCCGACCCGGAGGGGGCTGCCCCTCTCCTCGAGCGGGCCCGCGGGGCGCTGGTGGACGACCTGGTCTTCGGCTGGCGACTCGCGATGAGGATGGACCTGCTCGATGCCCAGGTGCAACTGCTCTCCGAGCGGGCCGAGGACGCCCTGCACACGGCCGACGCCCTCCACGCGGCCGCAACACGGACGGGCGTACCGCGCTACGAGACCTGTGCCCGGCTGGTCCGGCACCGCGCCCGAGCCGCTCTCGGTGAGCCGGTCGATCCGGACCTCGCGTGGCGCGACCTCGGCGACCTCGAGCGGGCGGTCCGGGTCGAGGCGTGGTGGTGGGCGGGGCAGACGGGCGCCGAGCTGGGCGAGCCGCGCTGGCTCGAGCGGTCGGCGCAACTCGCCGACGAGCTCGCCCGGGGCGCGGGCTGCTACGGCCCCGGTCTCCGGGACCAGCAAGGTCGACACCTCGCGCGCTGGCGGATGCTCAGCGAGCGCTGAGCACGACCATCGGTACGACGAGCGGCGGCATCCCCGCCACCGCCTCCTCGACGTCGCGCCGGGCCCGTGCGCGCTGCTCCGGCGTGAGGGTGGCGACGTACGGCGCCAGGTGGGCCATGCCGAGCCGCCACGCGGCCAGGTCGGTGGCGGTGCCCAGCCCGGTGTCGACCTCCACCACCCGGGCCCGCACGGACGGGTAGCCGGCGGCCGTGGCCCGCGCCTCCATCTCCGCCGGACCGGGGTCGCCGTCGCCGCCGCCGGCCTTGAACTCGACGTACCAGTCCGGCGGCGTGAACCCGTAGCGGCCCATCACCGCGTCGACCGCCTCCTTGGCAGGGTGGTCCCAGCCAGGCGCGAAGACGGTGGCGACCAGTGCACCCGCCACCCGCCGGAGCTCGCTCAGGGCGCCTGTCGGGTCCGCGAAGTGGTTCAGAGAGAAGGCGGCCGCCGCCAGGTCGAAGGAGCCGTCACGGAACGGCAGTCGGGTCAGGTCGCCGACGGTGGCCAGCGCCGGCGTACCGGCGAGCATGCCCGGCGCCAGGTCGACCGCGACCACCGAGCGTGCACCCCGCCTCCGGAGCGCGTCGCCCGCCACCCCGGTCCCGGCACCGGCGTCGAGCACCCGGGCATCGCCGACCTCGACCGGCGCGTGGTCGGCCATCGCCTCCGCCAGCCGGCGGTAGATCCGCTCCGGCCCGGCGCGCCAGGCGTCGGCCGCGGCGTCGTACGACGCACCGACGCCGTCGCCGCTCACGCCGGCGTCCCCAGGAGCGGCGCCGAGCGCACCACCTGCTCCTCCCACCAGGCGAGCTCGTCGTCGTACCCTCCGAGCGCCTTCTCCCAGCCGAACTGCACCATCGCGCCGACCAGGCAGAGCCCGAGCTGCCGGTCCCACCACGGCTCGGTCGCGACGCCGTGCCGCTCGAGCGCCGCCCGGTACGCCGCGATCGCCTGCTCCTTCGTCGTGGGCAGGCGGCGGCAGTTGATCGCGAGGTACCACGCGAGGTCGCTGGCCGCGGCGCCCACGCCCGGCAGCTCCCAGTCGAGCAGCACGGTGCGGTCGCGGTCGTCGGAGCCGAGGTTGTCGAGCTTCCAGTTGCCGTGCACGAAGGTGGCCGGTGTCGAGTCGAGGGCAGCGACGAGCGGCGCCGGGTCGTGCACCAGAGGTACGACGACCCGGGCGAGCGCAGGGGCGACCTCCTCCAGCAGCGGCCAGCCCTGCGCGACCAGCCGCGGCACCAGGTGGTCCGAGCCGAGCGCGGCCTCGGTGGCGGCCATCCGGGGCGACAGCTCGAGGTAGCGGTCCGCCGGCGCGACGACGTCGACCCGGCGCTCCCAGAATGCGGCGTGCAGGGCCGCCATGTGGTCGAGGAAGCGTTCGTGCTGGTCGACCGCGATCAGGTCGTCCGTGGACGGGACCAGCCAGCGACCCACGTCGTGCATCAGCAGCGCAGCGCGGGTCGGCCGGTCGACGTCCTGGGCGACCGCGACGATCGGCTGGTTGAAGCAGTCCGGCAGCTCGGCGAGCACCCCGCGGCGCCAGAGGTCGACTGACGCGCTGCCCGGGATCCCGGCTGCCCGGAGAGTCCAGTCGGTGTCGCGGTCGAGGTACTTCACGACGTACGGCTGTCCCTCGATCGTCACCCGCTCGAGCAGCGCCCCCGACTTGCCGGGGCCGTCGAGCGGACGCCGGTCGGTCGCGCCGACGAGCAGCTCGTCGACGGAGGTGGCGACGTGCATGGGGACTCCTCACATGGGTCTCGACGGACGGTCCGAGAGTCCGTGGCCAGCCTTGCAGAGCCCTTGCAGGCCGGCCAGCCGCGTGCTCAGGAGCAGCGGACCGGGCGAGGAAGTCGAGGGTATGCCGAGGCCGCGGCTGGGCACCGACACCACATGTACATCGGACTCGGCATCGTCCTGCTCGTGCTCGGCCTGATCCTCGCGTTCGACGTGATCACGGTCGACCTCGACTTCGTCAACGACGGCGCGCTGGGAGCGATCCTGATCATGGCCGGTCTTCTCGCCATCGTCCTCTCCCTCATCTTCAACGGACCGTGGCGCCGACGCGATACCGTCGTGCACCGGTCCTACGACGACCGGCCGCCGCCGCCGGCCTAGCCGCTGCCCTCCCGGGCGAGCCTGCGGTCACGCAGGCGAGTTCAGCCATCTGCGCCCCAGACCGGGGGACGGCGTGCGAGGCTCAGCCATGACCCGACGCTCCCCCGCGCTGATCACCGTGGCGCTCGCCGCTCTGCTCGCGCTGATCGCCCCTGCCGCGGCCTCCGCGGAGGAGCTCCACGTCCCGGACTCGCGCAACGACTACTGGCACGACCACCGCGGGGACGGCGACGCCAGTGCCCCTGACCAGCACGAGCCCGACTGGGGCGACCCCGACATCCGCCGCACCGTCTACCGCCACTGGCACGACCGGGTCAGCGTCCGGATCAAGATGGACCGGCTGTCCCGGGGCGACGGCGGCTACTGGCAGGTGGAGGTCAGGCTCCGCACGAACGAGGGCCTGCGGCGGACGGCGACCTGGTTCAAGCCCTTCGACAGTCCCCCCTCGATCGACTGGTCCGGGCCCGGGTCGTGCGCGATCGACGGGCGCATCGACTTCGCTGCGGACGCCTTCGTCATCGACGTCCCCCGTTCGTGCCTGAGCGCACCGCGCCGCGTGGCCTTCAAGTCGGCGACCCGGTGGTGGCCGACCAGCGACGACGTGGCGTACCTCGACGTCTCGGGCTCCAACGGGTTCCGTCTGCGCGACTGGTCCGCGGCGCTCGCCCGCGGCTGACGGGCGACACGTGCCTCGATTGCTCCAGGACGCCGGCAGGGACGGCGGCCCCGGTCGACCAGCCCGGGCGGCGGCCGTCACGTGCCTCCTGGGCCTGCTCCTCACAGCGGTCTCGGCGTGGGCGTCGTACCAGGTCGACAGGTCCACCGAGGAACGGCTGCTCGAGACGCAGACGGAGCAGGCGGCCACGGTCCTCTCCACGGCGATCTTCCTCATCCAGCAGCCACTGACGACCGCGCTGCAGGTGCAGGCGGCGGCCGGCCCTGACGGCGACCCGTCGGTGTTCCGGCGCACGTTCGCGGTGAACGTCGGCAAGGAGGGGATCTTCGTCTCGGCCTCGCTCTGGCAGAGCGAAGGTCGCGGGTTCACCCGCCTCGCAGCCGTCGGCAGGCCTCCCGGCATCGCCCCGCGTGGTCCGGAGATCCGCGACTTCCTCGGGCGAGCCGCCGACAGCACGACGTCGGTGGTCGAACACGTCGTCGTGGGCGAGAGGTCGCGGATCGCGTACGCGCTCGCCGACATGAGGACCGGGTTCGTGATCTACGTGGAGCGAGCGATCCCGGCCGACCGTCGATCCCCGGTGGACCGCGACTCGGCGTTCGCCTCGCTGCACTACGCGATCTACCTGGGCGAGCAGACGCGCCTGGGGGACCTGACGACGACCGACGTCGACCCGGCGGGCCTGCCGCTGGAGGGTACGACGCACACGACCACCGTCCCCTTCGGCGACACCGTGCTGACCCTGGTGACCCAACCCACCGAGCATCTCGGCAGCACGCTGAGCCACCGCCTCCCGCTGATCCTGCTCCTCGGTGGCCTCGTGCTGTCGGTCGCGACGGCGTACGTCGCCCGCCGGCTGGTCGCGTCGCAGCTCCAGGCGGAGACGGACTCGACGACCATCAACGAGCTCTACCAACGGATCAACAGCAACTACGAGGAGCAGCGAGAGGTCTTCGTACGCCTGCAACGCGCGCTGCTGCCGCATGTCATCCCGCAGATCCCTGAGCTCGAGGTCGCATCGCGGTACGTCGCCGGAGCGGAAGGCGTGGAGATCGGCGGTGACTGGTACAGCCTGATCGACGTCGACGAGGACCGCTACGCCTTCGTCGTCGGCGACGTCTCAGGCAAGGGGGTCGACGCCGTCGCCGAGATGGCACGCGCCCGGTTCACCCTGCGGGCCTACCTCGCCGACGGCAACGACCCCGCCACGGCGCTGGCGAAGTGCTCCCACCAGTTCGACGTCACCCGGGACGGCCACATCATCACCGCCGTCGTCGGGGTCGGCACGTGGCGCACCGGGGAGGTCGTCGCCGTCTCTGCCGGCCACCCCCCGCCCCTGCTGGTGACGGCCGACGGGACCAGCCACGTGCCCATGTCGGTCGGGCCGCCGCTCGGCGTCGGGCCTTCGTCGTACGAGCTGACGCGCTTCACGATGCCTCCGGGCTCGACGCTCCTCGCCTACACCGACGGCCTGGTCGAACGTCGCGGCGAGGACATCGACACCGGGTTGCGCCGGCTGGTGGAGGCGGTCGACCTGCACGGGGAGGCGCCGGTCTCCGATCTGCTCACCTCGCTGCTCGACACGTTGCGCGGGGAGGGCGCACCCGACGACATCGCCCTGTTGGCCCTGCGCCGACAGGGACCCGGTCAGGCCGAGGACGTCAGGACTGCCGAGCCTCGATCGTCCGTAGCTCCCTGAGGGCCTCCTTCTCCCGCGCGACGCTGCGCTCCAGCCGTCGCTCGAGCCGCGCCACCTGGTCGTCCGCCTCGCGCAGGAGGGCGAGCAGCTCGCCGATCCGCTCGTGCCGTGCGCGCAGCTCCTCGAGAACGGGCAGCGCCGCCGCAGCGCGCTCCCGCCAGGCCTCGTCCGTGGCGTCGCGGACATCGAGCCGGCGGTAGCCGAACTCCGCGAGGTCCTCGCGGAAGGTGGTGTTGAGAGCCGCGGCACTCGCGCCGTCGTAGACCCCGGGGGCGTAGGGCAGGAAGCTGCGGTTCTCCCGCGGCGGGTCACGCGGTACGGCGCTGCTCGGCGCATGCTCGTCGAGACGGGCCCAGGTGAGGTCCGGGCGCTCGGCACGGCCGATGAAGTTCAGGTTGAACCCGCCGACCATCGGGTGCTGTGCGGCCCAGTGCGAGTCGTGCGGCGCGTCGCTCGCCATCAACAGCTTGACGAACGCGCGGAACTGCTTGAGCACCCCGTCGACCGAGGAGAGGTCCGTGGGGAACCAGCTCTCCCCGCCGAACCGACGCACGAACCGGGGCTCGGCCAGCAGCAGCTTGGACAGCCACGCCGACCACAGCCGGGGAGCGGGATCGCGGACGACGGCGAACCGCAGCCAGGTGTCGTCGCCGAGGATCGCCTCCTGCTGGTCCGCAGTCAGGCTCGACCAGTGGAACCGCTCGTCCCACAGCGCCATGTCGTGGATCCCGAGCGAGCGGGTGATGTCCTGCTCCCTGCTCGAGGCGAACTGGTCGGCCGGGAGCCCGGCGAGCGCCGCGAGGTGCCACTTGACGGAGGTGCACCCGGACTTGGGCACCGGGACGAACAGGATCCGGTGCTCCGGAAGGACGAGGACGCGGTCCTCCCGCAGCCGCACGGCGCCGACACCTGCCATGCCACCGATCCTAGGGGCCCGTTTCAGGGCCCGGGTCAGCCCTCCATCGGCGGGGAGGAGAGGTAGACCGACTTCAGCTCGGTGTACTGCGCCAGCCCCTCCGGCCCGAACTCGCGGCCCACGCCCGAGGCCTTGTAGCCGCCGAACGGCGCCGCGAAGTCCATCGTGTAGGTGTTGACGCCGATCGTGCCGGTGCGGACCTGACGCGCCACGTCGGCCCCCGCCTCGGCGTCGGCCGTCCAGACCGTGCCGGCGAGGCCGTACTCGGAGTCGTTGGCGATCCGGACGGCGTCGGCGACGTCGTCGTACGGGATCACCGACAGCACCGGCCCGAAGATCTCCTCCTGGGCGATCCGCATCCGGTTGTCGACGCCGGCGAAGACGGTCGGCCGGACGTACCACCCGCGGTCGAGGCCGTCGGGCATGCCCTGGCCGCCGAGCAGCAGCTGCGCGCCCTCCTCCTGGCCGAGCGCGATGTACTTCTCGACCCGCTCCTGCTGACGCCGCGCCACCATCGGCCCGATCTCCGTCGCCGGGTCCATCGGGTCCCCGACCTTCATGCCCCCGATGACCTCGGCGAGCGAGGCTGCGAAGGCGTCGTGCCGGTCGCGGCTGACCAGCACCCGGGTCTGCGCGACACAGGCCTGCCCGGAGTTCATGACGCCCAGGAACTTGAGGCCCTCGAGCGTCGTGGTGAGGTCCGCGTCGTCGAGCACGATCGCGGCGGACTTGCCGCCGAGCTCCAGCGAGCACCGCTTGAGCTGCTCACCGCAGATCGCCCCGATCCGACGGCCGGCGGCGGTGGAACCGGTGAACGCGACCTTGTCGACACCGGGGTGGGACACCAGGTGCTCCCCCACCTCACGACCACCGGCGACGATGCTGACGACACCCTCGGGTACGCCGGCCTCCTGCAGCATCTCGGCGAGCAGGTAGCAGTCGAGCGGACTCTCCGGCGCCGGCTTCACGACGACGGTGCAGCCCGTGAGCAGCGCGGGGACGAGCTTGGACAGCACCGTGAACTGCGGGACGTTCCACGGCGGGATCGCGGCCACCACCCCGATCGGCTCGTGCCGCACCATCACGTCCGCACCGAGCACCCCGGGACGGGACGACTCCCACGGGAACTCCCGCGCGATGCCGAGGAACGCCTCGATCTGCATCCACGGGGCCGGGGCCTGGGCGAGGTTGCTGAACGAGATCGGCGAGCCCATCTCGGTGCTGATCACCTCCGCCATCTCGCCCAGCCGTGCGGCGTACAGGCCGGACAGAGCCTGGACGACGTCGATGCGCTCCTGGGGAACCAGGCGCGGCCACGGACCGTCGTCGAACGCCCGCCGGGCCGCCGCGACCGCGGCGTCGATGTCGGCCGCGCTGCCCTCGGGCACCCGCGCGACCACCTCCTCCGAGTGCGGGGAGACGACCTCCAGCACGGCGTCGGTGGCGGGCTTGGTCCAGGTGCCGCCGATGAACAGGGCGTCGCGGTCGAGAGTCATTGCGTGTCCTTAGGGTGCGAGGTCGAACCAGTCGTTGAAGCCGGAGGGGTCGTGGCGGCCGAGGGCGCCGTGCTCGAAGAGCCCCCAGCCCTCCGCGCCGCCTTGATCGACGCCAGCGCCGGGGCCGTGGGCGATCGCGTGGCCGACGTGGTCGATCACGCCGAACATCACCCGACCGGCGACCGCCGGGTCGTTGAGGTCGTAGGTGAGGCGCTCGGTGAACCCGGCGCCCTTCCAGACCCCGTGCGTCCAGTCGGAGTCGCCGCCGTAGCCGCCACCGATGTGGATCGGCACCGGCAGCTTCGACGTCACCTCGAGCACCAGCTCCTTGCCCTCGGGCGTCTGGCAGGTGATCGTGGCGCCGGTCGGCACCCGGGTCCCCGAGGTGTAGCGGACCTCGACCCGCGGCCAGCCGAGCTGCTCGACCCGCCCGTCCTTCCAGACGCGCGTGCAGTCGTTGAGGGTGCGGAAGCCGTCGGGAGTCTCCTGGATGATGATCACGACGCAGAAGTCGTCGAACCGCATCGGCACGTAGAGCCACCACATGCCCTCGAACGCCGGGTCCGCGGGCTTCCCTGCCGGCGCCGCCTCCCCGACCGGGCGGATGCCCCAGGACCGGTCCCGCGAGCCGACCCAGCGGTCGGGCGTCACCGCGATCTCCGAGCCGTCGACCGCGATCGTGCCCTCCCAGGTGCCGACCTGGGCGAACCGCTGCGCGTCGAGGATCGTGCCCGACCCCTGGCGCATGACGTGCGGGAGCTCCTGCACGACGTCGAACGACCCCTCCCAGGTGAGGTCGAGCGCGACGCCCTCGGTCTCCTCGAGCACCAGCCGTAGCTTGCGCAGGGGCTCGATGACCTCGACCCGGTAGTTCCCGACCCGCTGCTCCATCCGGTCGGCTCCCCGCGGGTCGGCGGCGTCGCCGAGGTGGACGGCCGTCTGCTCGTCACCGCGGCGCAACAGGACGAACGCGTCCTTGGTGCCGAGGTTCGGGTAGAAGCCCAGGCCGGTGATCAGGAAGAGGTCACCGGTGCGGTCGTGGGCGTTGAGGTAGCACCGGTCGTAGAAGTTGCGGTCGCTGCTGCCGGCCCAGGCGACGGGACGGGGCAGCTGGTGGATCGGGTACTCGTCGAGGGGACCGAGGCCGACGTACTCCCCGTGGCCGTGGCCGTAGCTGGTCATGCGCCCACCTCGTCGAGGAGCCGCTCGAAGAGCGGCCGGTGGTGCATGACCGCCTCCGGGTCCTCGGGCCGCTCGATCTCGCCGAAGTGGATCTGCCGGGCGCTGGTGCGCAGGAAGACGATGCCCCAGTTGACGGCGGCGAGGACCTGGAACCAGGCGAGGTCGCCGACCTCCACGCCGGTCAGCTCCTCGTACGTCGCGACGACCCCCTCCGCGGTCAGGAAGTCCGGCATGCCGGGCAGTCCCAGCATGGTGGCGATCTCCTGGAACACGGCGTGCGCGAACACCATCCACGCGAGGTCCAGCTCGCGCGGACCGAGGGTCGCCATCTCCCAGTCGAGGACGGCGACGGGTGCGAAGTCGCGGTACATCACGTTGCCGATCCGGGAGTCGCCCCACACCAGCACCGGGTCGGCGCCCGACTCGGCGGCCGGGAGGTTGGCCTCGAGCCAGGCCAGGCCGCGCTCGATGAGCGGCGACCGCGGGCTGCCCTCGGCGGCCTCGAGCGCGTAGTCGTACCAGGCACGGGTCTTGGCGAGGTTGCGCTCGAGCGGCGTCGCTCCTTGGTGCCCGGTCACCGCGGGGTCGAGGAACGCGAAGCGCTGGGCGGCCCCGGGGATCCCGTGCAGCCGGGCCAGCACCTCGACGCTGTTGCGCTGCAGCGCGGCCTGCTCCTCCGGAGCGGCGTCGAAGAGCCAGTTGTCGCCGAAGGTGTAGGGCAGCACGTCCGGAGGTACGGCGCCCTCGAGCCGGTCCATCAGGAAGAACGGCGTGCCGAGCACCTTCCCGGTCGGCTCGATCAACCCCACCGGCGGGACCGGGATCCCGGCGAGCTCACCGGCGAGCCGCATGGCGTCGTACTGGTCCTGGAGGCGGTAGCTCGGGAAGACCGGCAGGTCCTCCGCCGCCGGCGCGACCCGGGCGACGTACTCCTTCGTCGAGCGCGCACCGCCCTCGGTCGTGGTGATCGCGAGCAGCACGGTCTCGCTGGACATGCCGTTGGTCTGGACGCCCTCGTGCAGCGTCACCGCGGGCTCGGAGCCGGGCGGCAGGACGCCGGCGAGCCACTCCTCCAGCCGGGCACGGACGGTCGCCGGGTCGCGGCTGGAGCGCTGGATGGTCATGTCGGCGGGCAGCGGTGCCTGCGTCATACGGGGTTCCTCCGGGGTGTGCCGCGGACGGGGCCGCGTCGTGGACCAAACTAGAACACGTTCTAGGAGTTCTCAACCGGCGTTCCCAAGAAACGCTCGGAGTACGCCGCGAACCGGGCGCGCAGCCGGTCCGCGTCGAGGCCGACGGCCCCGGGCCGGTAGCCCACCCGGCCGAGGTGCCCGCGCGCATGTGCGGCCAGGTAGTCCGCGACGCCGGCGCGTGCCGCCGGCGTGAAGTCCTCGCCCGCGAGTGCCAGGACTCGCTCGAGCGCGCCCTCCTGGTCTGCCATGAAGGTCTCGAACGGCAGGTCCATCGAGACCTCGGGGTCGAGGGTGTCGCGGTCGCGGAGCAGGGCGTCGAGCATGACCGCCAGCCGGTCCGCCCAGCGTCGGCCGGTGGCCGCCACGTCGAGCGGAGGGGTGCGGAACATCCGCTCGGTGTAGGCCACCATCGTCGCGAGCGAGGTGACGACGTGCGCCGGGTCGCGGTGGGTGATGACCACGGCCGCCCCTGGGAACACCCGAGCGACGACCGGCAGCTGCTCCAGGTGCTGCGGCGACTTCAGCAGCCACCGGCGGCCACCGCGGAGGTGCTGGAGCGCCTGCAGCTGCAGCCGGAGGTAGGCGTAGTGCGGGTCCTGGTCGTGGGACCGGTAGTGGTCGACCCAGCGCGGCACGTCGGTCAGCGTCTCGAAGAACATCGTCGAGAAGTCGGCGGCCAGCAGCGCGATCTCCTCGTGGACGTGCTCCGGTCCGGCCATCTCGTGCATGAGGATCAGGTGCGGCATCGCCGTGTGCATGGCGTCCATCGCCTGCACGGTGCGGGCGATCCGCGGGTCCGGCTCGACGCCTCGCTCGCCGGGCAAGGGGTACGGCTCGAGGCTCTCCCAGTAGGGCAGAGTCCGGAACAGTCCCGTGGCCGCGAGCAGCTGCTGCAGGTGGGTGGTGCCGGTCCGCGGCAGTCCGGCGATGACCACCGGCGGCACCAGCTCGGTCTCGAGCACCTCCGGCTCCCGGCGGACCAGGTCGGCGAGCAGCAGGCGGTTCTTCAGGAGCTGGAGGAACTGGGCGTAGAGGTTGACCTGCCCGGCGGGCGACAGCCCGGGCACCGCGCGGTAGCAGTCGAGCAGCAGCTCGAGCCGGTCGACGTAGTCGCGCGGCCCGAAGTCGTCGAGCCCCAGCTCGGCGGCGGCCTGCGCGTGGAGCGTGGCGCTGTCCAGCGGACAGAGGTCGGCGACCGACGCCATGAGGCCGAGGAGCTCCCGCGCCGCCGTACCGAAGCGTGGCTCGGCCAGGTCGTCGAGCACGACCGGCGTGCCCACGTCGAGCTCTCCCTGTCCCTGCATGCCGGATTACGATACGCTTGGTTCCGTATTAGGGGAAGGGGTTGGTTCCGACGACAACGAACGACGCGTCCCCACGCGGCGCAGGACGGCCCCGCGACCCGCGGATCGAGCAGGCCGCACTCGCCGCCACCCGGGAGCTCCTCGTCGAGGTGGGCTACGCACGCCTGACCGTCGCGGCGGTCGCCGGCCGCGCCGGTACGACGAAGGCGGCCCTCTACCGCCGGTGGCCCTCGCTTCCCCACCTCGTCTACGAGGCGGCGTTCCCCGACGAGCTCCTCAGCGGCTGGCAGCTCGGGGCGGACCTGCGCACCGACCTGGCCGGCATCGTCGCCGGCACCCGCGACGCCTTCACCACCCCCGTCGCGGCCGCCGCCCTCCCCGGCCTGCTCGCCGAGTTCTCCACGCACCCGGCCCTGCACAACGCCCTGCTCACCCGCTTCGCCGGCGTCTTCGCGACCGTGGACGAGCGGCTCCGGACCGCCGCCGACGCCGGTGAGGTGCGGAGCGATGCCCGGTCCGAGGACCTGATGCGGCTGATGATCGGCGCGGTCCTCCTCGGCGTGCTGCTCGGTCCCGAGCAGCTCGACGACGCCTGGACCGAGCGCATCACCGCTGTCCTCCTGGAGGGAGTCCGACCATGACCGACGAGATGACCGACGAGATGACCGACGAGCCGACCGACGAGCCGACCAGCGAGGCGACCGCGGCGTTCCGCGAACTGCTCGACACCCTGCGCGACCTCGACCGCACCTTCCTGGAGGGCGACCGCGCGGTGACCGACGACCGCCACGTCGCCGACGGCTACCGGCAGGTCCTGACCACCCTCGGCGTCGCCCTCGACACCTACCTGTTCGCCGAGCCGAGCCGTCCGCGGTTCGTCGACACCAACACCCCCTTCCGCCGGGACCGGCGGTGGGGCGGCGACAACACCGACTGCTACTACGCGCTGTGCCCTGTCGACCCGACGCGTCGCTACCGGGTCAGCGGCAACCGCGGCGACAGCGTGTACTTCTCGGTGACCGCCTACAACGAGCCGGCGCCCGGGGCCTGGTCGGACCGGGTGGTCGCCATCGTGCGCGACACCGACCTGGAGCACGACGCCGACGGCGGCTTCTCCTTCGACCTCGGGCCGCTTCCCGACGCCGCCGTGCTCCTCACCCGCGACTACCAGGCGGACCCGCTGACCGGCCGCCGGGTGACCTGGCAGATCGAGGCGTACGACGAGCCCGACCCCATCCGGCACGGCGCGGACGAGACCGCAGCCGCCCTGCGGTCCAGCGCGGCCTGGCTGCGGACCATGTTCGCGATCGTCCCGCTCACGGTCGGTGTCCGCAGCGACGACGTCCACACGATCGGCCACGAGATCACCCAGCGGGCCAACGAGTTCGGCGAGCCCTACCAGGTGGGCGACGCGAACTTCGGCTGGTCGGCACGCGATGCGGCGTACTCCTTCGGCAGCTTCGTGCTCGAGGACGACGAGGCGCTGGTGGTCACGCACCGCCCGCCGGCCTGCCGGTTCTGGAACTTCGTGGTCTGGAACCAGTTCATGGCCACCCACAACGCCGACGACGACCGGTGCTCCGTCAACGGCACCCAGGCGGTCGCCAACAGCGACGGCAGCGTCACCGTCGTCGTCGCCCGGCGCCTGCTCGAGCACCCCAACGCGGTGTCGACCGTGGACTACCCGCGCGGCAACCTCGCCTTCCGCTGGTTCCTCGCCGACGAGGTCCCGGACCGGCCCGACGTCCGCCTGGTGCGGGCCACGGACGCGCCGACCACGACCTCGTGACCCCGTAGTCTCCGCCGCATGACCGCACTCCCGGGCTGGACCCGCAGCGAGTTCACCGCCGACGGCGTCACCCACCCGACGTACCGCAGGGGCGAGGGCCCGGGGGTGGTCGTCATCCACGAGATCCCGGGGATCACCCCCCAGGCGCTGGCCTTCGCGGAGGAGGTCGTCGACCAGGGTCACACCGTGGTGATGCCGCACCTGTTCGGCACGCCCAACACGAAGGTCGGGCCGCGGTCGATGGCGCAGGCCGCCCGGCAGATCTGCGTCAGCCGGGAGTTCCTGCGGATGGCCAAAGGTACGACGACTCCCGTCGCGATCTGGCTCCGAGCGCTGGCGAGGGACCTGCACGCGGAGCTCGGCGGGCCGGGCGTCGGAGCGGTGGGCATGTGCTTCACCGGCGGCTACGCGCTGGCGATGCTGGCGGACGCCCCGATCGCGGCACCCGTCCTCGCCCAGCCGTCCGCCCCCTTCGCCGTGACGCCCGGACGGAGCCGCGACCTCGGCCTCAGCCCCGCGGACCTCGACGCCGTGAAGGAGAAGGTCAGCGCAGGCTGCCAGGTGCTCGGTCTGCGCTACAGGAACGACCTGGCGGTGGGCAGTCGTTTCGACACACTGCGCGACGAGCTCGGCCACAACTTCATCGCCGTCGAATTCGCCGGCGTCAAGCACTCGACGCTGACCCTGCACCGCCAGCAGAAGGCCGTCGACCGCGTCCTCGCGTTCTTCAAGGAGAAGCTGGCGGGCTGAGCGCGCACCGGAGCCGGGTCGTGTGCCTGAGACAGCCGATATCGGGGTTGTGGGGCACACGACCCCACCTGGGGACGGTGCTCAGCCGTGCGGGTGGTCGGCCGGGTGCAGCGGCGGTCCGGCGACACCGCAGTGCGCGCACTCCTCGAGATGCAGCCGGTCAGCGGTCGTCGGCTCCGTCCCGGCCGCCAGCGGCCGGCGGATGGACACCAGCGCCAGCGCGGCGCCGGCCAGGAGCAGGCCCGCGCTGATCAGCATCGCCCGCTCGTAGCCGGCATCGAACGCGGCGGGATCGGTGTAGTCCGCCCCGGCGATCCCGGCCGCGACCGGGATCACCGCGACCGCCAGCAGCCCGGCGGTCCGGGCGACGGCGTTGTTGACGCCCGAGGCGATGCCGGCGTGCCGGTCGTCGGCCGAGTCGAGCACGGTCGCCGTCAGGGGCGCGACCATCAGTGCGAGCCCGGCGCCGAAGAGCAGGACCGGCACGAGCACGTCGGCGGCGTACGACGCGCCCCCGCCCACGCGGCTCAGCCAGAGCACGCCACCCGCCGACAGGACCGGCCCGAGCGTCATCGGGAGCCGCGGCCCGATGCGCTGGGCCAGCGCTCCCGCGCGGGAGGAGAAGGCCAGCATGATCACGGTGACCGGCAGCATCGCCGAGCCGGCCAGCAGCGGCGACCACCCGGAGACCACCTGGAGCTGGAGCACGAGGAGCAGGAAGATCACGCCGAGCGCGGCGTACACCAGGAAGGTCACGACGTTGGCCGCGCTGAACTGGGCGTTGCGGAACAGTCCCAGCGGGACCAGCGGCGACGCCGAACGCGCCTCGACGACCACGAAGGCGACGAGCAGCGCGAGGCCGGCGCAGGCGGTGGCGATGACCGAGCCGTTGAAGCCCGCCTCGCCGGCGCGGGTCAGTCCGAAGGTGAGCACGCCGAGCCCGGCGGCGGCGAGGCACGTGCCGGTCACGTCGAGCGGGCCGGCCGCGTCGGGATCGCGGCTCTCCGGCACGTGGCGGATCGCGACCACGATGATCAGCACGGCGACGGGGACGTTGACGAGGAAGACCAGTCGCCAGTCCAGCTCCACCAGCCAGCCGCCGACGAGCGGGCCGATCGCCGCGGCGATGCCGCCGAGCCCGGACCAGGCGCCCACGGCGGCGGCTCGGTCGTCGGGGTGGAAGGACGCCGCGATGATCGCCAGGCTGCCGGGCATCAGCAGCGCGCCGCCGACGCCCTGCAGACCCCGGGCTGCGATCAGCGTGTTCACGTCGGGCGCGAGGCCGCAGAGCAGCGAGGCGAGCGCGAACCAGACGACGCCCACGAGGAAGATCCGGCGCCGGCCGAGCCGGTCACCCAGCGAGCCACCCAGCAGGATCAGCGCGGCGAGCGTCAGCGCGTAGGCGTTGACCGTCCACTGCAGCCCGGCGAACCCCGCGTCGAGGTCCTCCCCGATCCGTCCCAGCGCGACGTTGACGACCGTCGCGTCCAGCATCGTGAGGCCGGAGCCCAGGACCGTCGTCAGCAGCACCCAGCGACCGCGCGCGGTGCCCAACCGCAGAGCGGTCGGCGCCGCCGCGGGCGGGCTCACTCGACGACGACCTCGATCCGCTGGAACTCCTTCAGGTCGGTGTAGCCCGTCGTCGCCATCGAGCGCTTGAGCGCCCCCACGAGGTTCATGGTGCCGTCGGCGACCCGGCTCGGGCCGAAGAGGATCTCCTCGATCGTGCCGATCTGGTCGAACTGGACCCGCTGTCCGCGCGGCAGGTCGTGGTGGTGGGCCTCGGCCCCCCAGTGGAAGCCGCGACCGGGAGCGTCGGTCGCCCGGGCGAACGGCGAGCCGACCATCACGGCGTCGGCACCGCAGGCGATGGCCTTGGCGAGGTCGCCGGAACGGCCGATCGACCCGTCGGCGATCACGTGGACGTAGCGACCGCCCGACTCGTCGAGGTAGTCACGGCGGGCGGCGGCGACGTCGGCCACCGCCGACGCCATCGGTACGGCGACGCCGAGCACGGTGCGGGTCGTGTGCGCGGCACCCCCGCCGAACCCGACCAGCACGCCCGCCGCTCCGGTGCGCATCAGGTGCAGCGCCGCCTGGTGCGTGGCGCAGCCGCCGACGATGACCGGCACGTCGAGCTCGTAGATGAACTCCTTGAGGTTCAGCGGCTCGGCCTGGCTCGAGACGTGCTCGGCGCTCACCGTGGTGCCGCGGATGACGAACAGGTCCACGCCGGCGTCGGTGACGACCTTGGCGAACTCCTTGGTGCGCTGCGGCGAGAGCGAGCCCGCGACCGTGACACCGCCCTCGCGCACCTGGCGCAGCCGCTCGGTGATCAGCTCCGGCTTGATCGGCTCGGCGTAGATCTCCTGCAGCCTGCGGGTCGCGGCGTCACCGCGGAGGCCGCCGACCTCCTCGAGCAGCGGCTCGGGGTCGCTGTAGCGGGTCCAGATGCCCTCGAGGTTGAGCACGCCGAGCCCGCCGTACTGCCCGAAGGCGATCGCGGTCGACGGCGACATGACCGAGTCCATCGGAGCGGCGAGGATCGGCAGCGAGAACCGGTAGGCGTCGATCTGCCAGTCGACGCTGACCTCGCTGGTGTCGCGGGTGCGCCGGGACGGCACGATCGCGATGTCGTCGAAGGAGTAGGCGTGGCGGGCGCGCTTGGCACGGCCGATCTCGATGTCGGTCACCGGGGCAGTCTAGGGCGCGCCGTTCGGCCGGTCCGACCCGAGAAAGTCCGTGAGAAAAGGAGAGGGGTCGATGGCGCGGGCGTAGGTGAGGTCACGACGGTTGCGGACCAGGTTGAGCCTTCGGTGGAACAGGGACCCTCTGTCCGGGCACACTCGGACGACCATGACCGAGCTTCTCCTCCCCGATCACCTCGCGCCACTGCTCGGCTCCGCCGAGTTCATCGACGTGGTGGGCACCTCCGACCCTTGGGTCGTGCCCGACGGCTGGCTGGAGGACACCCAGCAGGAGCTGCGGCGGCTGGTCGAGCGGCTCGGGCCGGACCGCGCGGGCGAGACGTCGTCGCCGTACCGCTCCGGCCTGCCGCGCACGCTGCCGTTCCTGTGGTCGGCGATCACCTACCTCCCGACGCCGGCGCCGATCTTCGTCGGCTCCCACACGCAGCTGGCGCAGACGCTGCTCGAGCCGTGGTACCTCCCCTCGGAGACGGTCTCCCCCGGCGCCGTCCAGACCTTCGCGGCCCGCCGCTGGGACTGGCTGCTCGACCTCGTCTACAACGCCCGGGCGGCCGACCGGTCCGCGGTGCCGGAGGCCCTGGAGATCACGATCGCCGCCTGCGACCTGCTCGCCACGGCGCCCACGCACCGGGAGCGTGCGACCGCCGCGGCGCGGGTGCTGCGGCGGGCCCTGGCCGACGAGCCGCTGGTGGCCGCCATCCAACGCGGCGCCTGGCCCGAGATCGACGCCCGCTGGCAGCACGACGACGCGCTGGTGACCGACGAGGACGCCGCCGTCCTGCCGGAGCTCCGGGGTTGGACGTCGCTCCTGGCCTGGGGGCTCCACGGGTTCGACGCGGCGCACGCCCACCTCGCCGACCGGGTCAGCCGCGGCCAGACCGCCAACGAGCTGGTCGCGTCGATGACGCTGTACGACGGCATCGACGAGCTGCCGGCCGCGTTCGGCGCGATCCTGGGTCCGGCGAGGTTCCAGGAGGTCCGTGCCGAGATCGATCGGCAGCGCTCCGGCTTCGACGCCGTCGACTGGCTCGGGGACACGCGCGGCTGGATCGCCCGGGCCCTGGTCAACGGCGAGATCGACGCCGCTCGGATCTGGATGGCGATGGCGACCCATGTCGCCTTCTTCAACGCCCGGCTCGCCAACCCCGACAACGTCACCACCTGCCCCGACCGGATCGGCTTCTGGGAGGACGTCCGGGCCATCTTCCGACCCGCACCGACCGTGCGGAACCCCTTCGCCGCCCGGCTCCAGGCCCGCTCCCCCGCCACCACGAGCACCGGTCCGACCGAACCGGGGGTCGGCGAGCGCCTCCGCGCGGACGAGTACGGCGACGCGGCGGATGCGCCTCCCCCGCCGGTGGAGATCGGGGACCCTATGGGTGAGCTGGCCGAGCTGATCGGGCTCCAGGGGGTCAAGGAGCAGGTGCAGCGGCTGGTGGCCGAGGTGCAGGCCGAGCAGCTGCGCCGCGAGATCGGCATGCCGGCCTCGGACCGCTCCCGCCACATGGTGTTCCTCGGCAACCCCGGCACCGCGAAGACGACGGTGGCGCGGCTGCTGGCGCGGGTCTACGCGCAGCTCGGCGTGCTCGAGAACGGCCACCTGGTGGAGGTCAGCCGGCAGGACCTGGTCGGCGAGTACATCGGCCAGACGGCGCCGCGTACGACGGCCGCGTTCAACCGCGCATCCGGTGGTGTGCTGTTCGTCGACGAGGCCTACGCGCTGGTGCCGGCCGACTCCAGCCGCGACTTCGGCCAGGAGGCGATCTCGACGCTGCTCAAGCTGATGGAGGACCGCCGCGACGAGGTGGTGGTGATCGTGGCCGGCTATCCCCGCGAGATGCACCGCTTCCTGACGGTCAACACCGGCCTCGCGTCCCGCTTCCCGACCACGATCGGCTTCGCCGACTACGGCGACGACGAGCTGGTCGCGATCTTCGAGCTGCTGCGCGGCCGTGCCGGCTACGAGCTCGACCAGTACGTCACTCAGCAGCTCCGTCAGCTCTTCCCCCGGCCGAGACCCGAGGGGTTCGGCAACGGCCGGTTCGTGCGCAACGTGTTCGAGGAGACCGTCGCCCGCCAGGCGCAGCGGATCGTCGGCGAGGGACTCACCACGCCCGAGGAGGTCCGGCTGCTCCGCTGGCAGGACCTCCCGGCCACCCCGCCGCCCGACGACAAGCCGTCGAGCGGCACCGGCCTCTACCTCTGAGGCTCGTCGGCGGTCCGGGTCTCTGCAGTGAGGTGAGTGCGATCATCGCAGGATGGGGTCCCGCGGGTCGCTGGTGACGATGGTGTGCCTGGCCGTGCTGTCCACGGCCTGCAGCGCGCCGCCGTCGGCACCCGGACCCGACGCCGCGCCGAGCGGCGACGTCACGAGCGCGTCGACGCCGACGGCTGAGCCCGCATCACGTGCGTGGGCGTCGGAGGTCACGGCGCGCACCCGGCAAGTCATCCGGACGGTGTCCAGTGATCGCTGGTGCGCACGGGTCTACTGCACGACCACGCAGGCGTGGGAACGACGTCGTGGACGATGGGTGATGGTGGGCGAGTTCGGCTCCACGATCGGGCCCAACGGCTGGGGCAAGCGCCGCCAGGACGACGGCCGTACCCCGGTCGGGGTGTACCGGATCAAGGTCACCTTCTCGACCACGGCCGAGAACCCCGGCAGGATGCCGTGGCGCCGCCGGCTGCCGACCTCGACCGTCACCGACGAGGACGGCCCGCTCTACAACACCTGGATCGAGGAGCCCGGACGCACCGACGGGGACCGCCCGTCCATGCGGTGGGGTTTCGTCGTCGACTACAACCACGTCCGGCTCCGCCCCGGCGTGGGGCCCGCCCCGGCGCCGGACGCAGGCAGCGGGATCTTCTACCACACCTCGCGGCCGCGCCACCGGTGGGAGCCGAGCGAGGGGTGCACCCGGCTGGAGGATCCGAGCGACATGCGCTGGCTGCTGAGCTGGCTGCGGCCCGAAGCCCATCCCCGGGTGGTGCAGAACCTCTGACCAGCCCTCTGAACGGCCGACCGACCCCGCACATGACACCTGACTTCGCTGTTCAGCCTTCCTTGTCGACCGAGGCGGCGAGGCGTGCGACCGCCTGCGCAACCTCGGGCCCGAACATCACGGGGTCGTTGTGATCGGCGCCCCGGAGGACCAGCTCCTCGACCAGCGATGGGGCGCCGTCGGCGACCCGCATGCTGAGCCGTGACGGCACGACGCTGTCCCGGTCGCCGTACACCACTGTGACGGGGACCGCGCTGTCCTCCAGGTGGTCGAGCACGGGGAAACGGTCTCGGAGGAGCATCCGCACCGGCAGCCACGGATAGTGGTGAGACCCGACGTCGGACAGCTCGGTGAAGGGCGAGCGCAGCACCAGACCGGCCGGCGGCCGTTCGGCCTGGAGGGCAGCGACCACGCCCGTACCGAGCGACTCCCCGAAGTAGAGGGTCCGCTCCGGCGGGAAGCCGAGGTCTTCGAGCGCTTCGGCGCCGGCCAGCGCGTCGGCGAGCAGTCCGTCCTCGCTCGGCGAGCCGGGGTTGCCGCCGTACCCGCGATAGTCGAGGAGCAGCACGGCGAGACCGAGGTCGCTGAGCTCGTCCGCGAAGTCCGCGCGCCCGAGCCGGTTGCCGCCGTTGCCGGGCGCGACGAGCACTGCCATCTCCCGGTCGCGCTCCCCGCTGGCCGGCACGAACCAGGCGCCGAGGGTGAGGCCGTCGTCGGTGTGGAGGGTGACGTCACGCGCGCCGGCGATGACGTCACCCGCCGGTGGCACCGGGGAGGGATCCGGGAAGTAGATGAGCCGACGCTGCATCGTCCACAACGCTCCGATCACTGTCCCCACGACCACCACCAGGACAAGGCCCGCGATCAGCGCGGCCCGCAGCCGAGGGCGACTCCGCTGGTGTGCCACTACCTCATGGTGTTCGGTCCTCGGCGGGTCCGCAATCGTGGTCACCGACGCAGGAGGGCCGATCCCACGAAGTCCATCCTGACCCAGACGCTCACCCGACGTCGAACGCGTTCTTGAGCCCCAGCCGGTAGAGCGCCCGGTCAGCGATCTTCAGCGCCTCCCACTCGGGCGGCCGGAACATCTTGTAGATCGGGGCGGGTGTCCCGCCGACACCGGAGGCGTCGAGGATCGCGTTGGCGGCCTGGCGGCCGGACTCGTTGGCGCCCTCCATGGTGGCCAGGTCGACGTTGGTGCGGCAGAAGTCGCCCGCGAGGAAGAGGTTGGGGATGCCGGAGCGGGAGGTCGGTCGCAGCTTCCACGAGTCGACGGTGTTGATGAGCAGCGGCTCGTCGTTGGTGTTGGCCTGACGCGCGGAGTCCCACCGGATCGCAGGGTCGAGGAACCACGAGTGCAGCACGTCGTCGGGCAGCACCGACCGGCCGGTGTCCTCCAGGGAGGCCTTCATCTGCGCCCACACCTCGGCCCTGATCTCGCGCCGGGTGCACCGGTTGGCCGGCTTGCCGAAGAGGATGCCGGGGACCGTCCAGTCGGAGACGTCGACGGAGAGGCAGTCGACCGCCGTGCCGTCGCCGTACGTCGACGCGAAGTCGTTGCTCCAGAACTGGGCCTGGGTCAGGCAGGTGAGCGACCACGGCGAGTCCAGGAACGCGACGTGGCCGGGCGTCATGTCGACCGGGCGCCTCAGGTAGAACTGGATGCCGTTCATCCAGTCGGTGACGAGGCCGTTGAGCCCCTCGAGCTTCGGCGCCAGCCGGAGCACGCTGCGCGAGAGCAGCGGCGTCACCCGCTCGACCGGCATCGCGGACACGAACCAGTCGGCGTCGATCGTGGTCGGGCCGCTGGGGGTGCTGGCCCGGGCTCCGGTGATCCGCCCGTTCGCGACATCGAGCCCGACGATCGTCGTACCGGTGCGGAAGCGGACGCCCTTGCCCCGCAGCAGCTGCACCCACGGGTCGATCCACGCCTCGTTGGTCGGACCGTTGAGGACCTGGTCGGCGTGCCGGCCCTGGGTACCGCGCCCCGCGATGGCGTTGAGGAAGGCCTCCCCCATGTTGCCGATGGTGCGGGTGCTGGCGATCTCCTCCTTCGCGGCCACGAGCGCGCGGGTGAGGCCGCGGGCGGCGACGGTCTGGTACTCGGCCGAGCGCTGCTCCGCGCGGACGAAGTCCCACCACGACGTCTTCTCCCACTGCCCGAACCGCCGCTCGTCGCAGCTCGACATGTAGACGACGAGCCGGGTCGCGAAGTACGCCGCCTCGTGGGGAGGAATCATCTTCCCGCCGACGAGCTCGTCGACGATGAAGCGCTTCAGCGCGTCGGGGGTGGCGAGGTGGCGCGGGTCGGGGATGAGCCCGAAGAGGTTCTGGTCGTCACGACCGCCCGACCGCGGGAACAGCGGGATCGGCGCGTTGACCAGGTTGTCGAGGACGCCGTTCCCGTTGGTCCCGAAGGGGATCCGCGCCATCGTGTCGGGGATGTGGCTGTAGAACCCCGGGAAGAACCGGAAGCCGTGCTCGCCGGGCAGGTGCCGTCGGCCGCCGGACGCCGTGCGCGGCACCGGGATGCTGCGTGCCTTGCCCCCGAGCGCCTTGCGCTCGTAGACCGTCACCTCGAACCCGCGCTCGATCAGCTCGTGGGCGGCGGCCAGGCCCGCCATGCCGCCACCGAGCACCGCGACCCGACGCCGCTGGACGGCCAACGCCGGTGACAACGGACCGGAGGCGGCCAGCGCTGCGGCTGCGACCCCGGACCCGCGCAGCACGTTGCGGCGGGACAGTGACTCCATGACACCCCGATCTCTCGTAACCGACACTGGTGTCGGTTAGAATGGGGATTGTGTCCTCTCCCGGCGTCTCCGTCAACCAGCCGCGACGACGGCTGCGCGGCGCCGAGCGCCGCCGTCGGGTCGAGGCGGCCGCCGTCGTCGCCTTCGCCAACCGGGGGTACGACGCCACCTCGCTCGGCGAGATCGCGTCCGAGGCGGGGGTCACCCGGACGGTGATGTATGACCACTTCCCCACCAAGCGCGCCCTGTTCCTCGAGGTCCTGGCCTCGCAGCACGAGCTGATGCTCACCGAGATCGCCCGCGGCATCACCAGCGAGGGCGGGCCTCGCGACCGGGTCCGGGCCACGCTGGCGTCGTACCTCCGGTTCACCCGCGAGCACCCCGCGGCCCGGCGACTGCTCCTCGACCCGATCCCGTCCGGCGACCCGGAGCTCGACCTCGTGGTCCGTGGCTACCTCGACGACCGGGCCGACGCCATCAGCGGCCTGCTGGCGGCCGACCTCGCCGGAGCCGGCGTGGACCTCGGCTCCACCAGCCTCCCGGTCATCGTCGCCGTCGTCAGCGGCGCGGCCGACGGCCTCGCCCAGTGGTGGGCGCTGCACCCGGACACGCCGTTCGACGACGTCGTCGACGCCGCCACCCGGCTGCTGTGGAACGGCCTCCCGCGTGCCGGAGACGCCTAGCTGGCTGCGCCTCCCGTTGGACGCAGATACGCCCCAATCTTGAGTGCGCAGGCGCTTTTGGCACCATCCGCGGCCTCAGCCCATGCGGTTTGGGACCAATCCGCGCACCACACCGCCACGGGGCTCGCAACACCGCCGATTGGTCAAATACCGCAGCCCCCCATGCCGATTCATTGCGGTTTGGGACCAAACCGCAGTCCCCGGGCGCCCACGACCGCCCAACCCATCAGGACCCGTGGTAGTTGGGCGCCTCGACCGTCATCTGCACGTCGTGGGGGTGGCTCTCCTTCAGGGAGGCGGAGGTGATCCGGATGAACCGGCCCTTCTCCTGCAGCTCCGGGATCGTCTGGGCGCCGACGTAGAACATCGACTGGTTGAGGCCGCCGAGGAGCTGGTGGGCTACCGCGGAGAGCGGGCCGCGGTAGGCGACCTGGCCCTCGACACCCTCGGGGACGATCTTGTCGTCGCTGGTGACCTCGGCCTGGAAGTAGCGGTCCTTCGAGTAGGACTTCTTGCCGCGCGAGGACATCGCCCCGAGGGAGCCCATGCCGCGGTAGGCCTTGTACTGCTTGCCCTGCACGAAGATCACCTCGCCGGGCGACTCCTCGCAGCCTGCGAGCATCGAGCCGATCATGACCGACTCCGCGCCGGCGACGATGGCCTTGGCGATGTCGCCGGACTGCTGCAGGCCGCCGTCGGCGATGACGGGTACGCCGGCGGGGCCGGCCGCGAGGGACGCCTCGTAGACCGCCGTGACCTGGGGTACGCCGCAGCCGGTGACGACGCGCGTCGTACAGATCGAGCCGGGGCCGAAGCCGACCTTGACCGCGTCGGCGCCGGCGTCGACGAACGCCTGCGCGCCCTCGCGGGTCGCGACGTTGCCGCCGATCACCTGCACGTGCCTGGTGGCCGGGTCGTTCTTCAGCCGACGGACCATGTCGAGGAGGAGGGTCACGTGGCCGTGGGCGGTGTCGGCGACCAGGACGTCGACGCCCGCCTCGATCAGGCCGGTCGCGCGCTCCCAGGCGTCGCCGAAGTAGCCGATCGCGGCGCCGACCAGCAGCCGGCCCTGGCCGTCCTTGGAGGCGTCGGGGAACTGCTCGGACTTCACGAAGTCCTTGACCGTGATCAGCCCGCCGAGCCGGCCGTCCTCGTCGACCAGCGGCAGCCGCTCGCGCTTGTGCTTGCGCAGCAGCATGGTGGCGTCGGCACGACTGATCCCGACCGGGCCGGTGATCAGCGGCATCGGCGTCATCACCTCGTCGACCTTGGTCGTGGCCCACTCCGCGACGGGGGTGAACCGCAGGTCGCGGTTGGTGCAGATGCCCAGCAGCCGGTTGTCGGCGTCGACGACGGGGAGACCGGACACGCGGTACTCACCGCAGATCCGGTCGAGGTCCTCCAGTGTCGCGTCGGGGCCGATCGTGACCGGGTTGGAGATGATGCCGGTCTGGGTGCGCTTCACGAGGTCGACCTGGTAGGCCTGCTCCTCGGCGGAGAGGTTGCGGTGCAGGATCCCGATGCCGCCCTGCCGGGCCATCGCGATCGCCATCCGGGACTCGGTCACGGTGTCCATCGCGGCGCTGATGAGGGGCGCCTTGATGCTGATCTCGCGGGTCAGCCGCGTCGTCGTGTCGATGTCGTCGGGCGCCAGGTCGGAGTGACCGGGCAGCAGCAGGACGTCGTCGTAGGTCAGACCCAGAGGTGCGAACTTCGCCGGTACTTCGGTGGCCTCCATGACGGAATCCTACGTGTCGGCTTGCCACCGGGACGAACCGGGACAGACTGGTGCGCGTGACCCTTCCCGTGAGCTCAGACCTGCCCCCGCACGTACTGGTCCTCTTCGGTGCGACCGGCGACCTGGCGTCGCGCAAGCTCTTCCCGGGGCTGTACCGGCTGGCCGTCGCCGGGCGGCTCCCGAAGCACCTCCGGGTGATCGGCAGCGGCCGCCGCTCCCCCGGCACCGACGAGGAGTTCCGCGACCAGGTCCGCGCCGCTCTCGACGAGTTCGTCAAGAACGTCGACGAGGCGGTCGCCGGGCCACTGCTGGAGCGGATCACGTTCGTCGCCTCCTCGGCCGACGACGGCACCGCACTGGCCCAGGCGGTGCGCGACGCCGAGGACCGACTGCTGGAGGACGCGGGCTGCCTGCTGTCCGACGTACGACGCCTGCTCTATCTCTCGATCCCGCCGTCGGCCGTCTCCGGCACCGTCGAGATGCTGGCGAAGGAGGACCTCGTCGACCGCTCGCGGCTGGTCGCGGAGAAGCCCTTCGGCACCGACCTCGCGACGGCCCGTGCGCTCGACGTCGTGCTCCTCAACGCCTTCGAGGAGCGGCAGATCTTCCGCATCGACCACTTCCTCGGCAAGGAGGCGGTGCAGAACATCCTCGCGCTCCGCTTCGCCAACGGGCTGTTCGAGCCGGCCTGGAACCGGCACACCATCGAGTCGGTGCAGATCGACGTGCCGGAGAGGCTCACCGTCGAGGGCCGGGGCAGCTTCTATGAGGGCACCGGCTGCCTGCGCGACATGGTCACCACCCACCTGTGCCAGCTGCTCGGGTTCGTGGCGCTCGAGGACCCGCACGCCTACCGCGAGTCGGCACTGCGGGCCGCGAAGGCCGCGGTGTTCGCGGCGGTGCGGCCGCTGGACCCCGAGCGCGTCGTCCTCGGCCAGTACGACGGCTACCGCGCCGAGCCCGACGTCGCACCGGACTCCGACGTCGAGACCTTCGTCGCGATCGAGATGTGGATCGACAACGACCGGTGGCGCGACGTGCCCTTCTACCTGCGCACCGGCAAGGCGATGGCCGAGGGGCGGCGGACGATCACCGTCCGGTTCTCCGACCCGCGGCACCGGTGGCTCAAGCCCGCCGACCAGGGGGTGCCCGCTCCCAACGAGCTCGTCATCGAGCTGGCCGACCAGCCGCGGATCGCGATCGACGTCCGCGCCAAGCGTCCCGGCCCCGACATGGACATCGTCGAGGGCGTGTTCCGCCTCGACCTCGTCTGCGACGTGCCGGACGCCGACCCGCTGGAGGCCTACGAGCGGCTCATCCTCGACGTCATGCGCGGCGACCGCACCCTCTTCATCGGCTCGGCCGAGGTCGAGCGGCTGTGGGAGATCTGCCAGCCCGTCCTCGAGCGCCGCCCGGCTCCGGAGCCCTACCCGCAGGGGTCCTGGGGACCGCAGCCCGCGATCGACCTCCCGCTCGGCGGCTGGCGGCTCGGCAACCACCCCCCGGACCGGTCGCTCACGGCCAAGTGAGCCGGCGCGCGCTCAGCGCCCCGACCACTCCTCGCTCTGGGTGAGCCGGAAGAGGTACGCCAGCGGCGGTACGACGACGACGACCGCGAGCCCGACGGCTACGAGCAGCCCCTGGAGCGTCGCGGTCGCTCCGGCAGCGTCGACGATCCGCACCTCGTCGACGAGGAGCCAGGGGTACTGCCCGACCCCCCAGCCCGACACCACCGACGCGACCGCCGTGACGGCGGTGAGACGAGCGACGCCGTAGCTGCGGCGCCACAGGAGCGCCAGCGTCGCGAGTCCGGCCACCGCGGCGAGCACGACGAGCGGGGCTGCCCGGCCGGCGAGACCGTCGCTCAGGGTGGGTGCGTCCTGGGCGATCGGGACCAGGGACGCGAACACCACGACACCGGTGACGACCCCGACGACCAGTGCCCGGACCCGGAGCTCGTCGGCCAGCCGGTCCTGTCCCCGCCGCGCGGCCTCGGCCACCAGGAAGACGCCGGCCAGGAACGCACAGGTGCCGACCGCGATCACGCCGCCGAACACGGATGTCGGGTTGACCCACGAGGTCCACCGGTCGCCGGTGCCGTCGAGCGGCACCCGGCCCGAGGCGATGCCGCCGGCGACGGTCCCGAGGAAGAACGGCGTCAGGACCGAGGAGGTCGCGAACACGACGCCGAACAGACGCGCCTGGCCGAGCGTCTCGGCGTACTTGCGGAAGGCGAAGCTGGCGCCGCGCAGCACGATGCCGAGGAGCGCGAACAGCAGTGGGAGGACCATCGTCGACATCGCGGCCGCGAACGACTCGGGGAAGCCGGTCCACCAGATCACCAGGACGTAGATCAGCCAGACGTGGTTGGCCTCCCACACCGGGCCGATGCTGTGGTCGACCAGGGTGCGCAGCTCGGCGCCGCGCCGGCTGCTGCCGGCGGTGAGGTCGAAGAAGCCCGAGCCGAAGTCGGCGCCGCCGAGGACGGCGTACGCGACGACGCCGACGAACAGCGCGGCGGCGACGGCGACCTCCAGGCTCATCGTCCCGCCTCCGTCCTGCTGGTCGAGACGTCGGAGACCTCGGGCGCGTAGGGGCTGGGCAGGTCGACCTCGCCGGCCCGCCAGCGGCGCGCCATCGAGCGGAGTACGACGACCGCGCCGACGGTCATGCCGGCGTAGACCACGGTGCTGATCCCGAGGAGCCACCACAGGCTCGCCGTGTAGTCCCCGACGGCCTCGGGCGTCCGCATCACGCCGTAGACGATCCACGGCTGGCGACCGACCTCCGTGGCGATCCATCCCGACTCGAGCGCGATGACGGCCAGCGGGCCGGCCGCGACCGCCGCCCGGAGGAACCACCGCCGCTCGAGCAGGTCTCGACCCCGTCGCCGCTGGAACCAGAACCAGACGACGCCGGTCGCGAGCAGGGTGCCGATGCCGACCATGGTCTGGAAGGCGAGGTGCGTGATGTTGACCGGCGGCCGGTCCTCCTCCGGGATCGTGTCGAGCCCGGGCACCGGCTCGTCGGGCGAGTTCATCGCGATCAGCGAACCCAGCACGGGGATGTCGATCGCGCCCTTCACCTCCCCGTCGATCAGGACGCCACCCAGCCGCAGCGGCGAGGGGCTCTCGGTCGTCTCCGCGAGCTCGAAGGCGGCGAGCTTGGCCGGCTGCCGCTCGTCCAGGCCGAAGCCCAGGACGTGCCCGACGAACGGCTGGGTCACCGCGGCGACCGAGGCGAAGACGAACGGCACCATGAACCCGATCCGGTGGTGGGCGTCGCGGCGACCGCGGAGCATGCCGACGGCGTACACACCGGCGACGGAGAACCCGGTCACCATGTAGGCGGCGACCCACATGTGCGCGAACTGGAGGAACGCCTGCTGGTTGAACAGGACGGCCCACGGCTGGACGTCGGTGACCTCGCCACCGACGATCCGGAAGCCGGTCGGGTCGTTCATCCACGCGTTGACCGCCAGCACGCAGTAGGCGCCGGCGATGCCGGTGACCGCCATCGGCAGCACCATCAGGACGTGCCGCTTCGGCGGGATCCGCCCCCAGCCGTAGAGGTAGATCCCGAGGAAGATGGCCTCGAGGAAGAAGGCCAGCCCCTCGAACGCGAACGGCAGGCCGAGGACGTCGCCGTAGGTCCCCATCAGGCCCGGCCAGAGCACGCCCATCTCGAAGCTCAGCACCGTGCCGGAGACCGCACCGATGGCGAACAGCACGGCCGAGACCTTGGCCCACCGGTGCGCGAGGCCGAGGGCGACCGGGTCGTCACGGCGGATCCCCCGCAGGTGCATCACGAAGATCATCGCCGGGAACGCGACACCGAAGCACGCCAGCACGATGTGCCAGCCGAGCGAGAGCGCCATCTGCTGCCGAGCGGGCAACAGGCCCGCGGGTTCGACGGATCCGGCGAGCTGGACCACGACATCGGCGAGGACCGCGGGAGTCAGCACGCTCCCGACGGTAGGCCAGCGTCACCCAGGAATCACGACTTTGTGAATCTTTTCACGAAGTCGGGTGGCGCGCTCTCAGACCCGCAGCTCGCTCACGGCGATCCGCACGCTGAGCGTGTCGCCGGCCATCCGGATCCGACCGCGCAGGCCGGCGGACAGCACCATCGGCAGCACCGCTTGGGTGTCGGCCGGGGCGGTGAGCACGATCTCCTCGGCTCCCTTCGAGCGCGCCATCCGCGCGATGTCGGCCAGCAGCCGGGTCCCGATGCCGCGGCGCTGCCAGGAGGGGTCGACCCACATGTCCACCGGCCACGGGTCGCCCTCGGCGGCGCCGGCTGTCACCGCGGCGCGGCCGGTCACCCGGCCGCCAGCCAGGGCCGCGACGGCATCACCGGTGACGACGTACTCGAGATCGGCGCGGTCGCCGGAGGCCTGGGGCGCCAGCGGCGCCTCGCGATTCAGCGCGTGGCTGACGAGCTCGGCCATCGCGGCGCCGCGCGTCCGCTCGGTCGACGTGAACGGCGTGGCCCGTCGGATCTGGACGGTCGCGTTGCCGACGGTCATCTCGAGCACGTCCTCGTGGCCGCTGGCCGGAGCGACGTCGGCGTCGAAGAGGTGCGCGACGACATCGGGGAACTTCGCCGGCTCGTCGAGCACCGTCTGCGCCGCCTTCACGAACCGGGTCGGCTGGTCGTCGAGCGCGGCCTCGGTGCACTCCATGGCGACCACGGACTCGGCACCTGCGCGCTGCATCAGCGCGACCATGTCCGCGACGCTGAAGCCCTCCGGCGCGTCCACGACCAGCTCGTCGGTCACCGACGAGCGGCCGGGGAAGACCTGGACCCGCAGGATGTTGACGCCGCTCTTGCCACACTCGTGCGCCAGCGACCCGAGCGTCCCGGGACGATCCGGCAGGTTCGCGCGCACCCTCCACAGCATGGGTCCAGCATGCCTCATCCGACGTGTCCACGGTGTTGCGCGCGACCGTCAGTCGGGGATCTTCTCGCCCGCCTCGATCGCGACGGACAGCCGGTTCTGCGGCAGCGGGACCGGGCAGGTCGTGAACTCCGTGTAGGCGCACGGCAGGTTGATGGTGCGGTTGAAGTCGAGGACGACGCTGCCGTCGGCCGCGGGAGGGTCGACGTACAGCTGACGGCCTGCGCCGTACGTCGTCCGGCCCGACGTCGCGTCCGAGAACACCAGCCAGAGCCCGCCGTAGTCGTCGAAGGCCGACAGCGTCACCGGCCGGCCGTCCACGGTGAACGCGATCTCCCCGATCGTGTCGTCCGCAGCGGGGAGGCTGGCGTGGGGCGTGAAGGTCGCGGTGGCGACCCACTCCACGGACGCCGGGTAGACCGGCGTCGGCCGGTGGTCGTGGCGCAGCCGGTGCTCCGGGTCCCGCGGCCGGAGCAGCACCGACCCGTCACGATTCGCAACCTCGATCCGAACGTCACCCGCCCGGGTCCAGATGCCGTCCTCGTCAGCCGGCCCGAGGACGTGATGGCCGCTCTCGATCTGGGTCACCACGTCAGCGATCGCACCGGCGTCGACCACGAGCGACTCCGCCTCACCCAGCTCGACCTCGACTCCTTCGGGTCCGAGCCACCAGGCCCCCGGCACGCCTTCGAACCGCTGGGGATCTGCATCGAGCCAGTAGAGGCCGGTGATCGACAGGAACCCGTCCGGCCTGGTGAGCCCCTTCTCGCGCCCGCGTCGGAAGGCCTCCCACTCCCCGAGAAAGTCGTCCACCCCCCGATCCTGCCGACCCGGCTCGACTTCGGGCAACCACGACGCCGACCCGGCGCATCCTCGAGCGAGAAAAATGCGCCGAGCCGGCCCATCCGAAGATGAGCCGGCTCGGCGAGGTGAGGCGTGGGGTCAGTGCCCGTGGCCGTGCCCGTGGCCGTGGCCGCCGGCCGCAGCGGCCTCGTCCTCGTCCTCGGGCTTCTCCACGATCAGCGTCTCGGTCGTGAGCAGCATCGCAGCGATCGAGGTCGCGTTGACCAGCGCGGAGCGGGTCACCTTGACCGGGTCGAGGACGCCCTGGGCGACCAGGTCGCCGTACTCCTCGGTCGCGGCGTTGTAGCCGTTGCCGACACCGAGCTCGCGGACCTTGGTGGTGACGACGTAGCCGTTGACACCGCCGTTCTCGGCGATCCACCGCAGCGGCTCGTCGGCGGACTTGCGCACGATCCGTACGCCGACCGCCTCGTCGCCGGTGAGGCCGAGGTCCTTGTCGAGCACCGAGACCGCGTGGATAAGCGCGGAGCCACCGCCGGGGACGATGCCCTCCTCGATGGCCGCACGGGTCGCGGAGACCGCGTCCTCGATGCGGTGCTTCTTCTCCTTGAGCTCGACCTCGGTGGCAGCGCCGACCTTGATCACGCAGACGCCGCCGGCGAGCTTGGCGAGACGCTCCTGGAGCTTCTCGGTGTCCCAGTCGCTGTCGGAGTTCTCGATCTCGGCCTTGATCTGGTTGACCCGGCCCTCGACCTGCGCCGGGTCACCGGCGCCGTCGACGATCGTGGTGTTGTCCTTGGTGACGACGATGCGTCGCGCCTGACCGAGGACGTCGAGCCCGACCTGGTCGAGCTTGAGGCCGACCTCGGGCGCGATGACCTGACCACCGGTCAGGATCGCGATGTCCTGCATCATCGCCTTGCGGCGGTCACCGAACGCCGGGCTCTTCACCGCGACCGCGTTGAAGGTGCCGCGGATCTTGTTGACCACGAGCGTCGAGAGCGCCTCGCCGTCGACGTCCTCGGCGAGGATGAAGAGCGTCTTGCCGGCCTGGATGACCTTCTCGAGCAGCGGCAGCAGGTCGGCGATCGCCGAGATCTTGCCCTGGTGCAGCAGGATGTAGGGGTCGTCGATGACCGCCTCCATCCGCTCCGGGTCGGTCACGAAGTACGCCGAGATGTAGCCCTTGTCGAACTGCATGCCCTCGGTGAACTCGAGCTCGGTGCCCATCGTGTTGGACTCCTCGACGGTGATGACACCGTCCTTGCCCACCTTGTCGAAGGCCTCGGCGAGCAGCGCGCCGATGTGGCTGTCGCGGCTGGAGATCGTGGCCACGCTGGCCATGTCCTCCTTGGTCTCCACCTCGCGAGCGGAGGCGAGCAGGGCGTCGGACACGGCGGCGGCCGCAAGGTCCATGCCGCGCTTGACACCCATCGGGTTGGCGCCGGCGGCCACCGCACGGAGGCCCTCGTGCACCATCGCCTGGGCGAGCACGGTCGCCGTCGTCGTGCCGTCGCCGGCGATGTCGTTGGTCTTGGTCGCGACCTCCTTGGTGAGCTGTGCACCAAGGTTCTCGAACGGGTCGTCGAGCTCGATCTCGCGCGCCACGGTCACGCCGTCGTTGGTGATGGTGGGGGCGCCCCACTTCTTGTCGAGGACGACGTAGCGGCCCTTGGGGCCGAGCGTCACCTTGACCGTGTTCGCGAGCTTGTCGACGCCGCGCTCGAGCGCGCGCCGGGCGTTCTCGTCGAACTCCAGGATCTTCGGCATTACTGCTCCTTCATGGGTGGAACTGCAAACGGGTCGTGTGCCTCAGCCCGCGCTATGGCGAGGCCTCGGACACACGACCCGTGCAGGAAATCAGGAAACGATCGCGAGGACGTCGCGGGCGGAGAGGATGAGGTACTCCTCGCCGCCGTACTTGACCTCGGTGCCGCCGTACTTGCTGTAGATGACCTTGTCGCCGACCGAGACGTCGAGCGGGATGCGGCCGTCACCGTCCTCGTTGGAGCGGCCGGGGCCGACAGCGATGACCTCGCCCTCCTGCGGCTTCTCCTTGGCGGTGTCCGGGATGACCAGGCCGGAGGCCGTGGTCTGCTCAGCCTCGAGCGCCTTGACGACGATGCGGTCCTCGAGCGGCTTGATGTTGATCGACACGTCGATCGACCTCCACTTTCATTGCGGGTGTGTGCAGGGGCTGACGGGCTGGCGCCCGCCCACGTTGGGGCTTGCCTTGGGGAGTACGCCGTCGCGGGGGTCGCACGCTCTTCGGCAAGCGCTGGCACACTCACGAGGAGAGTGCCAGCACGAAACTAGCACTCTCGTCCGACGAGTGCCAGGGCGGGTCGCCTGACAGGATCATCTCGTGGACCTCGAGACGTTCCGGTGGCTGCTCACCGATGAGGGGCAGGCGCTCCTCGCGCAGGCCACCGGGCTGGCTCGGTCCGCGGGGACCGGCAACGAGCTGCACGTCCAGGCCGAGCTCCGGCGTACGGCGCCTCCGGCGGCGGTGGCTGCCGCGCTCACCCAGGTCGAGCTCCGGGAGAAGGCACGGACCAAGTTCGGCGACCTCGCCGAGCGCCTCTACTTCACCCCCGACGCCCTCGAGCAGGCCACCCGGCTCTCGGTCGCCACCCACCGCGCGGGCCGCTACCAGGCGTTCGGTGCGCGGACCCTCATCGACCTCGGCTGCGGGATCGGCGGCGACCTGATCGCCGCCTCCCGCGCCGGCCTGGTCTGCGCGGGCGTCGACCTCGACCCGGTGCGGGTCGCGGTCGCCGAGGCCAACCTCGCCGCCCTCGGGCTGCCCGGCGCGGTCCAGGTCGCCGACGCGACGACCCTCAACCACGGCGGCTTCGACCTCGCGTTCGCCGACCCCGCGCGGCGTACGGGCGCCGGACGCAGCTTCAACGTCGACGACTGGGTGCCGCCGTGGACCTGGATCGAGGGCCTCCTGCGCCGCGACGCCTGCGTCAAGGTCGCGCCGGGGATCCCGCACGCCCTCGTGCCCGTGGGCGTCGAGGCCGAGTGGGTCAGCGACGGCGGCGAGGTCAAGGAGGCCGCCCTCTGGTCCGGCCGTACGGCGACCGCCGCCCGCCGCGCCACCGTCATCCAGGCCGGGGGCCTGGCCTCCCTGACCGACGAGGACGACCCCGGCGCCAACGAGGTCGGTGTCGGCGAGGTCGGCGCCTTCCTCTACGAGCCGGACGGCGCCGTCATCCGGGCCGGGCTCGTGACGGCGGTGGCAGCCGGCGTCGACGGGCGGTTGATCGACCCGAAGATCGCGTACGTTACCTCGGACGGCTCGTTCCGCAGCCCGTTCGCCCGCGGCTACCGGGTGCTCGAGCACCTCCCCTACCGCGAGAAGCAGCTCAAGGCGGCGCTCCGCGAGCGCCGCATCGGTCGGCTCACGATCAAGAAGCGGGGAGTCGACGTGGCGCCCGACGCGCTCCGCAAGCGACTCGCGCTCGAGGGCGACGAGGAGTCCACGCTGGTGCTCACCCGCGTCGCCGGCCAGGGCACCGCCCTCCTCGTCGCGCCCTTCTGATCCCGCGGAGATTTCACCCGATTCGCGTGATGTTCCAGGCGGCGATGCGTCTGGGTTGGTGAACATGTTCCCCATCTCGGAGGCATCGACATGAGCACGACCACCAAGAAGCACCGCGCACCCCAGCCCCTTCCCGCCGCTGCGCGGCCCGACCTCTCCGGTGGCGCCCACCGGGCCCATCGCACGGCCGAGACGGTGTTCGTCGTCTTCCTCGGTGTAGCCCTGATCGTCCTGGCTGCGACCTTCGCGCTGCGTGGCTGAAGCGCCTGTCAACCGCGCCTGCTGTCCACGCGTCCTAGAGACGTGAGCACTCAGACGCGCGATGCAGCCGGCGGCCTCGTCGTGCTGGCGCTCCTCGTCGCCGGCTGCGCCGGCGATCCTCGGGAGCGCCTCCCGACGTCGGATGCGACCTCGGCCGCGCCGACGTCATCGCCGCCCCCCACCGGTACGGCGCCCGTCGGGCCGGTGGCTTGGGTCGAGGACCTGCCGGTCGGGCCGCCGCCGGCGATCGGCTACGCCATCGGCCACACCTACCACTCGGCCGACGGCCGCACCGTCCGGCTGCCGCGCGGCTTCGGGATCACCTCGATCGTCCCGCTCGGCGAGGGCTACCTCGTCACGAGCGATCGCGCGTTCGAGGGGAGCACCGGCCTCTACCGGTTGGACCGCCGCGGCCGGATCGTCCTGGCGGCCGGCCAGCCCGGCCACGTGCCCGGCGCCGCAACCGTGTCCGGGCACCCGGTCCTGAGCGGAGACGGAGAGACACTCCACTGGCTCACCTTCACCCCGCCGGAGAGCGGTCTCGACCTCCCCACCTTGCTGCACGCCGGCGACGTTGCCACCGGCCAGGTCTCGACCGTCGAGCTCGACCTCCCACCGTTCTTCCTGACGTCGGTCATCGGCGTGGTCGACGACCAGGTAGCGATCCGGACCGGCTGGGGCGGTCATGGCGACGTCTGGACCTACGACGGGTCGGGGCTCGCGCGAGCCCCGGCGCTGGACGGGGCCAGCCTGATCAGCCCGCGCACCGGTCTCGTCGCGATCCGACACGGCAAGAGCGCGCAACACGCGGCAGTCCTCGACTTCCGCACCGGGAGGCTCCTCTGGCGGCAGCGACACCGTTACCCGATGTCGTTCAGTCCCTCGGGTCGACACCTGCTCGTCGCCGACGCCAGCCGGGTCTCGGTCGTCGACGCCCGCTCAGGAGACGTGCTCCACGACATCGAACCCGGGTACCGCGGCGCGCACTGGTCCTGGGACGTGGTCGCGTGGGAGGACGAGCGGCACCTGCTGGCGAGCGTCGACCTGCCGAACCGCACGGCCGTCGTACGGATCGACGTGCGGTCCGGCGAGGTCGAGCTGGCCGTGGACTGGACGCCGAGCGAGGGCTCGTTCCAGGTCGCGTTCGAGACCCGGCCCTGATCGCTCGGCGCTGCCCTCCTAGGTCCCGGGCGCTTCCTCCTTGACGGCCTGCGCCGACGTCTGGCCCTCGTCCTTGATCGCGGCGGCGCTGTCCGCTGCGCTCGACCGGACCTCCTGCGCGGCCTGGGTCGCCGACTCCTTCAGGTTGTCGCCCATCTCGTGGCCCATGGCCTTGGCCTCGTCGGCGAGCGGCGAGTCCTTGACGGCCTCGGTGAGTCGCTGGGCCGCCTGGGCCTCCTTGTCGGAGGCCGGGATGAGCGCGGAGAGGACCATGCCGGCGCCGAACGCGACCATCCCCGCGGCCAACGGTGCGCCCTGGGTCTGGCGCTCCACGGTGCCGACCGCCGACTGGGCGGTGCCCGCGACGGCGCTCGTGGCGTTGGACGCGGTGTCCTTCACCGAGCCGGCCGCGCCCTGGGCGGTGCTGCCAGCGGTGCTGGTCGATCCCATCACCGACTCCTTCATCGAGGTGATTCGGCCCCGCACCATCTCCTTGCGACGACCGACCATCCGGCCGGGGCTCACCTTGTCGTAGAGCGCGTCCACGTCCCTGGACAGGTTCTCGCGCGTGCCGGCGATCCCTGTGGTCAGTTGCTCTTCAGCTGCTTGGCCCATGCCGCGTCCTCCTTGAGGGTCTTCTGTGTCGTCTCCAGCTTCGGGTTCATCGTCTTCAGCTCCTTGCGCCCGATGAGGGCCATCACGCCGGCTGCCGCGATCCACAGGACGGTCACGATCAGAGCCGCCAGCGCCGTGTGCATCCACGAGTCGAGCAGGAACATCAGCGTCAGCGACAGGAAGAGGAGAGCCAGGTGGCCGGCGACGCCGGCGCCTCCGAGGAGACCGATCCCCTTTCCGGCCTTGGTCGCCTCTGCCTTGGCTTCGGTCTTGGCGAGCTCGATCTCCTGCTTCACCAGCGTCGTGAGGTCGTTGGCGATGTCGCTCACGAGCTCACCGAGGGACCTGCCGTCCGCCGACTCGTGGGTGCCCGCCGGGCCGGTGGGCTGCTCATCGGTGGCGTACGCCGTCGTGCCGGGGCGGCCCTGCTGCTCGGTCACAGCGCACCTCCCGGGGCCGATCCTCCGGGCGGGTAGACCGGCCGCTGGCCGGGCTCGTCGACGCCCGCGAGCGGGTCATCGGCGGCGGTGCCGCCGTAGGCCGGACCAGGAGCCGGGGGCGGGGGCGGGGGCGGCGTGGCGTACGCCGGCGAGGGCGGTGGTGCCGTTGCGAACTCGCTCGTGGCAGGCGTGGCCTCGGGGGTGGACGGGCTGCTCGACGCGTCCTTGGCGCCGCGGGTCACCCGGCCCGCCACGACGCCCGCTGCGAGCGCCCCCAGCAGGAAGGTGCCGGGGCGACGACGGGCGAAGTCGCGTGCCTGGTCGAGGACCTGTGCCGGTTCCTGGCCGCGCAGCTGCGAGCTGAACCCCTTGGCCTTCTCGCTGACCTGCCGTACGACGTCCTGCGCGAGGCCGGCGTCGGCTCCCTCGCCACGGGCCATCCGCTCTAGGTCCTCGGCGAAGGTCTGGAGCGTGCTCACCAGGTTGTCGAGCTGACCGCGGGACTGCTCCTCGACCTGGCTGCGTGCCTCGTCCACGAGGTTGCGGGCCTGCTCCTTGGCGTCGGTAGCGACCGACTGCGCCTCGGACTTGGCCACGTCCGCGAGGTGCGCGCCCTCGTCGGCGGCGGTCTGTGCAGCGTGCTTCGCTTGTTCCTGGGTCCCGCCGGAAGCGGGCGACCCTTCAGTCTGGGTAGGAGCGTTCGCTCCGTAGTCGTAGGTCGTCATGGTGATCCTTCCCCTCTGGTGAGTCGCATCGGTACCCGCGGCCTCGAGCGGCACACGAGAAGGCGTCGTCATCGACCGAGAAAATCCCTCGTTCGCGGCGTGTTCGCGAATCGATCCAGGTCGGCCGGGTATCGATCGGCAGTGGCAGAGAAACGGGGGGATGTCGAGGTCCTCCTCCGCGCGCACGGCCTGCGGGTGACCCGGCCCAGGCTGGCTGTCGCGGCCGTGCTCGAGCACGCCCGGACCGAGGAGGAGCACCTGACCGTCGCGGAGGTGGTCGAGCGCTGCCGGGAGATCCTGGTGAGCGTCTCCCCCCAGACGGTCTACGACTGCCTCCTGGCGATGACGGACGCCGGGCTGGTACGTCGGGTCGACCTCCCCGGGTCCCCGGGCCGTTTCGAGACCCGGGCCGGCGACGGCCACGACCATCACGTGTGCCGGGAGTGTGGCGCCGTGCGCAACATCCCGCGCACCATCCCGGGCAACCACCGACCCGGGATCGACATGCCACCCGGTACGACGATCGACCGCACCGAGGTCGTCCACTGGGGCGTCTGCGCCCGCTGCGCGCGACGCGCGTAGCCACCATTGCAACCATTCTCCGACGGATCGCGTCCTCCACCCGACACAGTTCCACCAAGAGCCCCGACGGGGCTGGTCGACGAGGAGAGCACGATGGCGCGACCCCGAGGGGCGGGCTGATGAGCCGGAAGGACCGCGAGGCACAGCGGGACGCCGAGTTCACCGAGTACCTGGCGGTGCGGCAGCCGAGCCTGCTGCGCACGGCGTACCTCCTCACCGGCGACCGGCACCAGGCCGAGGACGTCCTCCAGACGTCCCTGGCCAAGCTCTACCTCGCGTGGGACAAGGTCCACGATCGCGGCGCCGTCGATGCGTACGTCCGCCGGATCATGGTCAACGAGAACAACTCGCTGTGGCGGCGCGCGTGGAAGAAGCGCGAGTGGGCCACCGACGAGGTCCCCGAGGGCGCACCGCACCAGGACGTGTACGACGACGGCACCAACGACCGGCTCTGGCAGGTGGTGCAGACCCTGCCGCCGAAGGCGCGGGCGGTCGTCGTGCTGCGCTACTACGAGCAGATGTCGGAGGCAGAGGTCGCCGACGCCCTCGGCATCTCGATCGGCACCGTCAAGTCCCAGTGCAGCCGGGCCCTCTCCGCTCTCCGCGAGCGGGTGCCCGCCGACCTCCACCCCCGCTACGGCGAGGAGTCAGCGTCATGAACCAGAACCCGACCGACCCCACCAACCCCGACGCACCCTGGGAGGAAGCGATGAGCCGCGACTTCGACGCGCGCGTCCGCGATCTCCACGAGGCGCCCCTCGACTTCACGTCCGTCAAGGGCAAGGCGCGCACCATCCGCCGCAACCGCCGAGCCGCGGTCGCGGGCGGCATCCTCGGTGTCGCCGCGATCGTCACGCCGATCGCGGTGCTCACCAACGGCGGCACCGACAACGCCAAGGAGCCGGACTTCGCGCCGTCCGGTGGGTCCGAGACGTCCACGCCGGCCAGCCCCATCCCCGGCGACTACGTCATCGACGGCGTGTGGCACCAGGCCGACGGCGACACCGTGGACCTGCCGAACGACTTCTACGACCCCGCGGTCCTCTGGAACGGCCAGCTCGTCGGCTACTACGCGACGAGCGGGACCGAGGCAGCCATCGACGTGATCGACGACGAAGGGACGATCGTCGACACGGTGCCGGTCGCTTCCGCGCCTGTCGTCAACGAGACCGGCGAGACGCTTGCCTACATCGAGCTCGGCGGCGGCCTGGTCAGCATCGGCCCCGACGGGACGGAGCACGTGCTGCACGACGGGCTCACGCCGGACCGCGGTACCTACTCGGTCGCGGCGATCTCGGGCGGTCCCAACTGCCGTACGGACGAATGCCGCTACCTCGTGAACGACAGCGGCGTGGCCGGCGGATGTGCGGACGCACAGAGCTCGGACACCGTCGTCGGCACCCTCGACGGGACGCCGGCCTCCAAGTGCTTCGACGTGGACCTGGGGCAGCGCCTGTACTCCGTCATCGACGAGGTCCGGGAGGACCTGACCGCGTGCGGCGGCGTGTTCGACGCCGCCCTGCCGACCTTCGAGTACGTCTGGCGCAACTGCGACTTCCAGCCGCAGCAGTTCTCACGCGACGCGCGGTACGTCGCCGCGGTCCCCAGCGAGGGCGACGGCCTCGGACCGTTGTCGCTCTCCATCCTCGACGCACGGACTGGGGTCGAGAGGGGGCGGTTCGCTCCGGAGGGCGGTCACATCGGGACCTGGGCCTGGACCGCCGACAACAAGCTGCTCTTCGACACCTGGGACGGCGGTCGGTGGCACCTGATGACGTTGGCGCCCAGCGGCGAGGTGGCGGAGGTCGCCGAGCCGATCGCCAACAACGACGACGTCGACAGCCCGTTCACCATCGTCGACGCGCCCTGACGACACCGCTCCGACGCCGCCCCCACACCGCCCTGACGCCGGCCGGCCCGACCCCTCGGACCGGCCGGCGTTCGTCGTACTGCTGCGATTGCAACCGTCTCGGCCTGGTTCGCGTCCTCCTGCCAGACAGGCCCGCACAGCATCCCTCCCGGGATCGCGATGACGGCCTCCAGAACTCCCAAGGAACAACGATGACCACCAAGCTCCACTCCCGGATCGCCGCCGCGGCGGTGATCGCCCCGCTCACCTTCCTCGCGGTCGCCTGCGGCGACGACGGTGGCGACACCTCCAGCGACGCGTCGGACCCGGCCACCCCGGCGTCCTCAGAGCCGAGCAGCCCGTCCGACGAGCCGACCGAGACGCCGTCCGAGACGCCGACGGAGTCCAGCGAGACGGTCCCGGCGGACCCGAGCGGCCTCGACTACGTGGTCGACGGCGTCTGGCACCAGGCCGACGGCGACCTGGTGGACCTGCCGGAGCAGGACTACTTCAGCGCGGTGATCTGGAACGACCAGCTGGTCGCGACCCGCGCCGACGGTGAGGTGTTCGCCGCCGCCGACGTGATCGCCGACGACGGCACCGTCGTCAAGACGTTCGACACCACGTTCAGCGTGGCGGTCAACGAGGCGGGCACCACGATCGCGTGGGTCGACACGGACGGCGTCGTCATGACCGCCTGGGACGGCGACCAGGTGTCGATCGGCACCGTCGATCTCGCCGCGCCCGGCGAGACGGTCGCCTACTCCGTGGCCGCCGTGACCGGCGGGCCGAACTGTCACGAGGACGTCGACGGCTGCCAGGTCTTCGTCAACTCGGGCGTCGGCGAGCCGCGGACGTTCGACTCGCACGGGGTCAACGACAACCCGCTGCCGTTCGTCGTCGAGTTCAGCGACGTGTCGGGCGACAACCTCGTCACCTACGTCGACAAGATCGAGGACGCCGGCTCCTGCGGCGGCCTCGTCGACCTGAAGAACCCCGGCAGCGAGCCGGTATGGGAGACCTGCGAGTTCGAGGCCGCCCAGATCTCGCCGGACGGCCAGCACGTCATCGGCCTGCCGAGCTACTACGACGGCCTCGGCATCCCGACCATCTCGGTCCTCGACGCCGAGACCGGCACCTCGACGGGTCAGTACTCCCCCGAGGGCGGCTTCGTCGCCCAGTGGGCCTGGTCGACCGACGGCCGCGTGGTCTTCGACGCGTACGACGGCGCGAAGTGGCACCTGCTGGCGATGACCGCCGACGGCTCCATCACCGAGATCGGCGAGCCGGTCGCGGGCGAGGACTTCGACAGCCCGTTCACGCTGGTCCAACACTGACCCACACCCTGCCGAGCCATCTGTCGTCCACAGTCGGTCGCTGGGTTTCGTCTTTCCACAGGCGGGTCCTGAGCGTTTCGATATGTCGATGGTCCTCTGTTGAATAGGGGCTATGGATCTCGGGACCGCACCTCTCTTCGACCTCACCGCCCCGGTGGCGGACGAGGCCGCCGAGCGCGGCGCGGCCGGCGGGTCGACCGAGCCTGTCGAGGCGTCTCCGGCGCAGGTCCTCCTGGCCGGCATCCGGGACAACCGCACGGTGCTGGTCGACTGCCAGATCGACGAGGTCCGCCG